>Ga0302303_10000682_pt1 | contig 25587 bp, 24 predicted proteins | sample III_Palsa_E2_1_FD_194542 | JGI IMG/M metagenome (GOLD analysis project Ga0302303, IMG submission 194542) | Peat permafrost microbial communities from Stordalen Mire near Abisko, Sweden - III_Palsa_E2_1 | ecosystem: Environmental > Terrestrial > Soil > Palsa > Peat permafrost | place: Sweden...
AGGCCTACTTTTTCAACCATCAGGTAGCTGCCGCGTTTTTCATAAGTACCCAGTAATACGTTAACCGTAATAATGATATTGATGATAACACCTGTAAATACGTGGAAACCGTGGAAACCTGTAATAGTAAAGAATAAGTTAGCAAACTGATGAGCCGAGCTAGCCTGAGCCGCGTAAGGTACGCCTACCGCGAAAAACTCTTGCAGTTTTTCTGGGCTTGCAGGGATACTGCTCCACCAAAAGCCTTCGCTGTGTAAGTGGTTCCACTCTAATGCCTGGCAACCCAGGAACATAAAACCACCTATTACCGTAAATATCATCCACATGATAACTTCCTTACGTGAGTTACGGTGACCAGCCTCAACAGCTAATACCATGGTAACGGAGCTAAGGATGAGGATAAACGTCATGATGCCTACGAATACCAATGGTGCACCATGCTCAATTAAACCCGGAACTGATTGGAATACCAATGCAGCGGAAGGCCATGCACTCGCGCTAAAGCGTAATGCGCCGTAAGCAATTAATAATGATGAAAATGTGAAGGCATCTGATAAAAGGAAAAACCACATCATCATTTTGCCGTATTCAACGTTAAACGGTGATCTGCCGCCCGACCATGGGGTTGATTTTACTTCATCAACTGGTGATATTGCTGCTGTACTCATCTGTACTTGTTATGGGTTGTTAATATTGGTTCAAAAGTAAAAAAACATACAGATATATCCATATAATATCGACAAAATGCCAAAAAATACCGGACATTTCCATTCCAAAAAGGTTCTTTGCCTGTGGCGTGTTTCTGTAGCTGCGCCATAGGGTGTTAATTATCAGGAATAAACCTGCTAAAATGTGGATCAGGTGCATCCCCGTAAATACATATATAAACGATTGGGATGCATTTGGGTTTATAAAATATACACCCATTTTAATTAAAATGCTCCATCCGTAAAGCTGTATCGCAAAAAAAGCCACGCCTAATGCCAACGTAATCCATAAAAACAGGCGCTGTTTAGCAAATTCTAATCTTTTTGCTGCGCGTGAAGCCATAAACATGGTAATGCTGCTCAGTATAATTACTGTAGTGCTGTACATGAATGCTCTTGGCAAAATGATGTTGATAGCATGCTCACGGCCACCGCTATAAACAATGAAACCGCTGGTAAGCGCCGCAAAAAACATAAATGATGTGAATATGAATATCCACATATTGAATTTTTTGGGTGCTAAGTTGTATTTATCTTCCTGTATCTGTGCCATCATTTCGCTTTTCCTATAAAATCAAATAAAAACATAAGCTGTACTATCGGCAAGTATAAAAACGAGCCATACATTAATTGCTTCGCAGATTTAATCTCCAATGTACGCAGTAATACAAATGACTGGTACAAAAATAGCAAACTGCAAATTAATGATACAACACCCACATAGTAACCACCAAAATGGTAATAAGTTGGTAACCAGCTTACTGGTATTAAAAATATGGTAATCACAAAAACGATTAACGCGCTTGTGAAATCGCGTTTACCGGTTGGCAATAGCCTGAAGCCTGCCAGTTTGTAATCATCATCCAAAACCCAGGCAATTGCCCAAAAGTGGGTGAACTGCCATACAAACTGTATGCTGAATAATATAATTGCTACCTGATCGATAGTGCCATAACCGGCTACGTAACCAATTAGCGGTGGCAATGCGCCTGGTATTGCGCCTACAAAAACTGCGATAGGTGACTTACGCTTTAATGGTGTATAGGCAAATGCATAAAGCAATATCGAAAATACCGATAGCAAACCTGTGGTTAAATTAAGGCTGCCTAAAAGGTAAGTGCCGGAAAAAGCCATAAATAAACCTAATACCAATGCTTGTCCGGTAGTCATACGGCCGGTTGGGATAGGGCGATCCATAGTGCGGCGCATCAGTTTATCATAATCTTTTTCGATGATCTCGTTAAAGCAATTCGCTGCGGCCGTAACTAAAAAGCCACCTACTATCAGCATTACCCAATGTTTCCAATTGATAACGCCATGTGTATGTGGATTAGCCATCCCCCCTATCAAAAACGAGATTGAGGCAGAGAATACTACTAAAAATGTAAGCCTGGTTTTAATCAGCTTCGAAAAATCGCTCAACTTCATTGACGTGCCCCCTGTGAACTAACTGATTTGTGAAAATTGAGCAGTAAATAAAATTGTGCCCCAAATATTAAACTTGCCAGCACAATATGTAAAGCCTGCGCGTATGGCGGTAATTCTAAATATGCTAATAATATACCGGTAACAATTTGCAGCATGATCATTAAAAATGTAAGGCTCATGAGCTGCTGCTGGATAGAATGACGGCTAAATGCCTTACGGATCAAGGCATATAAAATCACATTCGCTACAAGAACCAAAATGGCTAATGAGCGGTGATCTACAAAAACACTTCCGGTATCGGTTATCCAGTCGCCACGATAACCGCCTTGCAGGTGGCTTGATATTTCATCAATTTTCTCACGAACTTCGGTACCCAAAACTATTTGTACAACACTTGCCGCTAAAGCGATTAGCGTAACGATATATATTAACGGACTGGTTTTTAAACGATTTTTATCGTAAACCTTCGCCATAAAATAAGTGCTGATGGCAATAGCCAATATAGCTAAGGCCAATAACATGTGAACCGTAACAATCCCCGCCACTAAATTGGTTGATACGACGATCGAACCTAACCAGCCTTGAAAACCTACCAGTATTAAATTAAATACCGAAAGGATGGGTATCATCATGCTATACCTAAAATAGCTAAAAGAATAGATCGCGGTAAACAATAAGAATACCCCGGATATAGCGCCTATTAAGCGATTAACATATTCCGTCCAGGTTTTGGCGGCATTAAATTCTTCGGGAATCAGGATTGATTTATCGTTACGGATACGGGTAGCTAAATCGCTGTATCCAAATACATCAAGTGTTTTAGCAAACTTTTGATTTTTTTTTACGCGACCTTCGACATACGTTTTCTGGTAGTCTTTGGGTAACTGGCTCACATCTGTTGGTGGAATGTATCGGGCAAAACATTTTGGCCAGTCGGGGCAACCCATTCCTGAACCTGAACTGCGTACAACACCGCCGGCTAAGATTAAAACAAAAAGCAGAATAATAGTGAAGAGGTTAATCTTCTGGAATCTGTTTTTTGATGCGGATATACTCATTTTATATTGAGCGAGGTGTGAATTAGTGATTGAGTGAATGGTTAATGCAACGATTAGCAAAAACCACACAATCACTAATTCACTAATTCACTCAATCACTAATTAAGTTTATTTTACTACTTGATTGTTATGGGTATTAGCCCATTTTGTATGCTCTTCTAAACCAATTGGATTATCTTCAAAATCGTGTGGCAAGTTTGAGCTCATTGTTTCAGACAAAGGAGTTGTTTGCAGAATGTAATCTGAATCAGCACCCGGTTTGCTATAATCATATGGCCAACGGTATACAGTTGGGATTTCGCCCGGCCAGTTACCGTGGATATGCTCAACTGGAGTAGTCCACTCTAAAGTATTTGCTTGCCAAGGGTTTTGAGTAGCTTTTTTACCCCAGAAGATAGAAGTAATAAAGTTATACAAGAAAGCAACTTGCGCTAAAGCCGACATGATAGCAGCCCAGGTAACAAATACGTTTACTGATAACCACCTGTTAAAGTCAGGGAATTCGGTAAATGCATAGTATCTACGTGGTACACCGCCTAAACCCATAAAGTGCATTGGGAAAAATACCAGGTAAGCACCGGCAAATGTTAACCAGAAGTGCAGGTAACCTAATTTTTCGTCCATCATACGGCCGAACATTTTAGGAAACCAGTGATAAACACCGGCAAGCATACCAAATATCGCTGCTGAACCCATTACCAGGTGGAAGTGGGCAACAACAAAGTAAGTATCATGTAAGTTGATATCCAAAGCAGCGTTACCTAAGAAGATACCGGTTAAACCACCAGAGATAAAGAATGAAACCATACCGATAGCGAACAACATAGCAGGTTTAAACCTGATGTTACCACGCCACAGTGTAGCCAGCCAGTTAAATGTTTTTACTGCCGAAGGTACCGCGATAATCAACGTAGTGATCATGAACACACCGCCCAGGAACGGATTCATACCCGTAACAAACATGTGGTGCCCCCAAACGATAAATGATAATACAGTAATACCTATTAGTGAGTAAACCATCGCGTGGTAACCGAATATCGGTTTGCGTGAGTTTACAGACATGATCTCAGACGAGATACCCATTGCAGGCATGATTACGATGTATACCTCAGGGTGACCCAAGAACCAGAATAAGTGCTCAAATAAGATCGGGCTACCACCTTCAAAAGGCATCACTTTACCACCCAGAACGATATCCGAAAGGTAGAAACTTGTACCCATGCTACGGTCAAATATCAATAGTACAACACCTGCAACCAATACCGGGAATGATAATACACCCAATACAGCTGTTAAGAAAAATGCCCAGATAGTTAAAGGCATTTTCCAAAGGTCCATACCTTTTGTACGCATGTTTAATACAGTACTTACGTAGTTGATACCACCCATTAACTGAGAAGCTACGAATAGAATCATACTCGCCAACCATAGTGTCATACCCATTTCAGAACCTGGCATTGCTTTTGGCAAAGCAGATAACGGCGGATAAATTGTCCAGCCACCACTTGCAGGGCCCTTTTGTACAAAAAATGATGCTAGCATCACCACACAAGCTAAAAAGAAGAACCAGTATGATAACATGTTCATGAATGGCGATGCCATATCACGTACACCTAATTGCAATGGGATTAATAAATTACTGAAGGTACCGCTTAAGCCGGCTGTTAATACGAAGAATACCATGATAGTACCGTGAATGGTAACTAACGACAGGTAAAAGTTTGGATCTAAACGACCACCAGGTGCAAAACGACCTAATAAAACTTCCAACAAAGGAAATGCTTTATCAGGATAAGCTAACTGGATCCGGAACAGGATAGACAAGCTCATCGCGATAACCGCCATTGTAATACCTGTGATCAGGAATTGCTTGGCGATCATTTTGTGATCCTGGCTAAATATGTACTTAGTTATGAAAGTATCGTGATGGTGTTCGTGACCTTCTTCGTGATGTGCTACTCCGTGATCGTGAACTGCTAATGTTGACATACTCGCTAATCTTATATTAATTATTTAACGCTAATCTTTTTTGTGATGCTGCACTATCCTGTGGTGCTGCTGCTGGTGCGGCAGGTGCAGGAGCTGGTGTTGCTACAGGCATATTTAACTCTTTTCTCAACGCATCGGTTAAGTAAGGTTTTTGTCTTGCTATCCATTGTTGGTACTCAGCTTCGCTAACTACACGTACTACCTTTTTCATGTTGTAGTGGATACCACCGCAAATTTTGTTGCAATAAAGCAAATATTCAAAATCAGGATCATTTAACCTGTTGCGCATATCTGCAGTTGTAATGGTAGGTGTAAATTTAAAGAAGGTAGGCAAGCCTGGTACAGCATTTAACTGAACGCGGAAGTGCGGCATATAGCAACTGTGGATAACATCCTGTGCACGTATATTTAACCTAACTGATTTGTTTACCGGTAAATACATGGTATCTGCCTGCAAATCATCAAAGCTGTTTCTATCTTTATAACTGATACCTAATTTATTGGTAGCTGTTACCAAGCGATAATCAATAGCGCCCAATTTCATATCCTTACCAGGGTAACGTAATTCCCATGCAAACTGGTGGCCGGTAACTTCAATGTTTAACGAAGCTGGTTCACCTTTAGCATCGGCGCTGTTGGTGATCTCCTGCCAGGTAAAGAAACCGAACACTACAAGGATAGTTAAAACCATAGCAGGTAAAATAGTCCATATCTTTTCGATGGTATTGTTATGCGGTAAGAAGAAAGCCTTACGTTTTTCAGAGTGTTTATACTTGAATAAGAATGTAAACAATAATATCTGGGTTACAAAGAACACGAACATCGTGATACAGGTTGTAACCAGGAACATGTCGTCTATCTTAACACCATGAGCTGATGCGGCTTCAGGCAAAGTCATACTGCCTTGAACAGTAAACGACCAGTAAGCGCCATACAATCCAACAATCAGAAATACCAGACAAATAATAGCCATCAGGTTGTTCCAGTTGATCTCCTTTTTACGCTGGATCTGTTGTGTTAAATCATATACTTTAAGTATTTTACCTACAATGGCAATAACCACGCAAAGTAAAAGGAAAAGCAATACGTAGTAATATACACCCATCCACATTGCTGATTTATCATCAGGGATTACAGCTGTACTGTTACCTGCCCCTTGTGCCGGACTAGCGTCACCGGGGTTGGTTTGCGCCATTAACAGGTTTGTGCCGCTAAGCATAAACACCGCTAAAAGTGAAAGTATATTTTTAGAATTTATTAGTTTTTTGAATCCCATTTTATTGTTCGTTTGGTATTCTGTATTTGGTTGCAAATTTAACAATTATTATACGTGATGATGTAAGCTCTCTTCCAAAAATGGGTGATTTTTTGGAACCAGTGATTTAAATTTACTAATGGCTGTAAATATCATGTAGTAAAACAAACCTGCGAATCCAATAAATGTACCTATTTCTTCGTATGAGAAACCTCTGCCGTTAGGGCCAACTGTTTCAGGCATAATCATCATATAGTAATCAAGCCAGTGGCCTAATATTAATATGATACATACTACTTTTAATACCTGTGTTTTACGTTTAGCGTCGCGAGACATTAATGTAAGGAAAGGTGCCGCGAAATTAATTATGATATTTAGCCAGAACCATGGTTTAAATTCAGGCTCCCACCTTTTGTAGAAGTAAATAACTTCCTCAGGCATATTGGCATAATAGTATAATAAAAACTGGAAAAACCATACGTAAGTCCAGAATACGGAGAAGGCGAACATGAATAAACCCATGTTATGCATATGGTTATCATTTAACCATGTGAAATATCCTTTTTCGCGTAATAATATAATAACGAGTGTAATTACTGCCAAACCGCTAACCCAAAGAGCTGCCAGGTTATACCAACCAAACATGGTTGAATACCAACGTGCTTCTAAGGACATGATTGCATCGAATCCGAAGATCGGGTCCGTCATGCCAAAAACAAGCAGGAATACGCAAGCGATGTTAAAGCTCTTTTTGTAGTTAAGCATTCCACCGATTTCGTCTTCGTTTTCAGAATACTTAACCAGCATACGTGCAATAAGCGAATACAAGCCTAAGAAAACGAACAAACGGATAAAGAAGAAAGGAATGTTTAAGAAACCTGACTTACCTGCAACCGTTGAATCGTAATTAAGGCTGTGAATATCAGTAGTACCGGCAGTTGCCCATTGTGCATACAAGTAAGGTTGAGATACAATCCTATCGTTAACAAATACATTATGTTTAAGACCGATACCGGCAGCTATTATTATAATTAATATAGCAGCAGCATAAGGGATAAGTTTTGCAAATGCTTGCGGAACACGGATCATTGAAGCCGACCAACCTGCCTGCGCGGCATATTGGATAGCGCAGAATACTGCACCTGCGCAACATACGCAAGTAAGGTAGTATCCCATTAACAATAAGTTAGAGAATTCACGATCAGTATTTAAAAGCAAACCGGCTATAATACTGATTACACCTATAACAATTGCAATCAGGCTCCAGTTTTTAGACTTGCCTTCAAATACAAAACGATCGTCAAAGTTATTTTGAGTCTTCATTAAAAATCAGCTTATAAAGTTTGTAAATGGTGAACATACATAATTACTTTCCAACGCTCATCCGGTGCAAGCTGTGATGCATAAGAGCCCATAGCATTTAATCCGTAAGTAATAGTATGGTATATTTTACCGTCTGTTAGATCTTTCATAGCACCACCACGTGATGACTGACCTTTTGAATACGATGGCGGCGGCGGAAAACCGTGCTGAACTACTAAACCATCACCCTGGCCATTTTGGCCGTGGCAAGGAGAGCAAAAGTGCAGGAACAATACTTTACCATCAGCAAAGTTAGCAGCTGTTTGTGGCAGCGGGCTTTTTACTTCGGTACTGGCAAGTTCGTAGCCATCGTGTGTGTTTGGATAATCAAACTTAACCCAACCAATTGGAATAGTGCCTGCCGGCGGAACCTGAGCAGTTTTACCATCCTTAAAGTTGTTGTTAGGTTGATCCGGGTCATACGCAAGGTGTTCGTACATGTTAGGAGCGTATTCCCAACCGGTGCTTCTTTTATCTTTGCACGATGATATTACAACCGTGGCAGCTATTGCGATAATTAATACACCTAATATTCTAAATTTATTCATAGCTAACATATTTTCTATCGTTATGCTTAACTTCTACAGCTCCCGCGCCTTTTAACAAATTGGTTATATCCTCGTGTGGCGTGTTATTCTTTTTAACATCAATAGCAATCACAAACCTATCATCAGTAGCCCTGTAATCCATTACCCTTGGCGTACGGCCCGGGAAAAGGTGTGTTGAAAAAAAGAAAGTACCAACCGTGCCCAAAGCAGTGTATAATACTGTCCACTCGAAAGTAATTGGAACAAAATCCGGGATAGCGAATGCTGGTTTACCACCAATATTCATAGGCCAGTCGTGCACCAAAAAGTAGTAGATAATTGTAAATACCACCGATCCACCCAGGCAACCAAACATAAAGGCTGCATAACCCAGGCGAGAATCTTTAATACCCAGTTTTGCTTCAATACCGTGAATAGGCATTGGGGTATACACATCGTAAATAGGAACACTGTTTTGTTGCAATGCAGTTATTCCATCCATCATTTCATCGGGATCTTCAAAAAGTCCCAGTATAAATTTAGTGCTGCTCATTTACTTATACTTTTTCGTATTCGGTAATATCAATACTGTCAAACTTCCTTAAAGCGTCAACATAGAATTCGGCATGAGTCGGATCTGTGTGGCCATCTTCCAGGATCCTCTTTTTATCCTGCTCGCTTGAACCTTTCAGGATCAATTTAACTTCGGCAATCGCTATTGAAGGCAATACACGAAGGAATAGCAGGAACAAGGTGAAGAACACACCTATCGAACCAACAAACACGCTTACGTCAATCCATGTTGGATAAAACATTGCCCAGCTTGATGGCAGGAAGTCGCGGTGTAATGAGGTTACGATAATTACGAAACGCTCAAACCACATACCTATATTGATAATAATTGACAAGAACCAGGTTGCAGCGATGCTTCGGCGAACTTGTTTAAACCACAATACTTGCGGGATAATACAGTTACAGCAAAACATTGACCAGCTTGCCCACCAGAAAGGACCGAAGTACCTGTTGATGAAAGCGTATTGCTCATACTCAACTTGTGAGTAGTAAGCGATAAAGAACTCAGTACAATAAGCCACCATTACAATTGATCCGGTTAAGATGATGATTTTGTTCATCGCCTCGATGTGGAACATAGTGATATAGTTCTCTAAGCCTAATACTTTACGTGCAATCAGTAATAACGTTTGTACCATCGCGAAACCCGAGAAGATCGCACCCGCAACGAAGTAAGGCGGGAAAATGGTTGTGTGCCATCCCGGCTCTAACGATGTAGCAAAGTCAGTTGATACGATGGAGTGTACCGAAAGTACAAGTGGTGTAGATATACCTGCTAATATTAACGATACAGTTTCAAAACGCTGCCATGTTTTTACCGAACCTGTCCAGCCGAAAGATAATACAGAGTATATTTTACGGCGTAAACCAGATGCACGGTCACGGATTGTAGCGATATCAGGCAATAAACCTGTGTACCAGAATACTAATGATACGGTGAAGTAGGTAGAGATCGCAAATACGTCCCAAATTAGCGGTGAGTTAAAGTTTACACCTAACGAACCGTACTGGTTTGGTAATGGTAATGTATAAGCTGCCATCCACGGGCGGCCCATGTGCGATACTACGTAACTGGCTGCGCAAATTACCGCGAAGATGGTCATCGCTTCGGCAGACCTATTAATAGAGTTACGCCACTTTTGACGGAACAGCAACAAGATAGCCGAAATTAGTGTACCAGCGTGACCGATACCTACCCACCACACGAAACCGGTGATGTCCCAGGCCCATCCTACTGTTTTATTTAAACCCCATGATCCGATACCATACCAAAAGGTATAACTTACCGCGAATAACCAAAGGCATGCGCCTATAGAAGCCACGGTAAATCCTACCCACCAGGCTTTTTTAGGCAAGTTTTCAACAGGGCGCAAGATATCCTCGGTAATCCGAGCATAAGTAATGTTGTTACCCGTAATTAACGGTTCCCTGATTATTGATTCATTATGAGATGACATATATTAAATCTCTATTTTTAAATTAAGCCTCTAGTTCAGTTCTGTTTCTAACCTTAACCTGGTAACCGATACCTGGTTGTACGTTAAGTTCCTCTAACACGTAGTAAGTGCGCTCGCTTGCTAATGCTTTAGCCACTTCTGAGTTAGGATCATTTACGTTACCGAATACGATAGCGTTGGTAGCACAAGTTTGCTGACAAGCAACTTTAATATCACCGTCTTTTACAGAACGTCTTTCAATTTTAGCTTTCAGCTTGCCTGCTTGTATACGTTGGATACACATTGAACATTTTTCCATAACCCCACGGAAACGTGTTACCACATCAGGGTTAAGTACTAATTGGGTATGCTCACCTTGTAGGTAGTTATCAAAACGTGCATCGTTCCAGTAGTTAAACCAGTTGAAACGGCGTACTTTATAAGGGCAGTTGTTAGCGCAGTAACGTGTACCTACACAACGGTTATAAGCCATCATGTTTAAACCTTCTGATGAGTGTACGGTAGCTAATACCGGGCAAACAGTTTCGCAAGGCGCGTGGTCACAGTGCTGGCAAAGCATTGGTTGGTAAACAACCGATACATTATCCAAATCAGCATCAGATAAATGGTTTATCTCGCTTTCTTTTGTAATATCTTTACCACCGCTATTAAAGCTGTAGTAACGGTCAATACGGATCCAGTGCATTTCACGGCGGCGGCGAACTTCGTCTTTACCAACAACCGGTACGTTATTCTCAGCACTACAAGCTACAACGCAGGCACCGCAACCGGTACAAGCATTAAGGTCAATAGCCATAACCCAGTTGTAAGTAGGATGATCATATTCGTCCCACATACTATAGGTTTTATGTTCATCAAAATGACCGCTGGCTGCGTATGCATTCTTTTTATATTCAGTAAAGGTTGTTTCGCGGATGATGCTGTTACGACCTTCGTATGAATGGTGTGTTTGTGTTTGTGCTAATTCAGATTGCTCATCTGTTTTCTCAATAGTTGCAGCTAGTGTACCTACGAAAGCACCGTTGCGGAATGTGTTGAACGGATAAGCATTCTGCCCAACATTTTCACCTACCGGGCCGGCAATTGTACGACCGTAACCTACTGCAACTGAGATAGTACCTTGTGCCTGGCCTGGTTGTAATAACACAGGTAAAGCGATAGTATAATTGTTTGCAGTTATCTTGATAATATCACCTTGCTCTAAATATAATGATTTAGCATATGCAGGCGACATAGCCGCGAAATTGTCCCAGGTAACTTTAGAAACCGGATCAGGCAATTCTTGTAACCAAGGGTTGTTAGCACGTTTACCATCACCTAAAGCGATTGACGGGTAAAGATGTAACTCAATTTTGCCTGAAGCAAGCTCGGCGCTGTGTGCTAAGATCGTTTGCGCGGCAGCAGTTAAGTCATGATTGGTTGTGTAAGCAGTAGCTGTTTTATCAGCAACTTTAACATAACCTGTTTGCAATAAAGTTTCCCAACCTTTTAAGCCTGAAAGGCCGCCTAAGGCAAGTAATTTTTTATCCCAGTTATCTCTAACGTAAGCATAGTATTCTTTAAATGTGCCGTTGCTCCAGTTTAATAAGCTGGTTTCAGCCTGGCGTGTTGCATAAACCGGATTAATGGTTGGCTGTACTACCGTGTAGTAACCTGCCAATGCATTGCTATCACCCCATGATTCTAAATAGTAATGGTTTGGAGCAACGATATTACATAACGCAGCGGTTTCGTCTTTATAGCTTGCGAATGATACTTTTAAACGTACTTTTTTCAAAGCAGCTTTAATCGCATCCGGGCTGTGATAATCGTAAGCTGGGTTAGCGTCTAAGAACAACACGGCGTCAACTGAACCGTTGTTCATATCGCTAATTAACGAAACAAACTCAGCATCGTTACCAGCATATTGGTTTGAAGCGTTGTCAAGATCAATAATTGATCCGTAAGCGCCTAATAAACTGTTGATACCGTTAACCAAAGTTTGTATAGCAACATCATTTGAACCTGCAACTACCAGGGCTTTGCCTTTAGCAGCTTTTAATTCTTCCGCAGCTACTTTAATAGCGTTGGCAGCAGCAACATTATCTAAGTTTTTAGAACCAGGTAAAGTTGTGCCGGATATTGCGTTGTATAAGTTGATTAATGCAATGCCTTCTTCAGATGGTTTTAACGGGATGCGAACGTCGGCATTTGAACCGGTGTTGCTCATTCCGCTTTCAAACTGAATGTGGCGAGACATTTTTTTGCTTTGCAGCGATTTATTGTTACGATTTTGAACGTATTGACGGGAGAACTCAGTTGGAGAAATCCATGTACCTAAGAAATCAGCGCCAAAGCTCACGATCACGTCGGCTTTATCAAAGTTGTAGTGCGGCAATACTGCTTTACCAAAACTGGTTTGATTAGCCTGGATGATACCGGTATAAGATACCGCATCATAAGTAACGTGTTTTGTAGTTGGATAAGCCGCGATAAAATCAGCAATTACTGATAATGTTGAAGGGCTGTTAATGGTAGAAGTTACAAGGGCGATTTTTTTGCCGCTTGCTTTGATTGCTGTAAGCTCGCCTTTGATATAGTTATCAATTGCATCCCAATCAACATCCGCGCCATCTTGTTTAGGGTTTTGGATGCGGTTTGCATCGTATAGATCCAAAACAGATGCTTGCGCTTGTCCATCTAAACCACCTTTACCTAATAAATCGTTAGGGTTACCTTCTACTTTAATAGGGCGGCCTTCGCGGGTTTTAACCAAAATAGCCGACCCATTGTAAGTTGATGAGTAGTAGTTTGCTACACCCGGAGTTATCTCTTCTGGTTTAATTAAGTAAGGGATTGATTTGTGAACCGGCACTTTTTGGCAAGCTGCCAGGGTAACCGCGCCAACTCCAAAGCCAAGGGCCTTTAAAAAGTCGCGACGGGGAGTTTTACCAAATAAACCGCCGCCCTCTAAAACCTCTTCCATTGGAATCGGCTCCGCGAATTCGTGTTTGTTTTTCTCAACAAATTCTGGCGTTTTGTTCAGTTCTTCTAAACCTTTCCAGTATTTTTTATTGCTGTCCATTTAAGCTATATAAACTGTAATTGCTAAGTTCTTAAATCTCTAATATTAATAGTGACACTTACCGCACTCGATACCACCCATTGATGCTTCGGTAACTTTCTCGCCGCGTTTGATGCGATCGTGAACAGCTATCATATTATCATAGTAAGCATTTCCTTTGTGACCACCTTTGCTAAAGTCAACCTCTGTACGTTTGTGGCATTGGATACACCATTTCATGGTAAGCGGTGAGTATTGGTAAATCTCTTTCATGGTTTGTACCGGGCCATGGCAAGTTTGGCATTTGATGCCGCCAACTTTAACGTGTTGTGAGTGGTTAAAGTAAACCAAATCTGGCAGGTTGTGTACCCTTACCCATTGGATAGGCCTTTGTTTAGTACTATCATATTTCTGTGTTTTAGGATCATAACCTAAAGCAGCGTATATTTTTTGTATCTCCGGAGAATCCTGTTTAACTACTTTGTGGCAGTTCATACAGATATTTAATGACGGGATAGTAGCGTTTTTAGACTTGTACGCACCTGAGTGGCAATACTGGCAATCAATCTTCATTACACCGGCATGCAAATCATGCGGGAAGTGGATTGGTTGCTCTGGCTGGTAACCCTGGTGTACGTTGGTATTCCAAAGGGTAACCCAGGTCCAGCTTCCTAAGAATACGGTACCGCAAAGGATCACGAAGAATACAAACTTTTTGTTTTTAGCAAGCTTTTTAATGCCGGCCATTTTATCAACCGCAACTACTTCAACGCCTTCTTCAGTTTCGTCTTCAAATACTAAGCCTTTGTTTTTAAGCAACAGGCGCTCTAAAGTGCCAATTACTTTGTTTAGCACCATAATAACAATGAATGCTACAACAATAACACCTAATAATCCCCAGATCACTAAATCGCTCGGGCCTGAATCCGCAGCTGCACCACCACCCGCAGGCGCTTTAGCAGTAGCTGCTTGCACTGTTTTCCAGTCGGCGCGGATGTAAGCTAAGATGTTAGCTACATCACCATCGCTCAAACTGCCGAACAAGGTCATGTTTTGCTGATTGAACTGGTTGTAGATCTTTAATGCTTTAGGATCTTTAGCCGCGATTAACGCCTGGTTGTTTTGAACCCATTTGGTTAACCACTTGTCATCGGTTTCTGCTGTTACCAACGGACCTAAGGCCGGACCAACTAATTGCGACTCGATTTTGTGACACGTTGTACAATTGGCCTTAAACAGAGCCTCGCCTTTGGTGGCGTCTCCTTGTGCGTGAGCAGAAAATCCCAAAATTGCAAGTGCGGCAGTTACTAAAACCGTTCTTGAAAATTGCTTGAAAATCAATGAGATATTTCTCATAAGGTGTATTTATGCTGAATAATTCTTTATTTATATATACAAAACGAAGGTGGATGGGTAGCCTATTCCACTTTTACAGCCACAAAAGTATAATTTATTAAATAATGGGTGACAAATAAATGACACCAAAACTTAATTTATAATTATTCTAAATAAATAATTTTTTATCCTGAAATTTGAAAAAAAACAGGGTAAACCTATTTATTTATACGAGATTTTGATTTGAAGAGCATCCTGTTAACAATCAAATATTTAGTACTTGGTGTTAACAGGACACTTTGTTATAATCAAATCAAAAACCAGGTATTATTGTTTTAACAGCCACGCGAAAATCAGCGGCGCAACGATGGTTGCGTCAGACTCCACAATAAATTTTGGCGTATGGATGTCTAATTTACCCCAGGTGATCTTCTCGTTTGGCACCGCGCCGGAGTAAGATCCGTATGATGTTGTTGAATCTGAGATCTGGCAGAAATAGCTCCAGAAAGGAATTTCGGGCATTTCCATGTCCTGATATAACATCGGTACAACGCAAATTGGGAAGTCACCGGCAATACCACCGCCAATCTGGAAGAAACCAATACCTTTTCCGCTTGAATTTTTAACATACCAATCGGCTAACCAGGCCATATACTCGATACCGCTTTTCATCGTAGTAGCTTTCAATTCGCCTTTAATTAGGTATGATGCGAAAATGTTACCCATGGTTGAATCTTCCCAACCCGGTACTACAATCGGCAAATTCTTTTCGGCAGCAGCCAGCATCCACGAGTTTTTAGGATCGATCTCATAGTATTGCTCCAAATCGCCGCTTAACAACATTTTGTACATGTATTCGTGCGGGAAATAACGCTCGCCTGCAGTATCAGCATCTTTCCATAGTTTATGGATGTGTTTTTGTAAACGACGGAATGCTTCTTCTTCCGGGATACAGGTATCCGTTACACGGTTGTAATGGTTTTCTAACAAATCCCACTCATCCTGCGGGCTTAAATCGCGGTAATGCGGCACGCGTTTGTAGTGCGAGTGCGCAACCAGGTTCATGATATCTTCTTCAAGATTGGCACCTGTACAGGAAATAATGTCGATTTTACCTTCGCGGATCATTTCGGCAAGCGAAATACCCAGTTCGGCAGTACTCATGGCACCGGCTAAGGTTACCATCATTTTACCACCTTCAAGCAAATGCGTTTCGTATCCTTTAGCCGCATCCATTAACGCGGCCGCGTTAAAGTGCAGATAGTTTCTTTCAATAAACTGGGATATAGGTCCTCTTGTAGTACTCATAGTTAAATGTTTGTTGTCGAGGTGCAAAAGTAGAGAAATTAAAGAATTAAGTGTTTGAAAAGAAAATTTTAAGGGTAGCGGCGGCCCACCCGGCTTTCTCCGTTAGCTAACGGATGGCCGCCCTTTTAATCGCTATGCGACAAAAGGCGAACTGCGTTTATTTTCCCTCTCTGCTGCAGGTGAATGTTGCAGAGAGGGTTAACCAGCGCAGCTTAGTCGGGGTGAGTAATTATCGATAGCAATGCCTGAAGGCGTATGAACGCAAAGCCCGGCCCATTTCTATCAGCGAAAAACGCCCACAACTTTAAACTTCTTCACATTTCTTAATTTTATTTTAAATTAAAAAATAAATACTGGCAAGATACTTGCATCTACTTCAACAACATATTTAATCTACTATTATGGAAACCATAGAAAAATCAGTTGAAGTATTAAATGACTTGATCGAGATAAACAACGATCGTATTGCAGGATTTGAGCATGCAAGTAAGGATTTAGGTGAAGGTGATGCCGACCTGAAAGCGATATTTGAAAAGATCAGCGGCGATAGCCGCAAAAATGTGCAGGAACTTACCGGCGCTGTTAATCAAATTGGCGGCGAGGCCGACGCTGGCAACAGCACCAGCGGCACGATACACCGTGCATGGCTGGATGTAAAAGCCACTTTTACCGGCCACGACCGTAAAAGTATTTTAGCCGAATGCGAACGTGGCGAAGACGCGATTAAAAAAGCATACAAAGATGCCTTGGTACCCGAAAGTGGCTTATCTGAAGCCAACGAACGTATTATAGCAAGGCAACAGGAAGCTGTAATTGCCGCTCACGACCAAATTAAGTTTTTACGTGACAGACAAGCTTAATACCTAGGCTTTTATTTATAATTAAAGCTGTGCTACATTTAGCACAGCTTTTTTGTTATAATACAATTATGGTTAACAATAAAGTAATATTAAAGCATTATACTTGTATAAACTATTGCAAAACTACCTATATAATATAAGTGATGGAAAATCCCGCTAATCCAACATTACAAATTATAGCGATGTGCCCCTGTGGTAAAACCGAGTTATCAAACCTGGTTAGGATCCCCCGCCCACGTTTAATTAAATCATTATTTTTTTGGATGCCCTTTAAAAACTACAAATGCCACAAATGCAGGCGTAACAGGCTAATCCTACAATAAATCTCAATACCAACACGTTAAATTAATCATTCGGTTTTATTCGCTTAATGGTTTTCAAAACTTTTTACGGGATTAAATCGTATCTTTGTAAACAGAGTTTTTTTATTTTTATCAATACCAATTTCGTGTACATATTAATCTTCTTTTTAGCCCACTGGTTCCTCTCTTTGTTCTTCCAGACATTCTTTTTGCACAGATACGTTTCACATAAAATGTTCTCGACCAACAAGTTTAACGAGCGCGTTTTTTACCTGCTAACGTTCTTTTTCCAGGGATCATCATTTTTAAATCCGCGTGCTTATGCAATTATGCACCGCGAACACCACGCTTTTAGCGATACCGAAAAAGATCCTCACTCGCCACATTTTTTTAAGGATGTGTTTCAGATGATGATGTATACCGCAACCAGCTACAAGGCTTACGAAAGCCGTGTTAAGGAGCCTGATGCGCAATTCGGCGGCCATTACCCGGAGTGGAAATTAATTGACACTATCGGATCGAGCTTATTTACCCGGATTTTATTCGGCATTGGCTACACTGCTTTTTATGTAGTTTTTGCTACGCACTGGTGGATGTTTTTATTATTGCCGATACACTTTTTAATGGGCCCTATCCAGGGCGCTATTGTTAACTGGTGTGGCCACAAATATGGTTATGCTAATTTCGACAATAACGACAAATCAAAAAATACAACCCCTTTTGATTTCTTACTATTGGGCGAGCTTTTCCAAAACAATCACCACAAACGCCCTAACAACGCAAACTTTGGCGCGCGCTGGTTTGAGGTTGACCCGGTTTATCCAATTATGAAGTTTATGCATTGGATTAGACTGATTAGGTTGCGCCCGGCCAGTTTAAAAAGGTAATTCTAAATTTACTGTACAGTTAGTTTTCTATTTGCACATTTACATATCTGCACATTAAAAATTCATCTACATGAGTGTATCTAAATTAGCACAAGGTTTACGCGGCTCCGAGATCATCAAGATTGCCGGCGAGATCAACGAATTAAAAAGACAAGGCCAGGATATTGCCAACTTAACCATTGGCGATTTCGACTCCGATATATATCCAATCCCAACCGAGCTGAAGCAGGAGATTATTGATGCTTATAATCATAATCAAACCAATTACCCGCCTGCGGATGGCATGCTGAACTTACGCGAAAGCGTTTCGGCATTTTTAGCTAACAGATACGATTTAGACTATCCGGCTACCCAGGTATTAATCTCTGGCGGCTCACGCCCATTGATTTACTCTACCTTTTTGGCAGTGGTAAACCCCGGCGAAAAGGTGGTTTTCCCTACCCCATCTTGGAACAATAATCACTATTGCGATCTGTTGGGTGCTGAGGCTATCATGATACCAACCCGCCCGGAGCATAACTTTATGCCTACGGCAGATGATATCCGCCCGCATTTAAAAAGCGCTGCTTTACTGGCATTATGCTCGCCATTAAACCCAACCGGTACCATGTTCGGTAAAAAGGATCTGGAAGAAATTTGCGACCTGGTTATTGCCGAAAACAAAACCCGTGCAGCAGGCGAAAAACCATTGTACTTAATGTACGATCAAATCTATTCGCAGTTAACATTTGGTGCACACAAACACTTTGATCCGGTTACCCTTCGCCCTGAATTAAAGGAATACACCATTTTTATTGACGGCGGCTCTAAATGCTTCGCAGCAACCGGTGTGCGTGTAGGCTGGGGCTTCGGTCCGGCTAATATCATTAACAATATGAAAGCTATTATTGGCCACATGGGTGCATGGTCGCCTAAGGCTGAGCAGGTGGCAATGGCTAAGTTTTTAGCGAATGACGGCTTTGTAGATAACTATCTTGCCAAAATAAAAACACAGGTACAGGCAAGCTTAAACACCCTGCACGAAGGCTTTCAGCAACTAAAAGCCGAAGGTTTCGCGGTTGATTCTATCGAACCAATGGGTGCCATTTACCTGACTATAAAAGTAGATTATAAAGGCAAAACCACACCAGAGGGCACGGTGCTATACAGCCCTGCCGACATCAATTTCTACCTGATTAAAGAAGCTAAAGTGGCTTTCGTGCCATTCTCTGCTTTCGGTACAGATGAAGATATGGCCTGGTTCCGCGCTTCGGTTGGGACTTGCACACTGGATGATATTCAGCGGATGATCCCGAGAATTAAGGACGCGTTAAGCAAATTGAAATAATATCGAAAGGCTCTTCATAATGAAGGGCCTTTTTTATTGCTTTATGGCGAGTACTCACCAGATCTTGCTTCGCTTGATCATCCTCTCTACCGCAAACGACAAAGAGGGGAAACATTTCTCTTTTTTATTTTCTCACCTCTTGCGCCAAAGCGTAGAGAGGTCGACCGGCGCAGCGTAGTCGGGTGAGTCAATCAATCAACAACAATCCCCTCATTCACCGCCTTCAACTGCGCAATAAATCCCTCCTTATCCTCCGGTGATACAAAAACAAATTTGTCCTGACTATATGTGATCTCCAATCGATCTGTTGAAAGCGCAGGGGCGCTGCTCATATCTATAGTAGCTTTAATTCTTTTGATGGACGCTATATCAATAGTCTTATTAATAATCAAACCGCTTTTAATCAGCAGCTTGTTTTCAATTATGGTATAGTAAGTATTAAAATATACGTGGGTTAAATAAGCTGTTACAATCCCGGTAACGATTATCGCGGGCCAGGCTCTTACGAAGATCATCGCGATAAACATCCCGCCAACCATATACAACGGCACTTTTATTGGCGAGCCAATTTTAGATTTATAAATTTCTGTCATGATTTTTTATAAGATTTAAGCTGCCTGCATAATATATTTCACCAAACTCCGCTTTGCTACGGGCAATAAAGTTTGCTCCAACGGGAAAGTAATATCACTCTGCACATAGTAAACTGCCGGGTTGGGCAAATGCCTGCGCTGGTTTATCAGGTTTATTTTGATGGATTCGGGGGTGTTGGTGAGGCTCTGTTCGTAGGTATCAATAAAGCTGATATTCATATCGCGATAAATATCGTCTTTATTTTTAAATATCGAGAGTTGATATTCGTAAATCCAGTTGGTGCGGTTATTACCGTTGCGTAAAGAGAAGTAGCCGTAATCTATTTTTAATGGTATTAAGCCAATCGGATCAATATTCAACCTGCTTTCTACAAATTCGTAAATCTCCCTGCCAATCTGTAGTGCCGGATCCATTTTAGTGATGGCGTAATTTATGATCCGCTCTATCTCCTGCATCGAGCTGTCATCTGCTACAATTTTTTTGTAGGTGAGTTTTACCGCTTCAATATCAGCTTTAGTTAAACGTTGCGGGAAGGTTTGTTGCAGCGTGGTTTTGTTATGCTTAAAATCGAGCAGGTTATTGTAGTGGAACACCAGGTCGGTTAGGTTTGGGTAAAGTTTACTTTTATCAAAATGGCGGTTTATTTCCTGCAGGTAATTTAAAAGCACATACTTTTTGTGCTCAAAATCAAGCGAACCCTCAATAAACCAGTTTAAGCCTAATGAATTCAACAGTATAACCTCCTTTATAATAGCTTAAATTAAATAAAAAAAGCCAATTTTGCAATATGCCTTACGGAACACTTTATTTAATCCCCGTCCCCCTTGCCGAAAACGCGGCCGCTAAATCATTCACACCCTATCTGGTTGATACGATTAACAGCATCAAAGAATATATTGTAGAGAATGAAAAAACCGCCCGTCGCTTTTTAAAAGAGGCTGGTTTAAAAACGCCGCAAAGCGAGCTGATCATCCACGATTACGGCAAGCACAATCGCGAAGGTGGTGGTAACGAATTCTTCAAAGGTTTACAAGCCGGTAACGATGTAGGCCTGATGAGCGAAGCAGGTTGCCCCGGCATTGCTGATCCGGGCGCGGATATTGTAGACAAAGCGCATCGCATGGGTATTAAGGTTGTGCCGCTGGTTGGCCCAAGCTCTATTTTGCTGGCGCTGATGGCATCTGGCTTTAATGGCCAAAGCTTCACCTTTCATGGTTATTTACCCATTGATAAAGTTGAACGTGCCCGCAGCATAAAAGAACTGGAAGCGGCAGCCATCAAGAATAACCAAACGCAGTTATTTATCGAAACACCGTTTCGCAATAATCCAATGCTGGAGGAGATCTTAAGATCATGCAGCCCCAAAACACGTTTGTGTATCGCGACTGATCTTACCGCTGCTACTGAATTCGTTCAAACCAAACCCATCGCCGAATGGCAAAAGAAAGTGCCCGAATTACATAAACGCCCAACTATTTTCCTGTTGTTTCGTTAATCAATAATGCTCACCCTACCGCAACATACCCCAGTACTCATTGTAGGCGCAGGCCCATCGGGCCTGATGATGGCAGCGCAATTGCTGCGGTATGGTGTGCAGCCAATCATTATCGATAGTAAAGATGGCCCGACTAATCACTCCAAAGCATTAGCCGTGCAGGCGCGTTCGCTGGAGATCTACCGGCAAATGGGTGTGATTGATAAAGTGCTGGCCAATGGCAAACCATCCAAAGGCATTGTTTTTAACCAGAATGGCAAAAAAGAAGCATCGCTCTCGTTAACCGATATCGGCACAGGCCAAACGCTTTTTCCCTACCTGTTGATGTATGAGCAAAGCAAAAACGAACGCTTGTTGCTGGATTATCTCACCCAAAATTGCTGCCCGGTTTATTGGAATACTACGTTAACATCGCTAACCAAAAAAACCGATGGCGTCGAAGTTATTTTACAAAATAGCGATGGCGACCACCATTTAACCTGTGATTGGGTTGTTGGTGCCGATGGCGCGCATAGCGTGGTACGTAAACAATCGGGCTTAGCTTTTAATGGCGATACCTATCCGCATTATTTTTATTTGATAGATGCCAAGCTGGATACCATTGCTTTGACCGAGGATTATATGAACCTGTATTTATCCAAAGATAACTTCGCGGCATTTTTCCCGATGCCTGAAGAAGATACCTACCGGGTACTGGGCAATTTACCGGTTGAGTTTGGCGATAGGATGGATCTCCAGATTGAAGAGATCATCCCTTATATCGATCCAATCATCAAATCAAAGCTAAAGATCGTTCAAAACAATTGGTTTACTACTTATAAGCTGCACCATCGCATGGCCGATCAGTTCCGTATGCAACGGTGCTTTTTAATTGGCGATGCCGCGCATATCCACTCGCCGGTTGGCGGGCAGGGTATGAATACCGGTTTGCAGGATGCCTACAACCTAGCCTGGAAATTAGCCGGAGTAGTGAACGGGCAAATCAATACCGAGATTTTAGATAGTTATGCCCACGAGCGGATGCCGGTGGCAAAAGCGCTGCTAAAAACAACCGATAGGGTGTTCAACATCATCATGTCGAAAAACTTTTTTGTGCGACTGTTTAAAAGGTGGTTTTTGTTTAAATTATTGAACAGGATCTGGAAAAGCGCGAAGGTTCGGCTTGCATTTTTCAGGCGGGTATCGCAAATTGATATTTGTTATACCGACAGCCTCATCAACCTGCATCTGAGTAAAGATATTAAAGTAAGAGCCGGTGACCGCCTGCCCTATTTAAAGGTATTTGACGAGAAAAAGCACGAGGAAACCGATTTACACGAATGGTGCAGTAAACCCGGCTTCACGCTTATGATACTAGGCAAATTTGACGAGCTGCATTTGTTTACCATTGCCAAATGGATCACACATAATTATTCGGGTGCATTAAACTTTTTCTACCTGCCGCCATCAGGAAAAAATCTTGAGGTTTTTGAAGCTTTCGAAGTTGATCCGCGCAGTCAGAAAGCGCTTATCATCCGGCCGGATATGTACATCGGCTATATTAATGATGTGGTTGATACCAGCATGATGGATAATTACCTGCAAAACGTAATCGGCCTGAAACCAAATAAATAAGCGCCTGTGTTACCACACAGACGCCCGGGATTAAACAATAGTATCAGTATATTATTTTTTTAGGGGTACTAAAATTTGTTCTGTTGGCAGGGCAATAACATTATCACGTTCAATTTCCCTGTAGCTAACCACTGCCAGGTTAGGCTGCATTTTTATGGTGAATGTCTCCGTTAAATCGCCTGTCATAATATTCCCTACGCCCAAAGTCATGTATTCACCCATAATATTAAACAAGGTAAGTACGCCAGTATAATAAGTTATTGCCACTTTGTGGGCACCTCTGTTGGTTAAGTGCGATTCGATCAGCTCAAACTTATGCTGCTCAAATAACAATTGATTGTTCAGGTTATCTTTTAGTTGCGGTATTTTACTGTTTAAGCCACTTATTAAATCGATGATTGTAAAGTTTAACTTATAATGCAATGAGTTTGCACGGCTATCATTATTTTTTAACTGGGTAAAGCTTTTATGCTTTCCGCTTGGGTTATAAGCCTGTGATCTTAAAAGAAACTCCTGATAAGTTGTATCAAATACATTTCTTTCAAAGTCGCCGCCAATGGTAGCGGCTATTACTTGTTTGTAAGCGAGTTTAATTAATGCCTTTTCCATCTCATTTATAATTTAGTTCAACTGCAGGTTTGAATTCATTATAAACTTCAGGATACATTTTATCCTTTAAATAAATGTATCGCTAAAAAAGGCTTTTGTGCCGACGAGTGGTTTTTATCCGTGGATCCGCTCCATTTTACCGTAATTCTGGATGATGATCGCCTCATGTTCCAAATACTCTTTCCAGCGGGCATCCACATCAATATTTTCACAATATTTTTTAGCCATGCGAATAAACATGGCATAATGTGTGGCTTCGCTGATCATCAGTTCATGATAAAATTCGGATAGTTCCTGATCGTCAATATTTTCCGACAGTACCTTGAAACGCTCGCAACTGCGCGCCTCAATCATCGCCGAAAACAACAACCGGTCAACGAGTTGAACCGTGCGACCGCCGCCTTTCACAATAAACTTTTGCAACTCGCCAACGTAATTATCCTTGCGTTCCCGGCCAAGCAAAAAGCCACGTTTAACAATCAACTCATGCACCCGTTTAAAGTGATCCATCTCTTCCTGGGCCAAGGCGATCATCTCCTGCACCAAGTCGGATAAATTGGGGTTTTGCACGATCAGCGTAATGGCATTGCTGGCTGCTTTTTGCTCACAAAAAGCATGGTCGGTTAATAGTTCTTCAATATTGCTTTCTACCACATTTTTAACCCAGGTTGGGTCGGTAGGTAGTTGCAGTTTAAGTATGGTTTTCTCGCTCACAATGGCAAAGGTAAGCGTTATTCATCTTGCTTAAAAGCGGGGTTGTTTGAAATAAGGCGGGCGTGGTGATGGATGGATAGGATATTGATCTCATTATCCTTGATCAGATCATAGATTATTCGATAATTTCTATAGATCAATTCTCTTGTAAATTCATCCTCTGATTGTTCAAATTTTTTACCTAATAAAGGATTATCTTTTAGCTTTTTAATTACTGAACGAATTAGTTGCGTTTCGTATTTAGCATAATAAGGTGAGTTCCTTTTTATATAATCGTATATTTCTCTTAAATTCTCTAAGGCTATTTTAGAATAAATTATTTTTAATCCCACGAATCAACTTCCTTATCAAATTCTTCTTCAGTTAGATACTCACCATCTTTAATTTGCTCTCTTGCCGTTTCAATCTTTTGTAACAAAATTATCCGTTCGATAATATCTTCCAACGAGAAACCTTCCGGCAAATGATCTACAAGCTCATGTATCTTTTCTTTAGTCATCGTGCTTATCCTTTAATAATTTAAATATACAATTTTTCTCAATCTATAAATTCATCAAACTTAAAACAATATGCTTTTTACAAAGTATTTAATATAGATCAAATTGAATTTACCATGAAAAATCACGATCATTCAGCCCTTATCCAAAAATTATTGAATTGCGTGCTGGCTTGCGAACACTGTGCCACCGCTTGCTTACAGGAAGAAGATGTTGCCATGATGACCGGCTGTATCAAACTCGACAGGGATTGTGCCGATATATGCAGCCAGGCGGCAAGGTTATTGCAACGAGACTCAGACATTGCTCACCAATACTTAGTTTTGTGCGAAGAGATTTGCCGGATGTGCGCCGATGAATGCGGTAAACACCAACACGACCATTGCCAGCAATGTGCCGAGGCCTGCCGTATTTGTGCCGAAGCTTGCCACGCGCATCATCAGCCAATTACGCAGGACTAATTATTTGATTTTGCCGTAAAGGTTTTTGCTTTCGATAAAGTTAAGTACCGGGTCGGGGACAAAATAGCGCACGTCTTTTTTGTCGGCGATGGATTTTCGGATGAATGTAGCCGATAGCTCCATCTGCGGTGTCATGGTAATGGTTACCGATGGATGCGATGCATATTCGGCGTTTTCATAGCCGG
>Ga0302303_10000684_pt1 | contig 25579 bp, 14 predicted proteins | sample III_Palsa_E2_1_FD_194542 | JGI IMG/M metagenome (GOLD analysis project Ga0302303, IMG submission 194542) | Peat permafrost microbial communities from Stordalen Mire near Abisko, Sweden - III_Palsa_E2_1 | ecosystem: Environmental > Terrestrial > Soil > Palsa > Peat permafrost | place: Sweden...
GCACCAACAAAATAAAAGTAGATGAGGATGCGCCAACAAATTGCTATGAAATTGTAACGGAATATTGGGAACAATGCTCCTATTATGATGATGATGATGAACACCCTTTTGACTGTTTCGATTATACGGTAACCGATACGTATACCATAAGCTGCGGTTCAGGCGGTGGTGGTGGCGATGGCGGGGTAACGCCGCCGCCGGTGGTTAAATGCCAGCCGCCGCCGGTTAGCGAGGAGTCCATCAACGGGCGTTTGAAAATAAATGTAGCTGCACCGCCGCCGGGTGGTGGCGGGGGGACAACAGGGCCGGGGCCAGCCCCAAGCCCACCGCCTACAACTACTGTTTCAACACAACAAAATTGCCCGGCTGACATTACTGATTCTCTGAAAAATTACCCTTGTGCACAAAGTATTGTGAAAGCTATACCTAATATGACTGATGCCATATCGAATTTGATCAATCAAACTTTTGGCAATAACAACGGTAGTCTGAACTTAATATTCAGAGCCGATACAGATTTTAATAATGCCGCCAATGAAGATGGAAAGACAGACCCTCGTTATAATAATGCTACTGTTTACACTGATCCAGTTACAGGTGTTAAATCAGAAGGAGGGAATTTAGTTGTCACATTAAATGGAGCCATGTTAAATAGTGCGACTAAAGATTATATTTTCGCAACTCTTTATCATGAGGCAATACATTCATATTTACAGGTTATGCAAAATCAGTTGACTAAAGCACAGTTTCAGCAACAATTCCCAGGTGTAACCACTGTAACAACAACAGATGCCAATGGTAACACCGCAACGTATGATGTTTTGCCTGATCATACCCAAATGGCCACCACTCTTTTAAATGGTTTAACCAGTGCTATAGAAAGCTTTGATCCTAATTTACCTCCAGATATCGCAACAGCACTTGCCGAAGGGGGAATTATTAACGATCCTTCAATAATTCCTGCTAATTTAGCAGAACGCACTTCTTCACCAAGTTCAAAAGGTATAAAATGCAATAACTAATGAAAAAAGTAAATATCCTGTTCTTATTACTATTTACTTATATGGGGGCATTTGGCCAGAAACTCCATGTTTTTCAGGATGATAATATTACAAACTACCATTATTTTATTTTAAATGATATACCTGCGAATAAAAAGGCAACGATTAATGAGGTAGATGTAGCATCAAACAATGATTTTGGCTGTGATAAAAAAATATATTCCGCACAACTTTATAATGTTTTTTTATCCCCGGGCGCTTTGGTTTTATTTACGGTTTTGCCAACAAACGAAGATGGTAATGTTAAATGGAAGAAGATAGATATCAATACCGTAAGATCATCTGTTTTTAATATTACAGCATTGGATAGTTTATATAGTATCAACTTTAAAAAATTTGTTCAATCAGGTTTTCGTAATGTGAAATTAGTTAAGTTGAATGGCTTTAAAGTTATAATTAAGAGGCCTGATGGCTATTACGTAAATGAAAGTGATTGCCTTACTGAATTTTTTTATTTAGGCCGTTTTAATGCTAACAATGGTTTTGTTAATCAAAATCCTATCAATGTTATAGACACAACCGTTTCTCCGCTTAGCATTGCAGAGTTTGAGATGCAGTATAAAAGAAGAATGGATAAATATTCATACAATCATTCTGATTTTACAAGTATTAGCCAATTTGGGCTTAAAACACCAATTTTATTTTATTCTCACCCTACAACAATTAATAACTTAAATTGCTATTTCTTTTGGGAGTTAAGTACGTGGACTTTAGATATAGCAAATATTGACAGAGGAATTGACCGGTTTATATTTAACCCTGAAATAGGCATCATCGGCGGTGATTATACATTTTATTTTAGGAAGTTAAATAATTCAATTCCTTCAAGTGTTTGTGAGCAAATTGATTTCTATCAATATTTAAATAGTGAAGTAAAGCTAAATCCGGTTAAAATTAATAAGGATTTTAAATAATAGCATTCTTGTGCTATAAAAGATAAATTTTTTTAAATCCCTCTAACTGGGTCAATCCTTCAAGGGGGCAATTGCTAATCCATTGATAAGTTTAAAGGCGGAGCAAGGGAAAATACAGGTCGGCGGGTGCTGCATGTGCTGCGGCTCAGCACCTCAAAACAGCACTTCAGACGGTTTTGCTTGTCACTGCTTCAAGTAAAGGATTGTATCAGGACAGTGCAGCGTAAGCTGCACTGCCTTCAACAAACCAATATATATTTAGGGGTATTAGTCTCAAAATTAAATTCTCCCCACATCGCCGCTTTCCACACGCTTGCGGTACGACCAATAGAATGCTATGGGGAAGATGAAGAGGTTAAAGATGGTATTGGTGATCAACCCGCCTATTACCACTATGGCCAAAGGTTTTGAGGCCTCGGAACCAATACCGTGTGACATGGCCGCAGGCAACAAGCCGATGGCTGCCATCATAGCAGTCATAATGATTGGGCGTAAACGGTCTTCAACACCGGCTTTCAGGGCATCGGGGAATGATTTCCAGGTAGTATGGTGCCTGAGCACCTTTATATTGCTTTTAAAACGGGTAATGAGTATCACCCCATTTTGCACGCAGATACCAAACAACGCTATAAAGCCTATACCGGCTGATATATTAAAGTTGACACCTGTTATCAGCAAAGCCAGTATACCACCCATAATGGCAAATGGTACGTTGTTAAGTACTAACAGCGAATCCTTGATAGTACCGAACAGGATAAACAGGATGAAGAATATGATAAGTAAACTGATAGGCACCACCTGCGACAGCCGTTTTGTGGCGCGCTGCTGGTTCTCAAAATCGCCTGCCCATTCTAAATGATAGGCTTTGGGTAGCTTGATAACCGCGTTTACTTTATTCTGTGCCTCCTGGATGGTGCTGCCCATATCCCTGCCGCGGATGGAAAATTTGATGGCGCCATAGCGCTGGTTATCATCGCGGTAGATAATGCTTATGCCGGTAATTTTTTGGATGCTGGCAATCTCGCGCAGGGGTACATTATTGCCGTTAAGCGTAGGTACGCGCAAATCGCCTATCGAGGTTTCATTATTCCTGAAATCTTCGGGGTAACGGATCCGCAGATCAAATTTGCGCTCGCCCTCATAGATCTGGGTGGCGGCTTTACCACCTATGGCCATTTCAATAACCGCGTTGGCATCGGCGGCAACTACGCCATACTGGGCCATTTTTTCCTGGTCGAGGTCAATCTGCAATTCGGGCTGGCCCATGTTGCGCAATATGCCCAGGTCGGTAATACCCTTTACGGTGTTTAAAATAGAATCTATCCTTACTTCCTGGCTCTCGATATATTTATAATCATCGCCAAACATTTTTACAACGATAGAACCTTTTACGCCTGATACGGCCTCTTCCACATTATCAGATATCGGCTGCGAAAAGTTAAGATCGATACCGGGGAAGAATTTTAATTTATCCTGCATCCGCTCAATGAGTTCCTCTTTGGTTTCGCCCCGTTTCCATTTATCCTGCGGATAGATATCTACATGAAATTCGATATTATAAAAGCCGGTGGCATCGGTACCATCATTCGGTCGGCCTGTTTGTGACATTACCTGTTTTACCTCGCTAAAGCTTAAAAATATGCTGCGCATCTCGTTCGCCAGCTTAACAGATTCACCCAACGATGTGCTGAGCGGCCCGGTGGCCCGCACGTATATGGCGCCTTCATTCAGTTCGGGCAAAAACTCGGTACCTAATAGCTTAAAGCAGCCCAAACTTATTACAAGGGCAACAATGGCGATGGTAAATACCATCTTTCGCCCCTTAAAGCACAGGCTGTAAAATCGCATGGCGTTGCGGGTTACAAAATCAACAAACACATTGTGCTTTTCCCTTACGTTTTTATTCAGCAGCACACTTGCTAAGGCGGGTACAAATGTAAACGTGAATATAAGCGCGCCAAGCAAAGCAAAACCCAGCGTCCAGGCCAATGGCGAGAACATTTTACCTTCTACCTTTTCAAAACTGAATATGGGCAGTAAGCCGGTGATGATAATGAGCTTGGCGAAAAATATGCCTTTACCATTAACCAAACATGCCCGCTTGATCATGCCCAGCTTGCTTAGTTTGTTATAGTTTTCCATGCCCACCTCTTTTGAACGATGGTCGAGCACAACAAAGATCCCTTCGACCATGACGACCGCCCCGTCAATAATGATCCCGAAATCTATAGCGCCCATAGATAGCAGGTTGGCCGACATGCCCTTCAACTTTAAACAAACGAAGGCAAATAGAAGTGCAAGCGGAATAATGAGCGATACAATTAATGTAGTACGCCAATCGGCCATGAAGAGGAACACGATAACCGTTACAAAAATTATCCCTTCGAACATATTGTGCAACACGGTTCCGGTTGCAAAACTTACCAGGTCATCGCGGTCGTAAAATGTTTTTAACCGTACATCATCGGGCAATATTTTATTATTCAGGTCGGCTATTTTTGCCTTTAGGGCTTTTATTACCACGCTCGGGTTTTCGCCCTTGCGCATTACTACAATACCTTCAATAACGTCAGGGTCTTTATCACGGCCCACCTGCCCAAGCCTCGGCAATCCCGATTCGGTGACTTCAGAAATAGTTTTTACATAAATAGGCGTACCCTTTATATTATTGATAACGATGTTTTTTATCTCACTAATGTTGTTCAGCAAGCCAATACCACGCACTACGTAGGCCTGGCCGCTTTGCTCAATAATATCGCCGCCCACATTAACATTGCTTTTTGATACCGCATCATATAGCTGCAAGGGCGTTACATTATATTGCACAGCTTTTTTAGGGTCGACGGTGATCTGGTAGGTTTTTACCTCGCCGCCAAAGCTGTTGATATCGGCAACACCCGGTACCGCGCGTATTTCGCGCTCTACTATCCAGTTCTCAATAGTGGTTAATTCACGTACCGATTTTTTATTGCTGGTGAGGGTGAAACGATAGATCTCGCCTGTTGGGCCATAGGGTGGTTCGATTTCCTGACTGGTGCCATCGGGCAGGTCGGCATCGGCAATGTGGTTGTTTACCTGCAAACGTGCAAAGGCATAATCCACATCATCATCAAAAGTTATTTTTACTACCGATAAACCAAAAAGCGACGACGATCTTACGCTCGTTTTCCGCTCCGTAGGGTTCATGGCTATCTCAATAGGGCGGGTAACAAATTTTTCAACCTCTTCGGCGCTTCTGCCCGGCCATTGGGTAATAATGGTAACATCGGTATTCGTTACATCCGGAAACGCGTCGATACTAAGGTTTTTAAAGCTGATATATCCGGCTACGGCAAGCAAGGCCGTAACAAAAAATATGAAAAACTTATTTTTCAGCGAAAACGAAAGAATGTTATTTATGAATTTGTTCATCTATTATATTTCGGGTTTCGATTTTTCGATTTCGATTTTTTTAATTTTTCATTTATGATTGACCTCAAATCCGAGATCATTCGTTTTAATCTTTAAGTGACTCATATAAATACACCTGCCTTGATGCTATGATCCTGTCGCCGGGCTTTATACCACTGCTTATATAAGCACGGTCTTCTACCTTTTTGGCTATAACTATGGGTTGTATGCGTACATGTGCCTTACCATCAATTACTAAAACATAGTTTTTATCGTTATCAAAAATTATGGTGTTAGCATCAATCACAGGTAAGTCCTCGCCCGATGTAGCTTTTATCTGCACGTTGGCAAACATTTCGGGCTTTAGTAAATTACCGGGGTTCTGAATTTTCACCCGTGCATGTATCACCTTGCTGTCCGGGTCGAGCATGTTATCTATCTTATCTATTTTGCCGTCAAATACTTTATCGGGATAGGATAAGGTGGTGATCTTTACCGGATCGCCGGTTTTAACATTCGCTATGTCTGATTCATAAATGTTGATAAGTACATATACGCTCGACAGATCGGCTATGGTAAACAAGTTCTGGGTGTTATCAGCCCTTACCTGTGTGCCGCTATTCAAGTTTTTCTGAACAATAAAGCCCGAAATGGGTGCTTTTATTTCGTATCCCTGGCCATTGCTTTTATTTATCTCGGTAACGGTACCCGCGCGTTTGTTTTCAGCTTCGGCTTTCTGATAATCTGATTGCGCCTGCTCCAGGTCTTTTTGCGAGGCAAGGCCGCCTTTGTACATATCCTGTGTTGATTCGAGGGTACGTTTGGTGCTGCGCAGATCAGCTTCTGATGAAATATAATCCTTGGTAAAACCAGCCATTTCGGCGCTGTGCATAATGGCAAGCGTTTGCCCTTTTTGTACCACATCGCCCAGTTGTACATGTACATCCTCGGCTACGCCGCTCACCATCGGGAAAACATTCACCATTTTATTTTCATCGGGCGCAACACTGCCTGTAAGGGTAAGTTCCGAAAGCGCGCTGGCTTCCTTAACGGTATCTACCAACAGGCTGTTAAGCAGGGTATCCGTAACCTGGAATTTGGTATCCTTCTGATCCTGCGAATCATCATGATGGCAGCTTTGCAAGGCTATACCGACGGCGCAAAAGGCAAATGTGAGGGATAATATTTTGTATGGATGACGCATTATTATTGATTAAAAAAAGGTGTTCCGGTAACGTAATTCAATTGTTCGAGGGAAATAACCCGGTTAAGCTCTAGGTTATTCAGCTGTAGGGTATTTGTTTTATAGGAGTCGTAAAAATCAAGGAACTCCAGTAAGCTGATATTTCTTTTCTGATAGTTGATGAACACCTGCTGGATGAGGTGCGTAAAGTTTTGTTTAAAAGCCGGGTCGAAGCTGTTGTAGAGCTTTTCGAGCCTTAAGGCATTCTTATAGTTGCTGTTCACATCACTCTCCACCTGGTCCTGGTGGCTTTGCAGCTGAACCTTGCTCTCATCGATAGTTATGCGTGCCTGTTTGATATTGCCCTGATTGCGGTTGAAGAATGGCAGGTTAAACTCAATGCCACCACCCAGGTAGTTATTGCCATAAGCGCCAAGCTTATCATAATTAAGCGACAGGGAAAAATCGGGCACCGCGGTGGCCTGCTGTAGCTTGAGGTTGGCATTGTTATAAGCAAGCGTTGTTTTTGCCAGTTGCAGGTCATAGCGGTTGGCATAGGCCGAATCCAATAGCCTTTGATAAGGTACATCGGCCACGATCTGCTTGCCATCCAGATCGTAATTAACCTGTGGCTTTACATAAACACCCGGCGCTGCTTTGATCAGCAGCTTAAATTCGCTTTGGGTGGTATCGATACTGTTTTGCAGGTTATTGTATTCGGCCTGCAGGGAGTATAGCTGCGACTGGATGCGCAATACTTCTTTTTCAGCAATATTGCCTTTGGCGTACTGCTCATTAAAAAGGGTAAGAGTTTTGCTAAGCGAGCTGATCTCTTCGTTATACACCTGTGCGGACTGTTCCTGGAAATAAATGCTGTAAAAGTCATTCCGCAGCGTGAATTTCAGGGTACGCAGCAGGTCGAAGAACTGGTATTTGGATTGCTCGACGCCCAGTTTGGCCAGTTGCACGTTTTTGTTGCGTTTGCCTGCGGTGCTAAAAAGCTGCGAAACGCTAAAGGATTGTTCTTTATAGGCCGGGCCCTGGCTTACATCCTTGGCATATATACCGTTTGAAAAGCTAAAGTCGGGGTTGTTGAACAGGCGGGCGGTAATTACCTGCGCACTGGCATTATCGATCTCATAGCGCTGTATGATCAGGCTGAGGTTGTTTTTGATGAACTGGTCTTCGGCCTGGTGAATAGTGATATGGAGCGTATCGCTTACGACATCCTGCGCTTGTGCGGAGAATGTGAAAACTATACACCATATGGGTATAAATAGAAAAATATGAACAAAGCTTGAGCGCATATACTTTTGTTTGCAAAAGTATGCCCCGGATATTAGAGGGATATTAAAGTCACATTAGAACGGGATTAGAATTAACGAATAAATGTAATATTTATGTCAGTTCCTTGCCCGCTAACCGAATTAATGGCGATAGTTCCATTAAAAAGGGTGATAATTTTATTGGTGACATACAGGCCTATGCCATTGCCGAGATAATTTTTAACATTTGCCCCGCGATAGAACGAATTGAAAACCTTTTCAAGTTCATCAACCGGTATACCTATGCCCAAATCGCTGATAGTTATGGTTATGCGGTGTTCATCAGCATAAAGGCCGCACTGTACACGTTTGTTTTCTGAAAATTTAAAGGCATTGCCAATAATGTTATTCAGCGCTATGGTTAGCAGTTGCTTATTAGCGGGGATCAGTAATTTGTCCGGATCTTCGGGCAGATGCTGAATATTTACGGCAAACATCCCCTTGCCTAATTTCGCATTCCAATAATCGTTTAGTTCCCAAATCAATTCATCAATAGCCACCGGTTTAAATGCCGGGTGGGTATAGTTCATATCCACATGGGCCAGTTCAAGCAGGCTGGTTATGGTTTCCTTTAAGCGTTCCGCGTCGGCTAATACCGATTTTAATACCTGCTCATATTCCCCATTTGTACGGGCTTTGTTTAATGATATCTCAATCTCGCCAATGATACTGGTTATAGGCGTACGTAATTCGTGCGAGGCGTTGATCACAAAGGTTTCCTGCAATTCAAAAGCGTTTTCAAGATGCGCCAAAAGCCGGTTAAAATTATAGGCCAGCGCACTTATCTCATCTTTGCCATTTCCCTCATCCACCCGCAGGCTGAGGTTACCGGCGCTAACCAGGCGCATTTGCTTTATTACTTTGTCAATAGGTTCCAATGTTTTTTGGGCAAACCAGCGGCTCATAATAAACAGCACTATACTTACTATTATTAGTAATATGGCCAGGGCTTCAACCAGATCATTAAATCGTTTATCGCCGGCATGGTCAATGGCCGAAACCAGGATCACAAAATCACCCTGGTTATCATAGTAATAAATACCCACGGTTTGCCTTTTACCCTCAGAAAATTGCAGCGTTTTGCGCTTACGCACCTGGTTAATTACCGAGCTTGGCCAATACTGGCTATTATCCTTTATAAATGATGCCGTGTTTTTATCGTTATAAAACCTAACCACTTCATCGGGCAAGCGCAGCAGGTAACGTTCCTTAACACGGCTTAATGAATCCGCCGAAATTTCATCCGCTTCTAAATAAACCTGTGCCGCTACCGTGGCCCTATCCATTAAATGGCTGTAAAAGTTCGATTTGATGATGGAGTTAACCGTAATACATATAGCAATTTCAACTATCAGCAAAACAACAGTGCTGATGGCAGTGAAATAAAGCGATAAGCGGTTCTTTATCTTCATGCTTTACCTGTCATTTCGTAATGTATAGCCCATGCCTATAACCGTATGTATCAATTTTTTACCAAAACCCTTTTCGATTTTTTTACGCAGGTAATTTACATACACATCAATAAAATTTGTGCCGGTATCAAAATCAATGCTCCACACCTGTTCGGCAATATATTCTCTTGATAATATTTTATTAGGGTTCCGCATAAACAATTCCAGCAGGGTGTATTCTTTGGCCGTAAGTGTAATTTGTGTACCTGCCCTTTCGGCTACATTGCTCCAGGTATCAAGCTTCAGATCGTCAAATACAAGGGTATGATCTTCTTTTGGGGGGATGTTTTGCCGCCTTAATAAGGCTTCTAAACGCGCAAGCAATTCGCTAAAATGGAAAGGCTTAATTAAATAATCATCAGCGCCGGCCTTTAATCCCGCAACTTTGTTTTGTACCTGGTCGAGCGCGCTGAGTATGAGTATAGGGGTTTGGGTATTGGTTAGCCTTATTTGCCGGCACAGTTCAATACCGTTAATATCCGGCAGCATTATGTCGAGTATCAGCAGGTCAAAATCCTGGCTTGCTACCAGTTTTTTGGCATCTTCGCCATTTTTTGCAGTTTTAACTACATAGTCGTGCTCTTCGAGCCCCTTACAAATAAATGCCGCGACCTTTTGCTCATCCTCAACCAAACAAACCTGGTTCATACTTAAATAAATATGAGCAAATATAGATTAACAATTAATGATTAAGGCAAAAAATAGTGCGGCGGGCAGACATGTTTATCCTGTTAAATTAATTATTTAGCTTTAAACAAGCCGTATTTCAGTATGCAATAGATGGCCCTGAACCCATCTTTCCAGCCAATTTTTTTGCCCTCGGCATAGGTTCTGCCATAATAGGATATACCAACTTCGTAGATCCTCACATTGGGTATTTTCGAAATTTTCGCGGTAACCTCGGGCTCAAAACCGAACCTTTTTTCCTGCAGGTTTAACGATTGGATCATTTTCGTATCAAACATTTTATAACAGGTTTCCATATCCGTTAGATTAAGGTTGCTATACATGTTTGATAAAGTAGTTAGAAACTTATTGCCTATGGTATGCCAGAAAAATAGTACCCTGTGCGGGTTGCCACCCATAAACCGCGAGCCGAAAACGACATCGGCAAAGCCTTTAATAATGGGTTTAAGCAGGTCGTTATATTCTTCGGGGTCGTACTCTAAATCGGCATCCTGTATCACCAGGTAATCGCCGGTTGCGCCTTGTATGCCCGTATGTATGGCCGCGCCTTTGCCTTTATTAACCTCGTGTTTAAGGTATTGGATATTCAGCCCGGTGTTGGCTGCTATATAATCCTGTATGGCCTGCTCCGTATTGTCAGTTGAACAGTCATTTACAATTATTATTTCTTTTGAAATACCATTAATTAGTTTTACCTCTTTAACCTTATCGAGTATTAAATGAATAGTGCGCGCCTCGTTATAAGCAGGTATAATAATGGATAATTTTAGGGCCATATTTTATTTATCAGTTATATGGTAAAGGTTAGTCCCTTATGCCACAACTGGTATTTTCAGCGAAACTAATATAATGAAAAAAATACCGATTGAAAATTTAAATGCTAATCTCTTCTGCTTTCAACCGTATAAATGAATGAATCGGCCCGGTAATAGCCCACGTTATATTCAATAGGCCGTTCGGCCTGGTCAAAAACAAATCTTTTTCTGAATAATACAGGGCCGCCCACCTCGGTATCAAGCTTGCCCGCGATGATCTTGTCAGCAGCGCGTGCGCTTATCTCTTCTTTTGATAATTGCGCAACCACTAAATGGTCTTTTTCTAATATCTCATAAAGCGGGCGCGTAAAATCCTCTTCGCCTGTTAAGCCAACCCTCGGGTGAAAATAGGATACAAAATAAACGAAGGGGCCATCCTGGCCGCCTCTTAATCTTTCCAGTTTTAGCACCTTTTTATCGGCTTTGATCTCGAAAAAATTAGCTACCCTTTCTTCGGGGAATACCCAGCTTAAATGCAATTCAAAGTTTTTGATGGGGATACCCCGTGCTTTCATCTCTTGCGAAAAGCTCATCCAATTCATTGATTTGGAGCTTACCGCTACATTGGCAACTTTTGTCCCTACGCCCTTTTTTCTAACCAGCAAACCTTCATACACCAATTTGTTTAATGCCTGGCGTAGGGTAGTCCTTGATATGGCTAATCGTTTTGCCAGCTCTACTTCGTTAGGTATAAATTTACCACCCTGGTATTGCGGGTCGGTAATAAGTTTGCGTAATAGGTTTTCTGCTTGGATGTGCAGCGGAACCGGGCTTTTGTGATCAATTTTAAGTTGCATGTAAGTTCAGGTATAGTGTAGTACAAAAGTAGGTAAAAATATGTTTATAATATATGTGCACTAAACATACTACATAGTATTGCCAGCGCTTATTGGTGTTCAAATGTATGTAATAATTATGCTTATATGGTATATAGGTTAGGCCACTAAGTGTACTAAGCTGATTTTGTTTGATTTTATGTTGTTATGTGCGTACAATTAGAATTTATTATTTTACACCTGCCCGATCATACATATTATTACACCGCAATAATAATGCATAACCAATGCCATTAAGCAGGTGCTGTTAACAGGGTGATTTTTTGATTAATCTAAAAGCTAAATCGGTTTTTATGCAGTATTATCAAACATTTGTATATATTTAAAACATCAATTAAAGGAACAACCCTCTAAATAGGCCTAAAGGCTTAATTATAAACCAATAGATATAAAATGAAGATCAGATTTTTATTTGTTTTTATACTGATTGCAATATTCGGTGGCCGCATGTCGCCGGCATTCGCGGCAGCAAACAATAGTAACAAAATTTTTACAGCAGACTCCAGCTTTAACGTAGCCAATATTTTTCAATCGAATATGGTTATCCAGCAGCAAAAACCATTCGCCATTTGGGGCAATGCATCAATCGGTAATAAAATAACTATAAAAGCCGACTGGACTACCGAAGTAATTACTGTTACTGCCGATGGCGCGAAATACTGGAAAGCAGCCATCCCGGTACCCAAGGCTATACCGGGCGATTTTAAACCGCATACATTAACCATTACCACTAATGATACCACTATCAGTTTTAATAATTTATTAATAGGTGATGTGTGGCTGGCTAGCGGGCAATCAAACATGCAGTTTGGTGTAGAGGGCCAGGAAGGTAAAAACAATGGCGTTTTAAATTATCAGCAGGAAATTGCGGGCGCTAATTACCCCAATATCAGGTGGTTTTATACCGATCTGAATTTTAAGGCACAGCCTTTTGACCAGGTTAAAGGCAAGTGGGTGGCCTGCTCGCCCGAAACCGTTAAAAAATTTAGCGCAGTGGCTTACTTTTTCGCGCAGGATTTGTACCAGCATGTAAATATCCCGATAGGCATTGTGCTATCAACCATTGGCGCATCAACCGGGCAAGCCTGGACAAGCCGCAAAGAGCTTGAATCAGATACCGTGTTATATAACAAATACCTTAAGGACTATGATGCAAGCCCAAAATCAAAGGAAATAATAAATGGCGGTTTTAGTTTTGAAAAGGTTACCCGCCCTATGCTATTATATAATGCTATGATACATCCGCTGGCGGGGCTAAGTATAAAAGGCATTATATGGTACCAGGGCGAATTTAACCGCAACGACAAGGGCAAATACACGCTATTGATCGATCACATGATCGAAGGCTGGCGCGGTGATTTCGGGCAGGGAAATTTACCCTTTTACCTGGTGCAGGTACCGCCTTATTATTGGAATAACGAAGACCCAAGGGCTTTTGATTATGCTATTTTCCGCGAAGCGCAAACCAATATCCGTAAACAGGAGCCCAATGTTGAAATGGCCCTTACCATTGATGATGACGAAGCACGAAACCTGCATCCGCGTAATAAGCGCCCGGTTGGTGAGCGTTTGGCCATGATAGCCCTGAACAAGGATTATGGTTTAAAGGATGTTGAATATTTAGGGCCTCAATTTGCCCAAACCGTCATATCAGGCAAAAAGGTGAAGATATTATATAACGCCAATTCAGTTGACGGCGGTTTAACTACAACCGATAATAAACCGCCGCGACTATTTTATATTGCCGGCGACGATCATGTATTTCATGAGGCAAAGGCAAAGATCAAGCGTAATACGGTGATTCTGAAATGCGATAGCGTGAGTAAACCTGTAGCAGTTCGCTATGCTTTTACTAATACATCGGTAACCAATCTTACCAATAAGGCAGGGCTGCCTGCTGAACCTTTCAGAACGGATAACTGGGACGAGCAACCCAGTACCAAAGCCATTAAGGTTGATTATGAAAAGTTAAATAAAAACCAGTAGCCGGCAGAATGAAGCTGAGCGTTTAAGCGGCTTATCATCAACAAATTAATATTTTATACCGCCCTGTATAAAAAAAGCACTTCAAGGACGCCATAATATGACTGCTTGACTGCTATTTACTGTCATTTTTACATATAAAGAATTGAATTTATTTCGTAAAATTTAACCGCTTTTTTTATTAAATAAGATTACTTTAGCGCTTATAAATATTTTTGCCATTCAAAATTTGGCATATTTATAGATAAATTAGTTTAATTGTTGTAATTAAAAGCCAGTAATTTTATTGGTATGTTAATTTGATAAACAATAATGGGTAATATCAATATCAAGGAACTTGCGCTAAAACTTAACCTGTCCAAATCAACAGTATCACGGGCATTCAGGGGGCATAGTGATATTAATATCGAGACCAAGGAAAGGATACTAAAGGTTGCCAAAGAACTGAATTATCAGCCTAACCATCACGCCAGTAACTTAAGGGCGCAAAAAAGCAAGAACATAGCCATTATAGTACCTCAAATAGCCAATAACTTTTTCTCGCAGGCTATTGATGGTATTGAAACCGTGGCCCGCGAAAAGGGTTATCACCTGCTTATTTATTTAACGGCCGATAATTTTGAAAGTGAAGTAGCTTATGTTAACGACCTGTACAATGGCCGTGCCGATGGCATTATCATGTCGGTATCAGGCGAGGCCAATGATCACAGCTATATGAACAAGCTGCAGGAAAAACATATCCCGCTTGTTTTTTTCGACAGGGTTTATGACGATATACATACCGCCAAGGTTACCACCAATGATTATGGCAGCAGTTTTGAGGCCACCATGCACCTGGTTGCGGCCGGTTGTAAAAATATTGCATTTTTGGTAACTAATAAACAGCTTTCAATAGGTAAAATGCGTATGCAAGGTTATCTGGATGCTTTAAAGCATGCCAACCTGCCCTTTAGGGATGAGTTGATAATTGATTGCAGTAATGATGGCGATAAAAACTACAGCATAATAACCAATGCTTTTAAAACGCTAACTATTGATGGCATATTTGCCTCTGTTGAACGTTTGGCTTTTTCCGCCTACTCGGTATGCCATGATATGGGCATAGCCATCCCCGGTAAAGTAAAGATCATCAGTTTTTCGAGCCTTGAGATAGCTTCGTTATTAAACCCGGCTTTAACTACCATTACCCAGCCCGCTTATGACATGGGCCTGCAGGCCGCAACGCTCTTATTTAGAATGCTTGAGCACGATGAACCCGTTAATGACCAGGTGGTATTATCCTCAACAATTATTACGCGTAAATCCACCCTTTAAAACCAACCTGTTTAACGCTGAAAAATGCGGCATAATTTGTTAAAAAAAGTTAAAATATTTTTTATTTGGGCCGTTTTTAATCATAAACTGTAGCCTCAACATTTAAAAGTTATTAACAAAGTTATTAACATTCGGGTATGTTCCCGGAAATCACCAAAAAAACATAAAATTTTACTAAACTCGATTTAGCATTTTTGTTAAATTTATAATTAGTTGATTTATAATACTTTACAAATAAATAAATTATAAGCATTGTACATACATACAATAGTTTAAAAAGGTTTTTAACATAAATTAAAATGTTAATAACTTATTGATTTGAAAATTTGCAGATAATCCACTTAGAATTACTTTTACACTGTACACTTGTACAATCTATTAACCAGTTTAAAACTAAAACCAAAAATTAATGAAAAAGACTTACTTAATCAAGTATGTATTCCTTCTATTTTTTGCACTATCGGCGGCTACTGCGTTTGCACAAACAAGCACATTAAGCGGTAAAATTGTTGATGAAACCAATCAACCTTTACCCGGAGCTACCATCTTAGTAAAAGGCACACAGAAGAGTACAGGAACAGACGCCAACGGAAATTTCCGCCTTACCGGAGTTTCAAATGGTGCTGTTACAATCGTAATCAGCTTTGTTGGTTACCAAACCCAAGAAAAAGATGTGCAAATTTCCGGGAACGTTACCGTAAATTTCAACATGGTACCTAAATCTAAGGATTTGAACGAAGTTGTAGTTATTGGTTACGGTACACAGCAAAAGAAAGATTTAACGGGCGCTATTGCCACTGTTTCATCTAAAGACTTTCAGGAAGGCCAAAATACCAGCCCAATGCAATTAATTGCCGGTAAGGTATCCGGCGTTTCAGTAGTATCAAACAGCGGTGCCCCGGGTGCTGGTAGCACAGTTCGTATCCGCCAGGGATCATCTTTAAATGCATCTAACGATCCCTTATATGTAATAGATGGTGTGCCGATTGAAACAAGCGCAACCGGTATATCCGGTGTGGCCGATCCGCTCAGCATGATCAATCCTGACGATATTGAAACTTTTACAATTTTAAAAGACGCGGCATCAACCGCTATATATGGTTCACGTGCCTCTAACGGTGTTATCATGATCACTACCAAGAAGGGCGCTAAAGGCGCTCCAAAGATCACCTTCAGCACAAAGTTTTCTGTAGGTACGGTAGCTAAGGATGAAGATGTATTGTCAGCAGCCCAGTTAAGATCCTATGTAGATGCTTATGATGCCGCTAATGGTACCGATAAAGCCGCATTATTAGGCAATGCCAACACTAACTGGCAGAACGAAATATATCAGAAAGCTTTAACTTCTGATAATAACCTTACTGTGTCGGGTACTTCAGGCTTTTTGCCATACCGTGTATCTGTGGGCTATCTTGACCAGAATGGTGTATTAAGAACAGATAATTTAAAACGTACCACCGGATCGATCTCGTTAACCCCCAAATTTTTAAACAATACGCTGTCGGTTAGCCTTCATTTGAATGGCGCTATGAACGATACGCGCTTTGCTAATACAAACGCTATAGGTGCTGCCGTACAGTTTGACCCTACGCAACCTGTTAAAGTGGCTGGTTCGCCGTGGGATGGCTATTATGAATGGTACAACACACCGGGTGTGCCTTCAAGCGGCCTTAACCCAAATACACCGCGCAACCCTGTAGGTGAGTTATTGGACAATCATAACACAAGTAAAGCTTATCGCAGCTTTGGCAATTTACAATTAGATTATGCCGTTCCGTTTGTTGAAGGTTTGCATGCAAATTATAATTTTGGTTATGATATAGCTAAAGGTAATGGCCAAACTGAAATCCCAGCCGATGCAGCACAAGTTACAAACGGTTTAGGTTCATACGCTCCTTACGGAAACAAGTATACCAATATAACCAGCGAATTTTACTTGAGTTATAACAGGGATCTTAAATCAATTAAAAGTAATATTAACGTAGTTGCCGGTACAGGCTATTACAACGATATGAGCACCAGCTACACGTACCGTGCGCTTGCTGCAAACAGGGATACACTTGCAGGAACAAGCGTCCCTACCAATCCTATAGCAATAGGCGAAAATACTTTAATATCATACTACGGCAGGTTGATCTATACGTTCGACGACAAGTACGAGTTACAAGGTTCAATCCGTACAGACGGTTCTTCAAGGTTTGCTGTGGGTAAACGTTGGGGTGTTTTCCCTGGCGCGGCATTTACCTGGAAAATTAACCAGGAAGATTTCCTTAAAAACTCGGACGTTGTTTCAGATTTAAAATTCCGGGCCAGTTTTGGTGTAACCGGGCAGCAATCCGGGATTTCCGATTACAATTATATACCATATTATGTTGAAGGCCAGTCTGTGGGACAATACCAGTTCGGCAATACCTATTATAATACTTATACGCCGCAGGCTTACTTAACAACCTTAACCTGGGAGCAAACGGCTTCAACCGATGTAGGCTTTGATTATGGTTTCCTGAACCAAAGAATTTATGGAACCGTTGACGCGTATTACAAAAGCACAAAAAACCTTTTGGCAACCGTAAAAATTCCTACGGGATCTAATTTTTCTACTTCAGTATTTACCAACGTAGGTAATATGGTAAACAGGGGCCTTGAGTTTAGCATTGGTGGCGTTCCGATAAAAACCAAGGACGTTACCTGGAATGTAAATTTCAACATGGCTTACCAGGCAAGCAAGATCACGAATCTTAACCTTTCTCATGATCCGAACTATATTAGCCCGGTTGGTGGTATTGCAGGTGCGCTTGGCGCCACTGCGCAGGTTAACGCTGTTGGTTATGAACCATCTACATTTTATTTGCAGAAACAGGTTTATGGCGCTAACGGCATGCCAATTGAAGGTGTATATGTAAGCAGTAATGGTGTTAATCCTGATCTGGATTTTGAACATCCGTCGCTTCCAAAATTTATCTATGGTTTTAGTACCGATGTAAGGTATAAAAAATGGACTTTAGCCACTGTATTGCGTGCTAACACGGGCAATTATGTTTATGACAACGTTTCGGCAAGCCTTGCCAATCAGTCAAATATTATAACGCCGGTTGGCAATATTAACAACTCGCCAACAACCATTTATCAGTCAGGCTTTTTAACGAATAATACCTATTTGTCAGATTTCTATCTGCACAATGCTTCTTTCCTTAAAATGGATAACCTTGATCTGAGCTATAATGCAGGCCATATTTTCCATGACCAGCATATAAACCTGGGCATTACCGCCAGTGTGCAAAACGTATTTACCATTTCCGAATATAAGGGCATTGACCCCGAAGTTTTGGGAGGCATAGATAATAATATTTATCCAAGGCCGAGGACATATACATTAGGTATAAACCTTAGCTTATAAAATTTCGTATTTAAAATAAATATAAAGACATGAAAAAAGATTTGTTTAAATTATTCACAGTCGCAGCCCTGGCGATTGGCGCTTTATCATCCTGTACAAAGGAGTTAAATCGTTATCCCAACACGGGCCTTAACTCCCAGGTGGTTTATAGCAACAGGGCAGGCTATAAATCACAACTGGCATCAGTGTATAGCGCGTTTGCTTTAACCAGTAATCAAAACCCGGGCAGTACAGATGTACCCGGTGGCGATGCGGGCGCGTCAGATTTTTTCCGGTTATTTTGGAATACCCAGGAAATAACTACTGACGAAGCCAAATGCGCGTGGTTAAACAACGCCGGTATACAGGATCTGGATCAGGATACCTGGGACAGAAACAATGCCATATTGCAAGGTTTATATGACCGCAGCTTGTACCAGATACTACTTGCTAACAGCTTTATTGCACAATCCAGCGATGCTAATCTGGCAACACATGGTATAAGCGGTGCTGATGCCGACTCGGTTCACCTTTATGTAGCTGAAGCACGCTTTTTAAGGGCATACCAATACTGGGTTTTAATGGATTCTTTCGGCAATGTAACTTACATTGATGAAAATTCGCCTATCGGTGCATTTTTCCCAAAACAAATTTCGCGCAGTGCGCTGTTTGCATATATCGAGTCGGAATTAAAAGCGATTGCTCCGTTATTGTCAAAACCGCATGGCGTTGAATATGGCCGTGTTGATGAGGCTGCAGCTTGGGCCTTGCTTGCACGCTTGTATTTGAACGCACAGGTATATACCGGTTCAGCACGTTGGGCCGATGCAATGACCTACTCGCAAAATGTAATAAATGCCAGCTATCCGTTATTGCCAAAATATCAGAACCTGTTCCTGGCGGACAATAACGTAAATAATACCGAGGTAATATTTCCGATAGTGTATGATGCTAATCACATCCAAACTTATGGCGGTACCACCTTTTTGGTAAATAGCGCTATAAGTGGTGCATGGCTTGAAACCCCTGCTTTTTATGGTGTTCCAGAAGGCGGCTGGGCTGGTAACCGCGCTACGCAAAATATACTGTCATTCTACACTGATACAACCGGCAAGACTGACCAGCGTCCTTTATTCCGTATAACTGAAAAAACCTGCGATACGTTAGGCTCATTTACCAGCGGAGTTAATGTAGTTAAATTTAAAAATGTTACCAGCGGCGGCATTACCGAGACAGACGCATCAGGCACATTTGTTAGTACTGATATGCCTATTTTCCGCTCCGCAGAAATGTATTTAACTTATGCTGAAGCAGCGTTGCGTTCAGGAGGCGTTTCAGGCCAGGCACTTACCTATTATAATACTGTACGCCAACGCGCTTATAACGGTAGCGCAACATCAGGTACTGTAACTAGTTTTACCTTAGCTGATATATTAAACGAACGGGGCCGCGAATTTTACTGGGAAGGTTTCCGTCGTACCGATCTTATTCGTTTTGGTGAGTTTACTGGCGGCACTTACATATGGCCATTTAAAGGAGGAACCGTTGGTGGCAGTTCAATTGCTGATTACCGTAATTTATTCCCTTTACCACAAGCGGATGTAATTGCTAATCCTAATTTGAAACAAAATCCGGGCTATTGATAAATGCGTAAATCAGTCCTTAATTAGAAGACTTTAAAAAATATAAAAATGAAAACAAGTTTGACAAATTTTTTTACGTACGGCGGTATTGCACTGCTTGCGTTGGCATCATGTAATAAAAATGATGTCAAGGTTACCACCAATGGTGGTAGCCCGGGTACGTTATCAACCAGTACCACAAATTTAGTACTTGATAAAGCAAAAGTGGGCGACACCACTACAGCAGCTATTTCTTTTACCAGTTCAGCGCCGTCATATGGATTTAAGGCAGCGGTGACTACAACCTTGCAGGTTGATGCTGTAGGTGACAACTGGAAAAATCCGGCCTCATATACGTTGGCAGCAAATGATTACAACATGAGCTTCACTACTCCTGTTTTTAACGGTTTACTGCTTAAACTTAATTTGCCTGCCGCGACAGCTTCAAAAGTAAATGTACGTTTGTCTTTTTCACTAAGTCCAAGTGTGATAAATTATTCTAACGTGCTTTCTATAACCGTTACGCCGTTCAATCTTACCTCATGGTTATACACAACAGGTAATTTTGCCGGATGGGAAAATCCAGGCCCGTTGGAAGACAGCCTTATTTCGGTTACAGGTAACGGCGTGTACACAGGTATTATAGATTTTGTAACCCCTGCGGCACCTGGTGACGACGAATTCCTGGTTCTTCCGGTTAAAGGCAGCTGGACAAACAAGTATGCGACCAACGATCCTATGCATACTACCAGCGCAACAGTTGCTTATAATGGGCCTAACAATTTTTTCGCTCCTGGCGAGGGTTATTATATTGTAACTGTTGATATCAATAAAAACACAATAACATTCCAAAAGTGCGATTTCTACAGCGTAATAGGATCTGCTCCTCCGGGTACTGCCTGGAGTACAGACACCCCGCTTAAATTTATTAATGATGGCACAAATACCTGGGAGGTTAATAACCTGGCAATGGTAGTTGGTGAGTACAAGATCAGGCAAGACGATGCATGGTCAAATAGCTGGGGGCCAGCTGCCGCCGCGAATACATTAGTTTCAAGCGGCGCTGTAGGCGATGGTAATATCCAGCTTACAACTGCCGGAAATTATAACATCAGTTTTATTATGCCGCCAACAGCTTTTGGTAATTCAGGGCTGGCAACAACTACTTATGCTGCAGTAAAGCAGTAACAGGTTAATTAACTGTATTTAATATAACTAACCCGCCGAAAAGGGCGGGTTAGTTATAAATAAGGGTTTTACCCGGATAGATTACCTGTTTTTAGGATCAACCCCAATTCTAAAACTAAAAGAACTGACCATTTGAATATAAAGGCTTGATCAGCCGGCTTACCGGCGATAGGGTATATCTTTGTCAAAAAATAACATTACTAATGAAGAAAAAATTCCATCGCTATTGTAATAAACGTTTAATGCCATTTTTAATAAGGTATAATAAAACAGCCATGAAAATAAAATTAGCGATCGTAGTATTTTTCCTGTTTCTTTCGGGCAGTGTTTTGGCCCAGCAAATACCGGCACTTGAACGTGTTGAACCCGGCAACTGGTGGGTGGGCATGAAAAACCCTAAGCTGCAATTATTAGTACACGGTTATAAAATAGCCGAACGCTCGGTAAAACTTAGTTATCCCGGTGTTACACTTACACAGGTTCATAAAGTTGAAAACCCTAATTATTTATTTTTAGATCTGCTTGTTTCTTCATCAGCAAAACCGGGAACGTTCACGTTAACTTTTACGAAACAAGGCGCTGAAAACCTAACCTATAAATATGCGTTGGATAAACGTAATAATTCGCCCGGCCGCGCGCAGGGTGTAACTGATAAAGACCTGATCTACCTCATTATGCCCGACCGCTTTTCAAATGGCGATCCGTCAAACGATTCGGTACCCGGTATGGCCGAAATGAAGGTTGACCGTAACCAGATGTATGCCCGCCACGGTGGCGACATACAGGGGATTATGAACCACCTCGATTACCTGAAGGAATTGGGCGTTACCACCATTTGGCTAACCCCCGAAATAACAAACGACATGCCCCATGCATCTTATCACGGCTATGCCGTAACAGATCATTACCATGTTGACCCACGCTTTGGCACTAACGAATTATATAAGGCATTTGTTGCTAAATGCCACAGTATGGGCTTGAAAGTAATTAAGGATCTGGTGCACAACCATTCAGGCACAAACGATTTCTTTATTAAAGATATGCCCATGAAAAGCTGGGTACATCAATGGCCAAAATATCAGCAATCAAATTTCCGCGATGCTGCGGTTATGGATCCTCATGCCTCGGCCATTGATCAGAAAATTATGCTCGATGGCTGGTTTGATCATACCATGGCCGATATGAATGAAAACAATCCATACGTTCAAAACTATCTTACCCAAAACCACATCTGGTGGGTGGAATATGCCGGGGTTGACGGGTTTAGATTAGATACTTACCCGTACAATGATGCTGCATACATGGCTGATTGGGCCCGTAAGGTAAAGGCGGAATTTCCGCACCTGTCTATCTATGGCGAAACTTTGGTATGGTCGGTGGCTAACCAGGCGTTTTTTACACAAGGCAACACGGTTAACCGTGGCTTTGATACGCAATTGCCTGGCGTTGTTGACTCGCAAATGAAGGATGCCTTAGCCGAAGCCCTTAACGGTAAGGATGGCTGGACAGATGGTGTAAACAGGCTTTATTTAGTGCTTTCGCAGGACTTTTTGTACCAGGATACCAATCGTAATGTGGTTTTTTTAGATAACCATGATATGAGCCGGTTCTTCTCGGTAGTAAACGAAGATTTTAGTAAATACAAGGCAGGTATGGCATTATTGCTAACTACCCGTGGCATCCCCCAAATGTATTATGGCGATGAGATACTGATGAGTGGTTACGATGACCCAGATGGTTTGGTTAGGAGCGATTTCCCGGGCGGATGGCCATCAGACAAAGTAAATAAATTTACAGCAACCGGGCGTACCGACAGGGAGAACGAAGCATTTAATTATGTGCGGGCGCTGGCAAACTATCGCAAAAACACGCCCGCGTTGCAAACCGGTAAACTAATGCAATACATCCCGAAGGATGGCGTATATGTTTATTTCAGGTATGATGCGGCAAAAACAATAATGATCATTTACAATAGCCAGGATAAAGCCTACACACTTAAAACCGATAGGTTTGATGAGCGCATGAACGGCTTTACAAAAGCAGCCAACGTTATTACAAACGAAGCTTTAGGTTCATTACAAAATATTGATATCCCGGCTAAAACAACTTTGGTGCTTGAACTAAAAAAATAATTATAAACCTATAACAACACAATAAGAGCTTACAGTGGCAGAAGGCATATTTAACCTATGAAAAACTACATTAAGGCAGACGAGTGGAATATTATAGAGGAAGGATTTGACCCCGTCCTTAATAAAATATCTGAAAGCATATTTAGCATTGGTAACGGCCACATGGGCCAGCGTGCTAATTTCGAGGAAGCCTATTCAGGCGATACATTACAAGGCAATTATATTGCAGGGGTATATTATCCCGATAAAACACGTGTGGGCTGGTGGAAAAACGGGTATCCTGAAAATTTTGCCAAAGTATTAAATGCCGCCAACTGGATCGGTATTGATATTACCATAGGTAAGGAAAAGCTTGACCTTGACCTGAACCATTGTCGTGTTTTTGATTTTAAGCGTGTACTAAACATGCGCGAGGGATATCTGCAACGCTCATTCAAAGCAGAATTGCCAAATGGCAAGCAGGTGGCAGTTAATGCCAAACGCTTTTGCAGCATTGCTGACGAAGAGGCCGGTGCTATAGCCTATACCATAACCCCGCTTAATTTTGATGGCGAACTGGCTATAACCGCTTATATAGATGGCGATATAGTTAACCAGGACTCCAACTATGATGAGAAATTTTGGGATCATATAAACAGCGAGGCACAAAACCAGGATGCTTTTTTAACCTTAAAAACTAAAAAAACCGCATTTGAGGTTTGCACCGGCAGCCGGATAATCGCTTACCAGGACGCTAAGCTGGTTAACACCTGTTTTAGCCCCATTGTAAAGGAAAAATATATCGGCACATCATTTAGCGTACAGGCAAAACAAGGGCAGGAAACAGTGATCTATAAATACGCTGCAAATGTGTCTTCGCAAAATTATGATACTGAAAACCTTTTATCGGCTTGCAAAAATGTGATCGACAGGATTTCAAGCAAAGGCTTTGAACGGTTATTGGCAGAACAGGCCGCCGCGTGGAAGATAAAATGGGATGAAAGCGATATTTTAATTGAGGGTGATGTTGCCGCGCAGCAAGGTATCCGTTTCAATATCTTCCAGCTTTGCCAAACCTATACCGGTAAAGATGACAGGTTGAACATTGGCCCCAAAGGTTTCACCGGCGAAAAATATGGCGGTTCAACCTATTGGGATACCGAGGCTTATTGCGTACCGTTTTATTTGGCAACAGCGCCACAGCAGGTAGCAAAAAACCTGCTGATCTATCGCTACAAGCAATTAGGAAAGGCTATTGAGAACGCTACCAAGCTTGGCTTTAACAATGGCGCGGCATTATACCCAATGGTAACCATGACCGGCGAAGAATGCCATAACGAATGGGAAATTACCTTCGAGGAAATTCACCGTAACGGAGCTATTGCTTACGCGATATTCAATTACATACGCTATACCGGCGATAAGGATTATTTAAATGATTACGGTTTAGAAGTGCTGATAGCCATAGCGCGTTTCTGGAGCCAGCGTGTTAACTGGAGCAAGGCTAAACACCGGTTTGTAATAATGGGCGTAACCGGGCCTAATGAATACGAAAACAACGTAAATAATAATTGGTACACCAATAACATTGCCTGCTGGTGTATGGAGTATGCTGCCGAAGCTGTTAAACATGTAAAACAAAGCAGCCCTGAAAAGTACGATACGCTGGCTGAAAGGATAAGTTTTAACGAAATAGAAGAAACATCGTTCTGGAACCATATCAGCGAAAACATGTATTTTCCTAAGGATGAAACCCGCGATATATTTTTGCAGCAGGATGAATTTTTAGATAAGGAAATCATCCCAGCTAAAGAACTTAACCCGCAGGAGCGCCCGCTTAACCAGCATTGGAGCTGGGACAGGATATTACGCTCGTGCTATATAAAACAAGCTGATGTGTTGCAGGGGATCTATTTTTTTAATGAGAAGTATGATATTGAAACAATACAACGCAACTATAATTTTTATGAGCCCTTAACCGTTCATGAAAGCTCATTATCGCCATGCGTACACGCTATTATAGCCTCCAGGATAGGCGCTGAGAGCGATGCCTATAAGTTTTATCTGCGCACAGCAAGGCTCGATCTGGATGATTATAATAACGATACAGAGGATGGCTTACATATTACCTCGATGGCCGGTACATGGATGAGCGTGGTTGAGGGCTTTGCAGGGATGCATATAAAGGATGACAGGCTAAGGTTTAATCCATTTTTGCCTGTACAATGGAGATCGTACTCATTTAATATCAGCTTTAGAAACACGTTGATAAATGTTAAGGTAGATACCGATGGTATTTATTTAAGCAACAGATCGGCCAATG
>Ga0302303_10000687_pt1 | contig 25519 bp, 24 predicted proteins | sample III_Palsa_E2_1_FD_194542 | JGI IMG/M metagenome (GOLD analysis project Ga0302303, IMG submission 194542) | Peat permafrost microbial communities from Stordalen Mire near Abisko, Sweden - III_Palsa_E2_1 | ecosystem: Environmental > Terrestrial > Soil > Palsa > Peat permafrost | place: Sweden...
TTTTTTAAGTTGATATGGCAAACCAGTCCGTGGATGACGGTTTCCAGCTTTGCGTTGCGTATTGTGCGCTCGGCTTTGCCATTAAGTTTGCTGTACATTGGTAAACTGATTATAGACCAGGTAATTACCATTGCCCAAAAACATGCTGGTAACACGCAGTACTTATGGAAGTTGGTAGCAGCAGAATTCGCGCTGGCTATCTTAGCCGACGCGTTATCCCGCGCTATAACTTTAATGGATAGCTTGTTGGGCGATCTGTTCAATAACCACACTTCTGTAAAACTAATGACCCATGCCGCTACCCTCGACCTTGACCAGTTTGAGGATGCCGTTTTTTATGACAAGCTGGAACGGGCAAGGCAACAAACCGTAGGGCGCACTATCTTGCTTTCGCAGGTAATGAGCCAGGTGCAGGATTTGATCACGATGGGGTTTTTAGCCGTTGGATTGATCGCCTTTAATCCATGGTTGATCGTGCTGCTGTTTATCGCTATCATTCCTGCCTTTTTGGGCGAATCCCATTTCAATGATAAAAGCTACGCCCTAACCCGCGGACAAACCCCTGAACGCCGTGAACTGGATTATCTCCGCTATCTAGGTGCCAGTGACGAAACGGCTAAAGAGGTAAAAATCTTCGACCTATCGGGCTTTATCATCGAACGTTTCAAGCTATTATCCGATAGTTTTTATATCGATAACAGGCGCTTATCAATCAAACGATCGTTGTGGGGTACATTCTTCGCGGTGATAGGCAGTATTGGTTATTATGCGGCTTATGTGTTCATCATCATGCAAGCCTTGCATGGTTCGTTAAGTATTGGCGGGTTAGTTTTCCTGGCGGGATCATTCAGCCAGCTAAGTAATTTACTGGAAGGCATTTTAACCCGTTTCACAGCAGTTTCGCAGGGCGCAATCTATTTGAGCGACTTTTTTGAGTTCTTCGATATTCAGCCTAAAATAAAACTACCAACTAATCCTGTTCCCTTCCCAAAGGTTATTAAACAAGGTTTCACTTTTGAAGATGTTGGTTTCAGATATATAAACTCCGAACGTTGGGCAAACAGGCATTTATCTTTCACCCTGCATCCCGGCGAAAAGCTGGCTTTAGTTGGCGAAAATGGTGCCGGTAAAACAACTTTAGTGAAGTTATTAGCCCGCTTGTATGACCCATCAGAAGGCAGGATTTTATTGGATGGTATCGACCTGAAAGAATATGATCTGGCTGATCTGCGGATGAACGTCGGCGTTATTTTCCAGGATTATTTGCGTTACCAGATGAGCTTCGCCCAAAACATCGCCGTAGGCAATATCAATCAAAAAGAAAATCGCCCGTTGATCGTTTCTTCAGCCAAACAAAGTCTGGCCGATTTACTGGCAGCCAAACTACCCGGCAAATACGACCAGCAATTAGGCAAACGTTTTGCCGATGGCGTTGAGCTATCAGGCGGCGAGTGGCAAAAGATAGCTTTAGCCCGGGCCTACATGCGTGATGCGCAATTGTTAATTTTGGATGAGCCGACTTCGGCCCTTGATGCCCGTGCCGAATACAATGTATTTGAACGTTTTGCGGAATTAACCAAAGGAAAATCAGCCGTATTGATCTCGCACCGTTTCAGCACTGTACGCATGGCTGATAGGATATTAGTTTTGGAAAAAGGCGAATTGGTGGAAATCGGCAGCCATGAAGAACTGCTTATCAAAGGCGGCAGGTACGCCGAATTGTTTGATCTGCAAGCGATGGGGTATAGATAGGTTATTGGTTCATTTGCTCATTAGTCTTAGCTGCTTCATTTACTAATAAACTAATGAACCAGTGAACCAATAAATTATACAAACTGTTCAATAACCTGCTGTAGCTGCTTAGCCTGCACTACCCCGCTCTGGCGCCATTTAGTTTCACCGTTTTTAAATACGATGAGCGTTGGTACACCTTGTACCCGGTATTCGCTGGCTGCGGATGGGTTTTTATCAACGTCAATCTTTACAATCTTCACTTTATCGCCCATGCTGTCTTTAAGTTGCTTCAATATGGGCGGCATCATTTTACATGGGCCGCACCACTCAGCCGAAAAATCAACCAAAACGGGTATTTCGGATGTTATCAGTTCTTTAAAATTTGCCATTGTTTGTTCCTCTCAGCAAGTTAACAACAATAAACACAATACGTTTGGTGGCTATTAATTATTTACAATCTCATTACGAACCAGGCCCCATTTCTGGATAACGGATTGCAGCCTGTCGATGGTGAAAGGTTTGCTTAAAAAGTCCTTCATACCGGCATCGCGGCATTCGGTTTCGTTTTCGCTTAACACATTGGCGGTCATGGCTATAATAGGCGGCGTATTGCCATTATATTTTGATATCAGTTTGCGGGTTGCCTGCAAACCATCCATAACCGGCATTTGGATGTCCATAAAAATCAGGTCGTACCCTTTGGCATCAACCATATCCAGGGCAATCTGCCCGTTATCGGCAAAATCTATTTTATACCCTATTTTTTCAAAAATACGACCGGCTACCAACTGGTTCATTTTGTTATCCTCAACCAGCAAAATATTTAACGGTTTCTGAATAAATTCCAGGTTATCAATAATATCATTGTTGTTTTTTGGAGCAGCAACAATCGGCATCGGCAAGCTAAAGCTAAATACCGAACCTTCTGATTCCTTACTTTCAACCCAAAGCCTGCCACCCATCATTTCAACCAGCTTTTTACAGATTGACAGGCCAAGCCCCGTGCCGCCGTATTTTCTTAAAGCCGTGGTATTTACCTGTGTAAACGGCTTAAATAATTGCGCTATCGCTTCCTGACTAATACCTATGCCGGTATCGCTTATATGGAAAGTAATTTCCTGCATATGCAGGCGGTTGCGGGTAACCAGCACTTTTAATTCAACCGAACCTTTATCGGTAAACTTAATCGCGTTCCCTATCAGGTTCACCAAAATCTGTTGTAAACGGCCTTCATCTGTGCTTAAGTAAGCAGCTATCTTTTTATCAACAGCATATTCCAGTACCAAATCTTTATTGGCAATGCCTGGCCTGCAAATGCCAATTACTGTTTTTACGCACTCGCGCACATCAACCGGTGCCGGTACAATAACCAGCCTGTCGGCTTCTATTTTTGAAATATCAAGTATATCGCTAATGATGTTAAGCAATAAGCTACTGCTGGTATTAAGCGTTTGCAAAAGCTCTTGCTGGCCGGGCAATAGTTCTGAATGGGATAGTAATTGCGCGGTGCCGATAATCCCGTTTAGCGGTGTGCGGATCTCGTGGCTCATGTTAGCCAAAAAGTTTGATTTGGCAAAGGTGGCAGCTTCAGCTTCGTCTTTAGCAGTTGATAATTCTAATTGTGATGATTCCAGCTCTTCGCGCTGGGTAATCATCACTTGTTTATCATTCTCGTGGCTTTTCTTTAGCACACTTAATAACAAGCCGATGATCAAAATATCCATTACTGCCGATGTCATCACATCAGTTTCCTTTTGCGCGGCATTTTGAGGCAGCGATACTAACTGGGGATAATACTTTTGTGTGAAAAAACAGCCGATAAATATGGCTATGGTAATGCCAATAAATAAGTAATGGTATTTTCGCTCTAATAAAATAATGATCAGCGAGATCAGGAAAATGCCTTCCTGCGGGGTAGAACCTTCAACACCACCATTAAAAAACCAACCAGGGATAAATAATAAAAGGCCTATGGTAACGTACAGTATAACCGTATTTTGCTGGTAAGCAATATAACGGCTACGGTAATATGCTACGCAGGATAATAATCCTACCGATAAGATAACGGCTTCTAAATAAATACTAAAACCCAATATTACGTTAATAACAAACGACAGTAACATGTAAGCACCTAACAATAAGGCTACTGCATTAAAAAGTTTGTTCTCTAAGGTAAGATCAGGATTGTTATAACCGATGAGATACTTTATTCTCTTCATTAACTCAATTAGAAATTAAATAGCTTGCCTTAATACAAGTAATAATAGGCAAAATTTGTTAAACCACAACTATAAGTTGTTATTGGTTTATTTAAATAGTTGACATTGTGTTTAGGTTGTAGTCGTTTGAAGATGGATTGTTCCGGTTCCAGTCTTCAAGGTCTATTATGCCTGGTTGGGTGTGATAGTGTTTATCGCTTATTGGGCATTTCACAACATAATCCCCATCGGTAATAAGTGCTATGATAGGGCGCGCGCCGCAGGATGTGCAACGCTTTACATAAATATTTTTCGGAATATTAACATAGCCCTTCATATCTCCTATTACGTTAATAAAAATGAATAAGTTGTAGCTAAACAATTAATTAACTATTACGCAATGCAAATAGCAACCGATTGTGAAGCAAAGTAAAAGGATATACGTAATAAAACCTAAACGGTTTACAGGTAAATGGGCTTTCCTTGTTCTGGATAGATGAGATTTAATTTTAACGAATTTTCATTATTAAGCTCCATTTTAAGCTTATCTATATTGGTTTGGGGCGGTTTAACGTGGGTAATGATAATATTAAAGCCGTTTAATTGCTTTTCGCCTGTTAATGAGGCCAGGTCAATCATTTCATTCATTAACCATTTTGGGGTTAAATGGCCAAATAAAGTCTTATCCGGCTGCTCATCAGGGAAAGATGTTTCGATCATGATCCCCTTCAATTGCTTCGCCTTTATCAGTGGCGCAACGGCTACCCAAAGCTTGTGCAGGTTATGGCTTTTCTCTATCGAATCGGCACCGGTATCACCCAAATATAAAATATAGGCATTATTGCTTCGCACCAAAAACGCGGTGCTGGTTAGGTTTGAATGGCTCAGCGGGAATGCCTCAACCGTCATAGCTGTATTTTTTATGGCGATAGTGCTATCCGGGGTTAAAACCTGGTAGTGGTATTTTTTTATCTGCGGTATTTCACCTTCATCGGCAAAATTGGCCCAGCTTTCCCAGGTAAAGTAATCGGTTTGAATGGTTTTGATACAGCTTGCCAAAGCATAGATGGTTTTGGCTGTATCATCCGGCGAATTGATAATTAACCCGGCAATATGATCCAGATGCGCGTGAGAAATAAAATAGCCCTTAATATATTGCCTCAAAACCTGCTCGGCAGGGATGCTGAATACCTTGTTGCTGATGGCTTTTTCGATACCATAATGTAGTGTACCTGCATCAAGGCAAATATAATTATTGCTGCCAACCGGCGCTACCATATAGGCCGATAGATTACTTTCATCTATACCACCTTTAACACCAAGCGGTACAATTTTAAAAGATGAAGCAGGTTTAACCTGCGCTAATGCAGGTACTGATAGTAAACTAAAAAGCAGGATGGTTATTAAGGCGCGGTTGCGGATCATAATTCACTAAATATTATTTATAATTTTGGCCGATCATGAAAATCAGTCAAATAGTAGCTAAAGCTGCTGTATGTGTATTTCTTTTATTGCTGCTTGCATCTACCGTTCCATTTATAGCAGGCAACAATCCAAAGTTAAATAATTTCAAATTCGTAATTCACCAAAAGTGGACATTAGTGTTCCCTGCTATCTTAGTAATAGGATTTGTTACCTTATTGGTGTTGTGTACCATTAAAAAATATAAGGAAGTTGATCTTAACTGGTTGCTGGTGGTAAACACGGTTGTGCTTTTAGCTTATTTTTTAACTATTGTCTTTAACGTTTACAGTCAAGTGGCTTAAGGGCTTATTCGGTTTTCATATCTTCTTCGGCAGATTTTTTGTACTCATATTCGCCGCCCATTAAAAAGCCCCATGGTTTAAGGCTTTCAACCCGGTCGAAAATTATTTTTAATATGGCGATGACTGGTATAGATAAAAACATGCCCGATAGCCCCCAGATCATCTCGCCAAAAACAATCCCTAAAAAGGTAATAAGGGCATTAAGCCGCACTTTTGAGCCTACAATAGTTGGCAGCAGCAAGTTGGCATCAACCGCATGTATACATATTACACTACCCGCTACTATTAGCGCATGCTCAATTGAACCGGTAGCGAATGTAATTAGTGTGCTTAGTAACAGTGCGGTAAAAATACCCAGGTAAGGGATAATATTGAACAAGCCCACAAGCAAGCCCAGTAAAACCGCATACTTGATACCAATAATCCAGAACACCGAACAGGCAACAACGGCTACGATGCTCATCTCCAGCAATAAGCCTAATATATATTGCCTTAAAATGCTTTGGATGTTCTCCATAATATCAACCACAATAGATTTATTGCTCTCATCAAACACCCAAACCACAAAACGGAAAAGCAGCCTGCGGTAAAATAGGATGAAGAAAGTGAAGATCATGATAAACGCGTAGAACAGCATTAGTGATGATATAGCACCGAAAGTAGTACCCAAAACACTTGTGCCAGAGGCAATTATCTTTTTTGTCGTCGTATCTACATAAGTCATTTGTTTGGCCGCGTTGATATGGAATGCCTGAGATACCCAACCCTGTAAATTAATAACCGATTCGGATATCTGGGTTTTTAGCTGTGGCCAGTCATCAGCCAGGCTCGACACTTGTGAACCCACGAGGTAACCGATACCAAAGATAAAACCTACCAGAAGCAATATGGATATCAGCGATGATATACTGCGCGGCAGGCGAAGTTTTTTTTCTAAAAAGCTGGAGACCGGCAGCAAAAGTATGGCAAATAAAAAGCCGAACATCAGCGGGTCAAACACATCCTTGGCTTGAATAATCAAATAACCGAGGGCAATGAACCCAACCAGTACCATTGCCAATTTTTCATAAAAAGGGTGCGTAACTTTTTTTACAGCCATATATTTTTTGCTTTGTTGGGTAACGGGTTTTTAAATTATATGTTTTTGAAGATAACTATTATTCTTTTATGATTGCCGTTTTTTATATTTAAAAAAGATATGGCTAAGTTTGTTTAAAGCCAATGCGTATTTAAACTTTGTTATTTACTCAACCGTTAACTTATTATTAATAAGCTGTAAAGCTTATTAAACTATTAAAATTCAATTACGCCTTATGCTTATCGGACCTAACCCCAACACCAAGTTCCCGCTGGACCATCACCGCAAAACTGTCTTTTTAAAGAATATTATCACCCGCGAAAATATCGAGGTTGGCGATTATACTTATTATGATGATCTGGTTGATCCGCTGGATTTTGAGAATAAGAGCGTGTTGTATCACTTTGATTTTATTGGCGATAAACTCATTATCGGTAAGTTTTGCGCCATCGCATCGGGCGTCAAATTTATGATGAATGGATCAAACCATGAGATAAATCCAATATCAACCTACCCTTTTGCCATATTTGATAACGGCTGGGAAAAGATCCATACTCCCGAAAAGAAGTATCCTTATAAAGGCGATACCGTTATTGGCAATGATGTTTGGATAGGGTACGATGCAACTATAATGCCGGGTGTTAAAATAGGGCATGGTTCAATCATCGCCACCCGGTCGGTGGTTACCAAAGACGTACCTGATTACAGCACTGTTGGCGGCAACCCCGCCAGATTAGTACGCAAACGTTTTGATGATAAGGTGATTGAGCGCCTGCTAAATATCGCTTGGTGGAATTGGGATATCGATAAGATAACCGCTAATCTGCACCTGATCAGCTCGGTTGATGTTGACGGTTTGGAATCGGTATAAATATTACTGTTTCCCGGTAAAGCTATCCATTATCTTCATCAAAGTAACCGCTTCTTCTATTGAGCAAGGGTTTGGCCCTTCCCCTTTAAAATAAGCCACTATTTTAGTGATCATCGGTTGCTGAATATGTTCGGGGTGAACAAACGCTACTGTTTCTTCTTTATCCTCTGTTTTTAGAGTAACGAAGTTTCCAAAAAACGGGAACGTGATTTTTCCTTTTGTGCCGATGATCTCACAGGAATCAATAGTTTCACTCTCAGCTACATTAAAACACCAGGAGCCATTAACCACAACCTTGTTTTTAAATAAAATCTGCCCGCAAACGTGGTCATCCGCAAGGGTGGTTTGAAATTGGTTTAAAGAGAATCCATTATAAAGCTCTGGCTCGCCAAAATAATATAGCATCAAATCCAACTGATGCGGTGCCAGATCATGAAAATATCCCCCACCCGATACATCGGGATCAACACGCCAGTTGGTTGCTACATCGGCAACCAGTTTAGGCTTACGCGCCTGCCACATCCGGATCTGCACCGTGCGCACATCGCCAATAACCTGCTCATCCAGCAATTGCTTCACATGCAAAAACATGGGCACTGCCCGGCGGTAATGCGCCACTGTAAGCTTTAAGCCGCTTTGTTTAACAGCCTCCGCCATTTGCTCAGCTTCGGCAGCGTTGCGGGTAACGGGTTTCTCCACATAAACATTAAAGCCTTTATTTAAGGCTGATACCGCATACTCCAAATGTGATGATGGCGGTGTAGCAATATAAATGGCATTGATATCAGCTTCAGCCATCATTTTATCGGCATCGCTGTACCACTGCTCCACATGATGCCGCTGGGCATAATCTTTGGCCTTGGCAGCATCACGTCGCATTACAGCAATCAATTTACTGCCCGGTACTTTGTTAAATGCAGGTCCGCTTTTTTTCTCGGTTACATCGCCGCAACCTATTATGCCCCAGTTGATATTGCTCATAAATATTTAAAGAGAATGTTATTGCGAGGAGGAAAGGCGTGGCAATCTCGTAGCATGCATAGTCACGAGATTGCCACGCTATCGCTCGCAATGACAATATAAGTTTACTTTAGAATAGTTTCAATTCGCGCTAATTCTTCCGAAGAGAAAGTTAGATTATCCAAACATTTCAACGAATCCGCCAATTGCTCAGGCTTACTGGCGCCAATCAGCACCGAAGTAATACGCGGATCTTTCAAGATCCATGAAAGCGCCATTTGCGCCAGCGTTTGTCCGCGTTGCAGGGCTAATTCAATTAATTGTTTGATCTCTTCCAAACGCTCAGGCGTTATCTGGCTGGTTTGCAAAAAGCCAGTTGATTTTGCCGCGCGCGAATCTTCGGGGATACCATGCAGGTATTTATTAGTGAGCATACCCTGTGCCAATGGCGAAAACGGGATACAGCCAACACCATCGGCCTCCAAAACATCCAGCAAACCACCTTCAACCCAACGCTCAAACATCGAGTATTTAGGTTGATGGATCAGGCATGGCGTGCCCAATCGTTTTAATATTTTGATGGCTTCGTCAGCTTCTTCTTTTTGGTAATTGGATATACCCACATACAACGCCTTACCCTGGCGAACGATCAAATCCAACGCGCCCATTGTTTCTTCTAATGGCGTATCAGGATCGGGCCTGTGGTGGTAGAAGATATCTACATAATCCAATCCCATGCGTTTAAGGCTTTGATCTAAACTAGATACTAGATATTTCTTCGATCCCCATTCACCATAAGGCCCTTCCCACATGTGGTAGCCTGCTTTGGTTGAGATGATCAATTCATCGCGGTATCCGCTAAAATCTTCTTTTAAAAGCTTACCAAAATTAGTTTCGGCCGATCCCGGCGGCGGGCCGTAATTATTTGCCAAATCAAAATGCGTAATGCCGCTATCAAATGCCAGGTGCAATATCTTGCGGAAGTTTTCCATTACATCCACATGGCCAAAGTTGTGCCACAGGCCCAGCGATACCGCTGGCAGCATAATGCCGCTTTTACCGCAACGGCGGTATTGCATGTTTTTATATCTATCAGCAGAAGGTACGTATGTCATAGGTTTTGTTGGTATATGTGATTGTAAAAATAGAATATTTTTTGTCGGAATCAGGATTTACAGGATTAGAAAATTTACAAAATGATAAGCCAATTCTGTAAATTCAAAAATTCTGTAAATCCTGATTCAGATAACTTGTAACATTTGAATAAGTGCCGTATCTAATCCCGCAATAAAAAGAAAAATAACGATCCCGCTAAACACCAATGATGGATTTTGAAGAATTATATAACCAGTATTCGCCCCAGATATTCAGGGTGTGTATGGGCTATATTAATGATCCGGAACAGGCGAAAGACTTAACGCAGGAAACATTTATTTCGGTATGGCGCAACATGTCGACCTTTCGGAATGAATCCAAGATCAGTACCTGGATTTTTCGCATCGCTACCAATAACTGCTTAAGGGCGATTGAAAAGAATAAGCGGATAACTAAAGTTGAACTGCCAATCCATTTACCGGATGTGCCGGAAGAAACACAGGAAGAAAAACTAACTTTTTTATATAACTGTATTGCCGAACTGGAAGAGATTGATAGGATTATCATTTCGCTGATGCTGGAAGATTTGCCGCAGGCCGAAATTGCCAGCATTGTGGGTTTAAACCACGGCAATATCCGGACGAAAGTGTACCGCATAAAAGAAAAACTGGCCATTAAATTTAGAGAACATGGACAATTTGAATGATTTAAAAGCGCTATGGCTTACGGCTAAAACCGATAGCCTGCCCGATTCGCACCAGATGGTGCAGCTCATCAAAAAATTCCGTAACAAAAAATTACTGAAAATTGGCGCATTGGTATTAGCTGCTATTTTACTAACAGCAACTATGATTTGGGTAATGTTTGTTTACAAATCAATTATGCTCACCACACGCATAGGCGAGGTATGTATGCTGATTGCGGGTATTATTTTGATCACCACCAATCTAAATTCGTTGCTACGATTTTATAAGCTAAAGGAATGCAGCAACAAGGAGTTTATCCAATTTTTGGAGCAAACCCGTGTTAGGCAGCAGTTTTACTATCAAAAAACGCAGGTGGTAGCCATGATCTTTTGCGCCACCGGGCTTTTGGTATATTTGTACGAAGGTGTTTATCAAAATACACTTTTGTGCATTATCGCCTATTCGGCTACCATCATTTACCTGGCCATAATTTGGTTTGTAGTACGGCCACGCACATTTAAAAAAGACGGTAGAAAGATAGCTGAACAAATAGCAAAACTGGAATCCATCGCGAAACAAATAGATCAATAACATATGAAAATGCAAAAATATCCCCGGTACATTACTATACTGATAGCCTTTGGTTTATTGTTAGCAACCATGCCTTTGTTATTTAAGGAATACATCCCGATGACGGATTTCGCCCGCGGCTTTTTAGAAGGCCTGGGATTAGGGATGGAAATTATTGGGTTGGTTTTGATTAGGAGAAGACAGAAGTTGGGTGTGGTTTGTAATGATTAGTTCTTCTTTATTGTGCTGCTGAGTGCAACGAAGAATCTATCCGTTATATATGGCGCAAATATCTATCGATAATTCTTCACTGCGTTTACAAGAGTAAAAACTACCCGTTGCCTGTGTCCCCACAGGCAACCGTGCACGAATTGATTGTGAGGACACAAGCAATGGGATTAAAAACCTACACCCGTTGCCTGTGCCCCCCACAGGCAACCGTGCACAAATTGATTGTGAGGACACAAGCAATGGGATTAAAAACCTACACCCGTTGCCTGTGCCCCCACAGGCAACCGTGCACGAATTGATTGTGAGGACACAAGCAATGGGATTAAAAACCTACACCCGTTGCCTGTGTCCCCACAGGCAACTATTACACAGATTGCTTGTGAAGACACAAGCAATGGAAATAAGATCACACCACTTCCGCCACCACAAAAGTACTCCCACCAACAAAAACCAAATCATCCTGCCTGGCACTACTTTGTGCAGCCTGAAAAGCTGATTTCACATCTGCATAAATCTCGCCGTGCAAACCAATATTTTCAGCTTGTTGTTTTAGGCTTTCATCTTCCAGTCCGCGTGGTATGTCGGGTTTGCAAAAATAATAAGTAGCATCTTTTGGCAGCATGGTTAATACCTTGCTAATATCCTTATCATTCACCATACCAATTACAAAATGCAGGTGATTGTGTGGTGTAGCGGCAATGTTCTTTAAAACTTCCTGTATGCCTTCGGGATTATGCCCGGTATCGCAAATGGTAAGCGGATTAGTACCCAAAACTTCCCAACGGCCGTGTAAACCGGTTAGTTTTTTAACTTGACGAAGTGCAGTTTGAATATGCTCATCGCTGATTATAAATGCCTGTTTGCGCAATTCGTTTACCGCCGAGAGTACAGTTTTTATGTTTTTAAGCTGATAAGTGCCGGTTAAATCAAGTTGAAGGTTATGAGTTAGGATTTGTGTATGATTGTTTTTTATCTCCAAATCTAAAAGCTCCGAAACACCTTTATCCTTTACGCTTTCACCTTTCACCTCAAAATCGTCGGAAGCAAAACTAATATCCGCTTCTTCTTTAGCTGCTTTTTTCAGGAAAACATCAGCTATATCAGGCTGATATTCGCCTATAATAACCGGGATGCCTTGTTTAATGATACCCGCTTTTTCTCCTGCGATCAACTGCAAAGTATCACCCAAAATATTCATGTGGTCCCAACCAATATTGGTGATGATGGATAATAGCGGGGTAATAATATTGGTAGAATCCAATCTTCCACCCAAGCCAACTTCAACAACAGCGATATCAACTTGCTCTTTCGCGAAAATATCAAAGGCTAATCCAACCGTCATTTCAAAAAAGGAGGGGCTTATCTCCTCAAAATCTTTTTGATGTTCGGCAACAAAATCAATCACCTGCTGCTCGCTGATCATTTCGCCGTTAATTCGCACCCGCTCACGAAAATCACGCAGATGAGGCGAAGTATATAAGCCGGTTTTATACCCCGCTATTTGCAAAATGGCCGCCAGCATATGCGAGGTTGAGCCCTTGCCATTGGTACCGCCAATATGGATGCTTTTAAACTTATTTTGCGGGTTATCGAGGCGATTGCATAGCTCGATCGTATTAAACAGATCTTCCTTATAGGCCGATGACCCCACACGGGTAAACATGGGCAATTGGGTGTACAGGTATTGCAGGGTTTGGGCGTAATCCATCACGAAACAGGATTATTGTGCAACTAACGAGCCGAACAATTGAATATGCCAGCTATCTTTAAACGGCACTTCCCACTTGGTTTCCAGTTCGCTCAGGTTTTGCACCATGTTATTAAATACAATGGTATTGGTATCAATATTTTTCCGGGTGATCAGTTCCTCAAAAGTATGGCGGGGTACCGATAAGATCTCTTCGCAGCTACGATAAGCCAAATTAAAACGATCAAACAGATTGATGCCGAAATGCTGTTCAATATCTTTCATAAACCGTACAGATTTATCAATAGAACATCCGGTTGCAACAGCCTGGCTCTCGTCCACTATTAAAATAATAAAACGATTGTAGCGTATTTCGGCTTTGGCTTTAAGCTGATTGTTGTGGGCCGTCCAACTAGTTGTAAAATCATTTAGCAAGGTTTGTAACTTATTTACATCGGTATCGTTTAGTACTTTATCCGACTGGTAAACCCAAACCCTTGAACTTTGTGAAAATTGCATGCACAAATTTAGTATTTTATTAACTTTGGAAAGAGTGGGGATGTCATGATAAGATCAGTTATTAAAAAAACAAAAAAACGATACTTTTTAGGGGCGATAGTATTAATGTCGGTACTGCATTACGGCTTCAAACCCGCTATGGATGAGCAGGAAATGCTAAACTGGAGCAACCGCTGCTTAAATGAATCCTACGACCCATCCGGCGAAGCCAAACTAAAAAAATGGGAACTGGTGCTAACCAACGATGCTTTTATTCGCCTGCGTAAAACTTACACCAACGGAAAACAGGAATATTATTCCTTCCAATTACATCGTTTTACCGATATGAATTATTTGGGCAGCACCGTTAACGGCACGCTGCAGCTCAAAGCAAAATCCGACGATATCATTGTACAAACCTATAATGATCCCCGTGAGGATATCGATACCATGGCCACCCAGCTTAGTCTTCCCGTTAAAAACATGGAACCCGAACGTTTGGATAGCCTGCAAATGATGCTTAATTATTTCAAAAATAAGGATTTATAAAGCCAGATAAGCATTCGCCGGGCATTACTGATACCATAACTATTGTTTGCTATCTTTACGCCAAATTATATATGAAATACCTGCGCTTGCTCCTATTTCCTTTTTCACTTATTTACGGGCTGGTGGTTATCATCCGTAACTGGTGTTTTGATACGGGGATATTTAAAAGCCGCAAGTTTTATATCCCTGTAATTTCGGCAGGTAACCTTGATGTTGGTGGCGCGGGCAAAAGCCCCATGACCGAATACCTGGTGCGTTTACTTAAACCCCATTATCGCCTGGCAACACTAAGCAGGGGCTATGGCCGAAAGACCAAAGGATATTTAGTCGCTAACGAGAAATCACCCGGTACAATTGCTGATCTGGTTGGTGACGAACCTGCACAATTCCATCAAAAATTTCCTGATATTACCGTAGCTGTATGTGAAAACCGTGTTACCGGCATCAAACAATTACAGGTTGACCATAAACTAATTATTTTAGATGATGCTTATCAGCATCGCGCCGTAAAAGCTGGGTTAAGCCTTTTATTGTTCGATTATAACCGTATAAACGAGCCCCACCTGGTGCTTCCGGCGGGCAACTTACGCGAGCCTTTCAAAGGGCGTAAACGAGCCAGTGTAATCGTTATTTCCAAATGCCCGGATGAATTATCCATGCATCAGCGTTCGGCTGCACTGGAGCGTATAAAGCCTTTTACTAATCAGCAAGTATTCTTCACGTCGATAGCTTATCAGCAATTACAATCAATTAACGGCGAGCCTGTTTCAGTTAAACTTACAGCCGATGCTACTGTTTTTTTAATAACCGGCATTGCCAATGCAGCACCGTTGGTACAGCACATCAAAAAATTTACGCAACACATTGTTCATCATAATTATCCCGATCATCATCGCTTTAGCTTAAAAAATATCATTAAACTTGCTGATGAATTTTCGGCGTGTCAATTAGCTGATAAAGTGATCATCACTACCGAAAAAGATGCACAGCGCCTGGCAGAACACGGGCTGCTACCCATAACAAAGGAATTGCCTATTTTGGTAATGCCTATTGGTATTAATTTTTTAAATGACGAACAGCAAATGTTCGATCAACTTGTTATTGATTATGTTAGAACGCATACAGAACACTACCAAATACATTAAAAGCCGCATAGGTAATTTTGAACCTGAGGTAGGTATAATTTTAGGCACCGGCCTGGGTGCACTGGTAAAGGAAATTGAGGTTGAAAAACAACTGATGTATGGTAACATACCCGATTTTCCGATCTCTACACTTGAATTTCATTCGGGTAAGCTGATTTTCGGCATGCTGGCCGGGGTAAAAGTAGTTGCCATGCAGGGCCGTTTGCACTATTACGAAGGCTATAATATGCAGCAGATCACCTTCCCGGTTAGGGTAATGAAAATGCTGGGTATTAAAAAGCTGCTGGTATCAAACGCCAGCGGATCATTAAACCCCGAATTTAAAAAAGGCGACCTGATGGTGATTGATGATCACATCAACCTGCAGCCTCAAAACCCTTTGGTAGGCCGTAATGAAGATGAACTTGGCCCCCGTTTCCCGGATATGAGCAGGCCTTACAATCCCGATTTTATAAATAAAGCGTTAGATATTGCAAAGGCAAACAATATTACCTGCCACAAGGGAGTTTATGTTGCGGTAACCGGCCCAAACCTTGAAACAAGGGCCGAGTATAAATATTTGAGAATAATTGGTGGCGATGCCGTTGGAATGAGTACTGTGCCCGAAGTAATTGTGGCAAACCACATGGGGCTGCCCGTATTTGCCATATCTGTACTAACTGATGAAGGCTTTCCTGAAGTGCTGAACCCTGTTTCGATAGAAGAAATACTGGCGATTGCACAGGAAGCAGAGCCAAAAATGACTTTAATACTTAAAGAATTAATAGCCGGTTTTTAATGCCTCATAAATTTAAATACTTCTTAATATTACTGATAGCATTATTTGCACAGGCTGCTTTTGCCCAGGTACCTAACCAACCGGGCTATAGCGGCTCGGGATATAACGGGCAAACAAATTACAATGGGCAACAAACATCGCCTTTTAGTGATACGGCCCACAGGCAGGTAAAACAACTAACAGCCGATCAGGAGATAGATACCATTCGTAAGCGCGAGGAGTTGAAACGCGACAGCGTTATTTTTAGTTCCAAATTTATACGGGTTACTAATGAGCGTTTGCTAAGGGATAGTACGCAGCTTTTTCCGTTGGACACCACCCTTAATAATTACGAAAATTATAGTCCGCTTTACCAGCCCGGCGACCCTAAAATAAGCCTGGGCCATTTAGGTTTGGATGCCCGCGATCTGATGTTCGTCCCCTCAAAAACAATAGGATTTGATGACGGCTTGCATACGCTGGATATTTATATGCTGCACCCCGAAGACATCAATTACTATAACGCACGCGCACCTTATAGTTTACTATCGTTAGTTACAGCGGGTAGTACCGAACAGGTTTTTAAAGTTGTACATACCCAAAATATTAAACCTAACTGGAATGTTGGTTTTAATCTTAACTTTTTAGGCTCGCGTGGATTTTACTCTACAAACCAAATCCTCGAACAAAACGTGAGTAATATTAATGCGGCTTTATTCACCTGGTACCAGTCTAAAAGCAGGCGGTATAACTTGCTGGCTAACGTGATATTAAACAATGTTAAAGCACCGGAAACAGGTTCGTTATCAAGCAGCTACGATAATATATTTGGCCCAACCACGCCTAATGAGGCCCCAATTGATAAAACCACCATCCCGGTTAAGCTGCCAAACACCTATGAAAACTGGAAGGATAACGGCATTTACATTAAGCAGTTTTATTATATTGGCCGTGTTGATACCGTGGCCAAGGGCGGTGATACTACTAAGGTAATCCCAACGCAGCGTGTTGCTTATACCTTCCATTACAACGTGCAAAAGTATGAGTTTATCCAAAACGACCAGGATACAGCCCATGTATTCCCGGATTACTTCTACAGCTCAAACCGCTCGCGCGACTCATTAGTGATCAATCACATACAAAATGATTTTGCTTATAGTTTTGCCTTAAGAAGCAAAGCCGCTAAAAATGAGATTAAGCTGGATGTTGGGTTAACGCAGGATTTTTACCAGTACTCGCAGTATGTAAGCGACTCCACCATAAACCAATATGGCGTGCAGGTGGTACAGCAAGACCGGGTACAAAAAACTTCGTTTGAAGATATAACCGTAAAAGGCCGGCTCGGCTACCGGTTTAGTAACAAGGCAGCTTTTGAAGCCAACGTAAACCAAATTGTACAGGGGCGCGATTTTGGCAACTTTTTGTATGATTTTAAGCTAATGCTGGCAGGCAACAACAAGGAAGGCAAAATTATATTGGATGCCTACAGCCAAAGCAGCTCGCCGCCGCTGGTTTATACAGATTGGATATCCAACCACTATATTTTCCATAATACCTTCGCCAATCAAAAAACAAACAGCGCATCGTTTAATTATATTAACAATGCCTTACAGCTTGACCTGAAAGCGGAATATTTTCTGCTAAATGATTACCTGTATTTTACTGCCGATGCCAACAGCAATGATGCACACCCGGCACAATTGGGCGTACCTATCAATTTGTTAAAAATCACTTTAACTAAAAATTTAGCCTGGAGAAGATGGCACTTTAACAATACCATCATCTACCAAAAAACTGATAACGAGGATGTATTGCGCACACCATCGTTATACACTTACAGCAGCTTATACTATACAAAACTATTATTTAATGTGCTGAATACCAGCATTGGTACCGATGTACGTTACAATACCACCTATCTGGCACCATCGTACGCGGTAGGCTTAGGTCAGTTTTATAACGGGCCGGATGTTACATTCTCATCATACCCTAAAGCAACGGTATTTATAAAAGCCACGCTGATGCGCACCAACCTGTTTATTATGTATGATTATGCCAACCAAGGCCTGTTCAGCAAAGGATCATACAGTGTAAACCGCTATCCTGATGAGGATGCATTATTGAAATTTGGCGTTTCGTGGACGTTTTATAATTAATTTATTTTTTATCGCTCTCCAATTTGTAATTGCGAGGAATGAAGCAATCTCGTAGCTATGCATACGACGAGATTGCCACGCTCCGCTCGCAATGACAATCAAAAGGCAAAAGCACAAACCCTCCGTCAACCGCCAAAATCCGGCATCGGCTGGTTCGCGCACCACAACAGCAGTAACAGCACCAACTTTCATAGAAGCAGGCGCCGCCGGGAGTTTTTTTGGTTACTTTCTTTTGGCGGCCAAAAAAGAACGGCAGTGCCACCTTGAGAGTCTTTGAAACCAACAATCGAAAAAGTAACGCTTAGCGCAGCGATTTGAAGAGATATATAAACCTATTTATTCTAAGACTTGCCATTTTATCCCCTGCAATAACAATAAGCGATTTCGAAACCAATTGGCATAAATCCCTATTACCAATAAAAAGCGTATCTTTGCAACATAATACCCGTTAGCTTACGGTTTTGATCACTGGCAACTCTTCAGATCCGCTTATGCAATCGCGTTAGCACATATATTAAAAACATTACATGTCATTCGAAAATTTAAAATTGATTGAGCCGATCCTCAGGGCTTTAAAAACAGAGGGATATACTACACCTACGCCCATTCAGGAGCAATCCATCCCCATTATATTACAACGCCGCGACTTACTTGGCTGCGCGCAAACTGGTACCGGCAAAACCGCTGCTTTCGCTATCCCTACTTTACAATTGTTGTATCAGGACAGGCTACAGCATAAGGAGCAAAAAAGCATTAAAACGCTGGTTTTAACCCCAACCCGTGAGCTGGCTATCCAAATTGGCGATAGCTTTGCCGCTTACGGAAAGCATACCGGCTTAAAGCATTTGGTAATATTTGGCGGGGTATCACAAAACCCGCAGGCTGATGCTATTCGCCGTGGTGTGGATATTTTAGTGGCAACACCAGGCCGTTTGCTGGATCTGATGCAGCAACGCATTGTTCACATAGATAGTGTTAAGATCCTTATTTTGGATGAAGCTGACCGGATGCTGGACATGGGCTTTGTTAACGATGTAAAAAAGATTATCGCTAAAGTTCCGGCTAAAAGGCAAACATTGTTCTTCTCGGCTACCATGCCTAAAGAAATCCAAACCCTTGCTGATACCATATTAACTAACCCCGAAAAGGTAGAAGTTACGCCCGTATCATCAACAGCCGATACCATAGCACAGGAGCTTTTTTATGTAGAGAAGAACGACAAAAGAGCATTATTAAATCATATTTTAAAGGATAAAGAAATTAAAACCGCGCTGGTATTTACCCGTACCAAACACGGTGCCGATAAAGTGGTAAAGGACCTGGTAAAAGTTGGCATTACTGCCGAAGCAATCCACGGTAACAAATCACAAAACGCGCGTCAACGAGCTTTAACAAACTTTAAAAATCGTACTACCCGTGTTTTAATTGCTACCGATATTGCCGCCCGCGGCATTGACATTGATGAGCTTACCCACGTTATTAATTACGAATTACCAAATGTACCCGAAACCTATGTACACCGTATTGGGCGTACAGGTAGAGCCGGTGCAAGCGGTATCGCACTATCTTTTTGTGATGCTGAGGAACTTCCGTTCCTAAAGGATATTCATAAACTAATAGCCAAGCAAATACCCGTTAACGAATCTCACCCCTACCCTATGAGCCCGCAAAGCATGGTAGCCAAAGCCGAAGCTGCAAAAACAGCTGGTGGTGGCCCGAAACGTGGCCGCGGTTTTGGCAACAAAGATAAAGGCCGTGCCGGTAGTGGTAACAGCGGCGGTAGCGGAATGAGCGGCGCTAAAAAAGGCGGCAGCTGGGGCAATAGGGGCGGTAGAAGAGACTAAACTCTCCACTATGTTATTGCGAGGAACGAAGCAATCTCGTAGCCATGCGTATCGAATATGCACGACTACAAGATTGCTTCGTCGTTCCTCCTCGCAATGACAATTTTACTACTGTTAATAAGTTAATAAACCCTATTGCAGCAATCAAAACTTTGCTTTACTTTTAAATAATTTAATTGCCGTTTTATATGCAACGACTTGTATTCCTTTTTAAAAACAAGTTTTTTTGGGTTACTGCAGCTTTTTTGGTGTGGATGTTGTTTTTTGATAAAAACGACCTGCTATCGCAATACCAATATCACCAGCAGCTTAGCAAGCTAAAAACAGAACGTGATTTTTATACCAAGGAAACGGCAAAGGTTACCAAAGACCTTAATGAACTAACATCCAACCCGGCACAATTGGAGAAATTCGCGCGAGAAAAGTACCTGATGAAAAAGGATAACGAGGATGTTTTTGTGATTGTAAAAGATAAATCTGCTAATTGATCCTGCCGGTCAATTCCAAATTAAGCAAGCTTTAACGTAAATTTAGTACCCACATCAACGGTACTCTCCACCTTAATGGTACCGCCTAATGATTCTACCTGGCTACGGGTAATAAACAGGCCTATACCTTTGGCATCATCGTTTTTATGGAAGGTTTTATACATGCCGAATACCTTGTCGCCAAAGCGTTCCATATCAATACCAATTCCGTTATCTTCAAATATCAGGTAAATATGTCCATTCATCTGAAACGAATAGCACTTGATTAATGTGCTGCGGTTCTTCTTCCGGTATTTGATGGCATTAGTCATCAGGTTCTGGAAAATACTTTCCATATAGCCCGGTATATAGTTTATTTCAGGGCATTTGCTAAAATCATATTCAATATGAACATCAGCCTCTGCAATATTACTTTGCAGGGCACACATCACCTGTTTAAATATCGTTTCAAACGAAATGATCGTTTTGTCGTCTTTTATTTCGGCCTGAATTTTAACGATCTCCTCTAAATGCTTAACCGTAGTATTCAAACTTGTGCTAATGGCTTTGATATGCTCAAAAACCTCCGCACGCTCATCTGCCGACTCCGTTTCGCTAAACAGGTTCACCATAAAATCAAGGTTGCCGGTGTGTGATCGTAGGTTGTGCGATACCATATAAGCAAAATTCTGCAAACGCTTGTTTTGATCATGCGATAAGCTAAGCGAGCCTTGTGTAGCCACCTCCCGTTTCTTGATCTCGTTAATATCCTGCAATATGCCCCGGATGCTTACACACCGGCCCAGGTTATCAATAATAGGCATGGCTTTAAACCTAACCCATATCACCCTGTTGCGTGCCGTACGGAATGGCAATTCCAAATCGAACGAATGGCAAGACCTAACAATACTTTCCAATGCCCGGCTTACTTCAGGCCGGTACTTCGGCTCAAAAAAGCTGATCGCTTCATCAACCGTGAGGGTAATGTTATTATTAATTTCGAATATCTCGTACCCCTCTTCAGATAAAGTTAAACTCATGGAGTTTACTTCTATCTCCCATAAAGCAACCTTGGCAAGTTTACCAGCTTCGTTAAACCAAAGTTCTTTTTGTGCTGATTGATATTCAAGCACTTTGTAAGCATTGATATTTACAATAGAACCATAAACCTTTGGGTTCGACAAATCATCGCCCCTACGGCTCGAATTTTCGAACCATTGATAGCCATGTTTGGTTAAAAGGCGTATTTGTACAGTTGAATTAGGGTTGGTATTGCGATCGGTTATAGCCTTGGTAAAAGCGGCTTTATCACCATGATAAAGCAAGTGATCGTAAAAATAATTATAGGAAGGTTCTATCTCACCCGGCTCATAACCTAAAACACGGTAAAAGCCATCATACCACTTAACTTCGTTGGTATTGATGTTAAACTCCCATATTCCCGCATTTATATTATTTACTACATGAGTAAATTGGGATACACTATTTGTTGAATCGTGATCTTCAGTAAAACTCATATAAAGTTATTCCATTCCATATAACGCTGTTGCACATGTAAAACATGTGCCATAAATAGCTAATACGCTTAATTAAAACCCCAGGTTGTGCTTTTTGTAATATAGATTAATTTTTGGAGTCCAAATATAGTAATCATGCGTTATAAATAGCTATAAACGTGATATTTACACCTATATTTTTACTCACATTCTTGCACTTTTAGTAACTAATAGTTAATCACAACAAACCATATCCTAATCCTATTTTAACAACAATCTAACATTACTATAAAAACCTTGGTTTTAGTAACATACAACCCATATTCATACAAATCAGAGCAGCAATAAAAATTAATTTTCAGGAAAAAAACAGTCTAAATATTTTCTCGGCAATTGCTTGTCCTAAATATCAGGCACAAAAAATTACCCGGTTATGGCAAATTATTATTAGGTATCGGCTGCAATAAGTTTAGGTTTAACAATAACCCCTGTTACCGGTAACCAGTAACAGGGGTTATCAGGTATATGTATTACTCTGCTCTTCTTGCTTTGGCAGTAGCTTTTGGCTTAGCGGTAGCTTTAGGTGCAGGTTGTTTGGTAACGGCTTTAGGCGCGGTTGTAACAGCCTTTTTACCAGCAACAGCAGGTTTTGCACCTTCTGTTGTAGCTGATGCAGCTTCTTCAGCAGCAGGGGCTTCGGTTGTAGCTTCTTCATTAAAGAAAGGCAAATCCTTAAGAAGGTGGAACCAGTTCACAATCTTTTTCATATCAGAGGCATAAACTTTTTCCTCGTCATGATCAGGCGCTACTTCAAGGAAAAACTCTCTCAGTTTTTTACCATCAGCTTTAGCATCCGGAACGTTTGCAGCCGCCTTCATTTTCGCGAAAACATCAGTCAGCTTAATATCGTCGTCATAACCAAAAACGGTTATTTCGTCTAAAGCAGCCAGCTTAGCGGTTGAAAGGTTAGCTACTAATTTAGTTTTTTGCGCGTCGAGGCTTTCCAATATAAAGCCTGTTTTGTTTTGCGAAAGTGCTTTCCACAATCCCGGTTTGCCGGATACGGCTACTATTCCCTGTAGGTTCATGTTACTGAGTTAAAGTAAAAGGTTGAAAGTAAAAAGAATTTTAATAAAAACTTTTCAATTCAACCTTAAACTAAAAAATTAATCTTCTATTACTTCTATGCTTAAAATTTTATCGTTCTGGCGGATGTCGTCAACCACGTCAACGTTCTCAATCACTTTACCAAAGCAAGTATGGTTACGATCAAGGTGAGCAGTGTTTGCACGGCTGTGACAGATGAAAAATTGTGAGCCGCCAGTGTTACGACCAGCATGCGCCATTGAAAGCACACCACGATCATGATATTGGTTTTCGCCGCTTAATTCGCAGTCGATATGGTAACCCGGGCCACCGCTGCCTGCACGAAATGCAGTTGCAGGATCCTTAGAGAACGGGCAACCACCCTGTACCATAAAGTTTGGTATAACACGGTGAAAGGCAATGCCGTTGTAGAAACCTTCTTTAGCCAGTTTTTTAAAATTTGCAACCGTATTTGGTGCGTCGTTATCATAAAACTCGACAGTCATGTCGCCTTTTTCGGTTTTAATAATCGCTTTACTCATCTTATTTTTTAAATAGGTTGGCAAAGGTAATAAATTGAGCTGAAAGGCGAAAGTTTAAAGCTTAAGAGTAATTTGTTTCATTTTGAAGTAGATTTTATAAATGTAAAATCTACTAATTCAAACGCCACCGAAACAATACCAAAACGCACCGAAACAGGCCCGAACATACCGAAACAAACCGGTACAAACCTAAACATACCCAAACACAAAAGCCTTTGATTACAAACAACTTAACAATAACATCTTGTTTCAGCAATGAAACAAGATCAATATATAAACTACTGACTACCAGCTGTATAAAATAATCTTGTTTCAGCCTGTGAAACAATCTTGCTATTAAATAAACCTTTTCCCTCTTTCCGCCGCAGGCGAATTAACTATGCGTGATCTTTCTAAAAGCGTCATTCCGAGCGGAGCGCGGCAATCCCCTATTTACAGGGCGAATTGCATAGTTGGAAATTGCCGCGCTCCGCTCGCAATGGCATGATGATACAAAACCTAATAAACTATAATACCTTCTCCAAATATTCGTTAAGTTTGAACATGCGGTTTAAATTCCTTTTGGCTTTTGCCTTTCTCCTTTTACCTATCCTAACAAGGGCGGCTTCCATCCTTATCCCCATGGATGAAGATCAAAAGGATCATTTAAAGTCGTACGGTATTGCTTTTTGGGTGCTTAAAAATAACCAGGAGGTAGACTGGCTGCTTAACTACCGCGGTGGCAGCTTTATGATGAAGTATGATAAAAAAGTTGAGGACGAATGCAATATCCGTGGTGTAAGCTACGAAGTTATAGCCGACTCCAAAGCCAGCGAGATCATTACCGAAGTAAGCGATCCATCCGTAAATATGGACATCGTAAAACTCGAAAAAGCGCCTAAAATGGCGGTGTATTCCCCTAAAGATAAACTGCCATGGGATGATGCCGTAACCCTCGTTTTAAAATATGCCGAGATACCTTACGATGTAGTTTACGATGAAGAGGTGATTCGCGGCGACCTGCCAAAATACGACTGGCTGCACCTGCACCACGAGGACTTTACCGGCCAATACAGCAAGTTTTATGGTGGTTTCCGTTATGCGCAATGGTATAATGATGATGTGCGCAACCAGGAAGCCACAGCAAAAAAGCTGGGCTTTAAAAAGGTATCGCAAATGAAACTGGCAGTCGCCGAAAAGATCCGCGACTTTTGTTCCGGCGGCGGTTTCCTGTTCGCCATGTGCTCGGGGACGGATACTTTTGACATTGCCCTTGCTGCCCACAATACCGATATCTGCGAAAGCATGTTCGACGGTGATGCCGCCGACCCAAATGCGCAATCTAAACTCGACTTCAGCGAAACATTTGCTTTTCAGAACTTTACGATTGACATGAACCCGCTATCGCACAGCTTTAGCAATATTGATGTTACGCCTAACCGCCATGTAGAACAAAGCAATGATTTTTTCACACTGTTTGACTTCTCGGCCAAATGGGATGTAGTGCCCAGCATGCTAACGCAGGATCACGACAAGGTGATCAAAGGTTTTATGGGGCTGACTACGGCTTTTGATGAAAGTAAGATCAAGCCCGGCGTTATCATCATGGGCGAAATGAAAACCGGCAACGAAGCCCGCTACATTCACGGCGACTATGGCAAAGGGCAATGGACTTTCTACAGCGGCCATGATCCCGAAGATTACCAACATCTGGTAGGCGATCCACCAACAGATTTAAAATTACACCCAAACTCACCCGGTTATCGGTTGATTTTGAATAATGTATTGTTCCCGGCAGCGCATAAAAAGAAGCAGAAAACCTAATTATTCTCCCTTTGCCATGCTGAGGAACGAAGCATCTATCGATAAGCTCGCCGCTTGATGATTGGCGGATAGATTCTTCACTCCGTTCAGAATGACAAGAAAAACAAATAATAGGGTTCGATGCAGGTTTAGGGTGTAACGCAGAATTTGTGCTTTGTATTGATTGTCATTGCTGTAAGGGTTACGTAATTCGAGGACAGATAGCAGATTATTATTTGTTGTTTAAGGTGATCATATCGATAGGTTTTTTACCATTAATACCTTGATGAGGCCTTTCCCAGTTATAGTAGATTAGGTATT
>Ga0302303_10000689_pt1 | contig 25491 bp, 17 predicted proteins | sample III_Palsa_E2_1_FD_194542 | JGI IMG/M metagenome (GOLD analysis project Ga0302303, IMG submission 194542) | Peat permafrost microbial communities from Stordalen Mire near Abisko, Sweden - III_Palsa_E2_1 | ecosystem: Environmental > Terrestrial > Soil > Palsa > Peat permafrost | place: Sweden...
GCCACGTCGGTGAACGGCAGTGCCTCGGCATTGATCAGCGCGCGATAGGCGAGCAGCTCGTAGCTGTAGACCTCGACCTTCTCTTTCGACTTTTTGCCTTCGCGGATCACGTTGCGCGAGTAGTGATGCGCAAAGCTCGGCTCGATGCCGTTGCTGGCGTTGTTGGCCAGCGACAGCGAGATGGTGCCGGTGGGCGCGATGGAGCTGTGATGGGTGAAGCGCGCGCCGGTCTCGGCCAGCTCGGCAACCAGGTTGGGCGCCACCTCGGCGATGCGCTGCATGTAGCGGCTGTACTTGGCGTGCAGCACGCGGCCGGGGATGCTGTCGCCGACCTTGTAACCGTCGGCAATCATTTCGGGGCGCTTGCGCAGCATGTCGCCGGTGACGGTGAAGTCCTTGGCGAGAATCGGTGCAGGGCCTTTTTCCTTGGCCAGCTCGAGCGCGACTTCCCAACCGGCGACGGCCATCTCACGCGAGACGTCTTCGGTGAAGGCGACCGCTTCGGCGGTGCCGTAGCGATGCTTGAGCATGGTGATGGTGGAACCCAGGCCGAGGAAACCCATGCCGTGACGGCGCTTGGATTCGATCTCGTTGCGCTGCTGCGGCAATGGCAAGCCGTTGATCTCGACCACGTTGTCGAGCATGCGGGTGAACACCTTCACCACCTCGCGATACTCGTCCCAATCGAAGCGCGCCTTGGGGCCGAACGGGTCACGCACGAAGGTGGTGAGATTGATCGAGCCGAGCAGGCAGGAGCCGTAGGGAGGAAGTGGCTGTTCTCCGCAAGGATTGGTCGCGCGGATATGCTCGCACCACCAGTTGTTGTTCATCTCGTTGACCTTGTCGATCAGGATGAAGCCCGGCTCGGCGAAGTCATAGGTGGACACCATGATCATGTCCCACAGGTGCCGCGCGCGCATGGTGCTGTAGATCTTGCAGGCGACCAGGCCGTCTTCGCGATCGATGTAGTTTTCGTGCGTGGGCCACTCACGCCAGACGACCTTGCTGGCATCGGCGAGATCGATCTCGTGCTTTTCCTTCACGTGCACGGGATAGACCAGCGGCCAGTCCTGATCGTTTTCCACCGCGTCCATGAAACCGTCGGTGATCAGCAGCGACAGGTTGAACTGACGCAGGCGACCGTCCTCGCGCTTGGCGCGGATAAACTCTTTCGCGTCGGGATGGCTGATGTCGAACGTGCCCATCTGCGCGCCGCGGCGACCACCGGCGGACGACACGGTAAAGCACATCTTGTCGTAGATATCCATGAACGACAGCGGGCCGCTGGTGTAGGCACCGGCGCCCGAGACGTACGCGCCGCGTGGACGCAACGTGGAAAATTCATAGCCAATGCCGCAGCCGGCTTTCAGCGTGAGGCCGGCTTCGTGGACTTTCTCCAGGATGTCGTCCATCGAATCGCGGATGGTGCCGGAGACCGTGCAGTTGATCGTGCTGGTCGCGGGCTTGTGCGCCAGCGCGCCAGCGTTCGAGGTGATGCGGCCAGCGGGGATCGCACCGCGGCGCAGCGCCCACAGAAATCTTTCGTACCAATGGCCACGCAGCTCGTCGCTGGCTTCGACATCGGACAGTGCGCGCGCGACGCGCTGATAGGTTTCGTCGATGCTGCCATCGACTGGTTCGCCCGACTTGGCCTTGAGACGATACTTTTTGTCCCAGATGTCGTATGAGGCAGGTTGCAGCGGAATTTCCACGGCGGCATCGCGACTCATGGGGTTGGTGGTTGGCGCACGCAATGTGCTCATCGGCTTCCTTACTCCCGTTACGGCCTTGCGGCCCGGTTACTTATTATTCGAATTGTTTTTGGTTGGTGCGACTGCGTTAGTGCCGTGCTTCTGCGTGACCGAATCTGCGGCGATATCTTGCTGTTTTGTGACGATAGTCAGGCCATGAGGATTGCCCTCCAACCCATGTGTCGCCTACTTATCAACGACAACGGCTCCCCTGAGATCGTTAGACGTTCGACACCAGAGCTAGTTTGAATTTCAGCAACCAGACACAAGATGTTGTGGTCGCCATCGATTAGTGACGTTACCCCTGACGTCCGCCGATGTAAAGTAGTTATGCATGCAATTTCACAAATCCGCCGTCGCAAGGAACCGCCGCAGGCAGCGCAGGTCGAAACTGCGCTACCTGGTCATGTCGTGTACTGAATTCATTATCGTTAAGGAGGAACCATGCCGTTACGCCCTTTCCGCTTTCTGCCCTGGCTGACCGCCGTGTTGGCGGCGCTTGCCATAGGCGGCGTACCGACGATCAGCCGTGCCGCCATGCCCCCGGCGATCGACGGCCAGCCGATGCCGTCGCTGGCGCCGATGCTGCAACGAGTGACGCCGGCGGTGGTGAATATCTCGTCCAAGAAGCACGTGCAGGTGCAGAACCCTTACTTCAACGATCCCGTGGTGCGCCAGCTTTTTGGTCTGCCGGGCGGTTCGCGCGAACGCGTGGAACAAAGCCTGGGCTCAGGCGTGATCGTGGATGCGGCCAAGGGTTACGTGCTGACGAATAATCATGTGGTTGGCGGTGCCGACGACATCAGTGTGACCTTGCAGGATGGGCGCACGTTCAAAGGCAAGCGCATCGGCACCGATCCGGATACCGACGTGGCGGTGGTACAGATTCCCGCCGATCACCTGCAGGCGCTGCCGCTGGCCGATTCGAACCAGCTGCGCGTGGGCGATTACGTGGTGGCCGTGGGCAACCCGTTCGGACTGGGGCAGACGGTGACCTCAGGCATCGTTTCGGCACTCGGGCGTTCAGGCCTGGGCAGCGCGAGTTCGGGCAGCACAGGATTCCAGAATTTCATCCAGACCGATGCATCGATCAACCCGGGCAACTCCGGCGGCGCACTGGTGAACCTGCGCGGTGAACTGGTCGGCATCAACACGATGATTTTTTCGCCCTCGGGCGGCAATGTCGGTATCGGCTTCGCGGTACCCACCGCAATTACCAGCGAGGTGATGGAACAGCTGCTGGCGCATGGCAAAGTCGAGCGCGGCAACCTGGGGCTGCAGACGCAGGCCATCACGCCGCGCATTGCCAAGCTGCTGGCACTCAATGACACCAACGGCGTGGTGGTCACTGGCGTCAGCGCGGGTTCAGCTGCTGAACAGGCCGGCCTGCAGCCGGGCGATGTGCTAACCACGCTGAACGGCAAGCCGCTGCACAGCGTGGAAGAACTGCGCAACACCGAAGGTCTGCTGCCGCTGGGCAGCAATGTGCAACTCGGCGTGGTGCGCGATGGCAAGAGCAGCATCGTCAACGTCACGCTGAGCGCGGAAAAACTCAGCAGCGTCGACGGCGGCAAGCTGGATGCGCGACTGGCCGGCGTCATCTTTAGCGACCTGAGCGACGACCAGCGCGGCCAGGGCATGTTCGGTGCCGTCGTGAGCTCGGTGAAACCGAACAGTCGCGCCGCGCTGGCCGGCCTGACGACCGACGACATCGTGGTCGGCATCGGCAACCAGCGCATCCCGAGCGTCAGCGTATTGCGTGGGCTGGCCAACGTGCACCTGCGCCAGCTGGTGCTGATCGTGGCGCATGCCGACGGCAACAACCGCTATGTAGTCATCAATTAAGAGGTCTCACAAGGTCAGCGAAGCCTGTGCGGTCGCACCAAAGAAAGCAGCCATGGATGGCCACTCCATCGACATCGGCGGCCATGTCTTCACACACATGGACCCGTGCACGGTCGCGTTGTCTGAACATAAATACATGAAAGCGCTTGATGTTTTACGTTCAGGCCGATGAAATACCCTGTCAGCCTTCATATATGCGCATCGGCAACGCGCCATACTTACGCCACTCACTTTCTATCGGGGTTCTCCATCACATGTCTCTTCGTCTTGCCCGCTTGCTGTCGGTCACCCTGATTGGGGCCTGCCTCGCCACCTCCGCATTTGCCGCCAAGACCACGCATACGAAGTCGCATGCGAAAACCACCGTCGCGAAAGGTCCGAGCCTGATCTGGCGTGGTGACGTGGCCACGGCGCAGGGCGTTGTCGACGAAGTGGCGCTGGCCTGGGAGAAAGCCGGCCACGGTTCGATCGAACTGCAGCCATTCAACACCGCATCCGGCATTGATGCCGTGGCGACTGGCACAGCGGATCTCGCCGGCAGTGCACGTCCGAGCGACGGTAGCTCGCAGAACACCGATCTGACCTTTACCCCGGTCGCATGGGACGCGCTGGTGATGGTGACCAATCCGGCCAACCCGGTCAGCAACCTCACGCTGAAGCAGCTGCACGACATCTACTTCGGCAAGATCACCAACTGGAGTGAAGTGGGCGGCGGCAGCGCACCGATCGACCTGTACGCGGTGGCGAGCCCGGGTGACGGCGTGGAATACAGCCTGCGCACGCTGCTTTTCGGTCACGGCAACCAGCCGGTGGCCGCGCCGCGCCTGTACGTCAACACACACAAGCTTGAGGAGGGCGTGAGCCTCAACCCCAACGGTCTCGGCGTTGCCACCATGGCGGACGCGGCATCGAACCCCAAGCTCAAGATGATTCCGATCAACGGCATCACGCCGACGGTGTCCACGGTCGGCAACGGCAGCTATGTGCTGTTCACCCCGCTGTACCTGGTGACGAACCCGCGTAACCCGAAGGCCGCCGACGTCAGCGCGTTCATCGACTTCCTGCAGACCGATGCCGCCAAGGCTGCGATGCGCCGGCATGGCGTGGTGCCCTTCAGTGACGGTGCCGCGCTGGCGTCGATCGACGTCAGCCGTCGCAACAGTATCCTGGCAGAGACCGGTGGCCACGCCAGCCACATCGCACCGGTGACCGTGCCGAGCTCGGCGCCTGTCGCCAGCGAAGCGTCGCGCGTCGCTGTGGCTTCTGCCGTCTCCGGCACACTTGCAGCAGGCGCTCACGGTGCCAACACTGCAGCGGTCAGCGACAAGACCCAGATCACCGGCGTCAAGGGCAGCGTCGCCGCGGTGGCTGTCACCAGCTTTGCACACGTGAAGGGTTCGGTGCTGGCATCGAAAAAATCCAAGGCCGACAAGCATGCCGCCAAAACCGCCGACGAAGACGCGCCGGCCAAAGCGACCAAGAAAGTCAGCGCTGCCGAAACCAAGAGCACGGCCAGCGCAAGCGGCAAGAGCTACACCGTAACCAAGGGCGACACGCTGTTCTCGATCGCCAGGAAGCACTCGGTCGACGTGGCCCAACTGCGCGACTGGAATCACCTGAAGGACAACAACGTCAAACTGGGTCAGTCGCTGCGCGTCAGCAATCGCTGATCGCTTCAATTCAGCGACGTGCGAATACTTGCCCTAACGCTGGATCTCGACGACACGCTGTGGCCGGTACTGCCGGCTTTGGAACGCGCCGATCACGCCGTTGACGCGTGGCTGCAGCTGCACCATCCCGATGTTGCTCGCGCATGGCCGGTCACGGCGATGCGCGAGCTGCGCATGAAGGTCGCCATCGAGCGGCCCGACCTGGCCCACGATTTCAGCACGCAGCGGCAGCTCACCCTGCAACACGCCTTTGCCAGCTGCGGTATCGCCACCGCACCGGTGGATGCACTGTGGGAAATCTACTTCGCTGCACGCAACAGCGTGGAGCTATACCCGGACAGCCTGCCGGCACTCATGCGCCTCACCGCGCGCTGGCCGCTGGCGAGCCTGACCAACGGCAATGCCGACCTCGAACGCGTTGGTATCCACAGGCACTTCCAACATCACATCAGCGCTCGTAACACCGGTACCGCCAAGCCCGACCCGCGCATTTTTCTGGCTGCTGCGGAATGCCTCGGTGTCGCGCCGGAAAACATTCTGCATATCGGCGACGATACGGAACTGGACGTCGTCGGTGCACGTGATGCCGGCATGCGCACCGCGTGGATCAATCGACACGGCGCAACCTGGCCAGCCGATCTGGGCAATGCACCCGATCTGGATGTGCCGGACATGACTGCCCTGGTCGAATGGCTTGAACGGCAACCACCGACAACATAGTCAGCCGTTGGCAAAGCGGGCATCATGCGCGGTGGAATATTTTGGAATCGGCACCGCCCGTTCCAACAAGAGCTAAAAGGAAAGCCGCATGTCTGCCCTGATCGAACGCACCGCTGGTGCACGCCAAAGCATTGCCATTGAAGCCGTCGACACGGCGCATCTTGCCGCTGCACGCAAGCGCCTGACTGCCCCACAGCGCCGCGCGCTGGACGAAGGCGGATTCGTTGCCAATCCCGGCACCTTCGCCCTGATCAACGACACCACCGGCAAACTGGTGCGCGTGCTGGCTGGCGTGCATGCGGGCGATTCGCTGGGCGCCCTCAGCGGGCTTCCGGCAACGCTGCCCGAGGCAACCTATCACCTGGCCGACGAAAGCACGATCACCGATCCGATGCAGGTCGCCCTGGGCTGGGCTTTAGGCGCCTATCAGTTCAACCGCTACCGCAAAGCCAAACGCGCACCGGCCACGCTCGCCGTTGCAGCGAATGATTTGAAAAAACTGCAGCCGCTGATCGATGCCACCGCGCAGGTGCGCGATCTGGTCAATACGCCGACTGAGGACATGGGTCCACAGCATCTCGCCGCAGCGATCAAACAACTCGGCAAAACCTACAAGGCAAAGGTGCGCGAGTGGGTCGGTGACGAACTGCTCAAGGCCAACTTTCCCACCCTGCATGCTGCCGGCCGAGCGAGCCATCGCGAGCCGCGGTTGATCGAATTGTCCTGGGGCAAGGCCTCACACCCCAAGCTGGTGGTCATCGGCAAGGGCGTGTGCTTCGACACCGGCGGCCTCAACATCAAGACCGGCGACGGCATGCGCTGGATGAAAAAGGATATGGGCGGCGCGGCCCATGCGATCGCCCTGGCCGGGCTGATCATGCAGGCAAAGTTGCCGGTGCGTTTGACCTTGCTGGTATCGGCGATAGAGAACGCGGTGTCTGGCAACTCCATCCGCCCGGGCGACATCATCACGACCCGCTCCGGCATCACGGTGGAGATCGACAACACCGATGCGGAAGGCCGGCTGGTGCTGTGTGATGCGCTGACCTACGGCGGCGAACAGAAGCCGGACCTGATGCTGAATTTCGCCACGCTGACCGGCGCGGCGCGCGTCGCGCTGGGTCCGGATCTGCCGGCACTGTTTGCCAACAACCACGCACTGGCCAGCGCGATGCTGGCAGCCAGTCGTGCCGTGAACGATCCGGTCTGGCCGATGCCGCTGTGGCAACCGTATCGGAAGATGCTCGATTCGCACGTGGCCGATCTGGTCAACTCCGCACCTTCGCGGCACGCCGGCGCGATCACCGCGGCGCTGTATCTGGAACGCTTCGTGCCTAGCGAGATTCCCTGGATGCATCTGGATACCTACGCCTGGAACGACGCCGACCGTCCCGGTCGACCGCGCGGTGGCGAGGCGATGGGCCTGCGCGCCACATTCGAGCTTTTGCAACAGCGTTACGGCCACTGAAGCGTTTCCACTGCGATGAAGAACGGCGCCTTGGCGCCGTTTTTTTTGGCCCTATGATCCTGCGATATCGCGGACCTTCGCTGAAGGCGAGAAGCCCGCGTAATCACTAATCCAAAAATTGACGCGCCGCCCCAAGCCAGAAATCCCGAGTGCGGTGATCGGATCGCGAGTCATCCCCCAGATACAACTGATCTTGCCTTGTTGGCAAGCCAGCGTGATGGCCGCAGGACAGCGTTTTGGCCGGCAGCGGAGCAGCCACGCGTAGTGCTTTTCTGTCCCGCGGCAAGGCCACTTGTCCAAGTTGGTTTTCGGGGTTGCATGTTGCGTTGCAAAATTAAATTCATTTGAAGTCTTTTCTTACGATCATGTTTCTGTAACAGTCGGTAAGGGGACAGGGTTTTGCGACGCGACGATTTTCGGTTCTTGCAACGTCGTGTTCGCTGCGGATATTGGGAAGTGGTCCCCGGTGACAGAGTAAATAACGACGGCAGCCAGATGAGCACGGGGGGTGCTCTATTTGGCGTAACCGGGTGTGGTTCTGCACTCAACGCTGCGCATCGATCACGTACCGCGCATCGCTCTACTTCAACGGGGAAAGCACATGAAATACGACTTGAATCACCTATCCATGGCGGTACGTCTGGCTTTGACCATAGGTGTTTTCTCGGTGGCTGGCGCGGTCCAGGCACAAGACTCGACCACCACCACCACCGATGCCGCCGCGAGCAGCCAGGCCAAGCCGGACCAGCCATCGAAAGACAAGGCAAAAACCCTGCAGGCAGTATCCGTCACCGGCTCGCTGATCCGCCGCGTGGATAGCGAAACGGCCAGCCCGGTGGTAACCCTGGATCGCGCCAATATCGAGGCCTCGGGCAAATTGACTCTGGGCGATACGCTCCAGCAACTTCCCAGCGTCCAAGGTAACGCCACCAACACCCAGAACAACACCAACGGCGGTGGTGTCGCAAGCCCCAATCTGGAAGGCGGCGATGGCGCAGCGCGCATTTCACTGCGCGGACTGGGCGAAGACCGCACCTTGATGCTGGTTGATGGCCAGCGCCTGGCCAATCAAGACCTCAACATGATTCCACAAAGCATGATCGAGCGGGTCGACGTCCTGGCCGAAGGTGCCTCCACGGTGTACGGCTCAGACGCCATCGGCGGCGTGGTCAACTTCATCCTGCGCAAGGATTTCAAGGGTGCCGAGCTCAGCATCAACGATGGCATTTCCAGTCACGGCGATGGCCAGCGGCACGGATTCGACCTTACGCTCGGCGAAAGCGGCGAACGCGGCAGTATCGTCGTGGGCTTGGACTACAACAAATACGACCCCGTGCTCGCCACCCGACGCGACTTCTCCGCGCATCAGCTCTACCTGTCGAGCGGCGTCATCACGCCATCCGGCTCCAGCAACATCCCGACCGGCAAGATTCAGGTACCTGCCCTCGTTAGCCAGCTCGGCTGCAGCTCAGGCTACGTCACGCGGGCACAGGGCAGCGGATCGAGCCAGGGCGATTATCGCTGCTACCGCGGAGCCTCCGACACCTTCAACTACAACGCATACAACTATATCGAGACCGAGCAGGAGCGTACCAACGCCTTCGCGCTCGGCACCTACAAATTCACGGACGATATCACCGGCTATGCGAACGTGTTCTACGACCACACCCATTCCAGCGGCCAGGACGCCCCCGAGGGGACTTCGGCGAACAGCGACGGTTGGTACGTGCTCGCCAGCAACCCAAACAATCCGTTCGGCATCACCTTCGGCACGCCTCCGGGCGGCGGCACGAACAGCGGTTATGGATTCAACACCCGACTTACCGGACTTGGCACCCGCCTGCATACCTTCACCACCGACAACCTGCAGCTGAATACTGGCCTGCGCGGCAATTTCGGCCAGAGCAGCTGGACCTGGGATGCCTCGCTCAATTACGGCTATTCGAAGCGCCAGCAGAACGACTTCAACGAGCTCAACATTGACGATCTGCAGACCGCCATCAACAACGGGGCGAATATCTTCGATCAGTCCAGCCCGGCGGTCACTTCAGCATTGCGCTCTGCCGTGGATACGCCAGTCTATGTCAAGACCGATAGCCAGAAGCAGGTTCAATTCCAAGCCAGTGGCGAGCTGTGGGATCTGCCGGCAGGCCCGATCATGCTGTCCGTGGGCGCCCTGTATCGCCACGAGTCGATGAACTACACCGTAAGCGACGACGCCATCCTCGATGTCGACTCGCTCAGCTGCCAGCTGGTGCAGGAAGCCTGCGGCGGGCCAGGCCGGGGAGCAGACAGTGTCAAGGAGTTGTATGCCGAATCATTGATTCCGCTGCTCTCCCAACAGCCATGGGCCGAGTCGTTGAACCTCGACCTGGGCATCCGCACTTCGGACTACAGCACTACCGCCGTCGACACCAACAAAAAGATCGCGCTCGAATGGAAGCCGATCGCCGATCTGCTGGTGCGGGGCACCATTTCCCAGGTATTCCGCGCCCCAAATCTTGACGAACTCTACGATGGCTACAACATCACCAACCCGAATCTGAACGATCCGTGCACCAATCTCAGTTCCGCGCAGCTCGCGCAACACGCCAACGCGTGCCAATACGTGTCGGTCGGTTACACACCCCAGGGCCAGCAGATAGACGGCTTGACCTCCGGTAGCAAGGTCCTCGGCGGATCGTTGAAGCCCGAACAAGGCAAGTCCGTCGATATTGGCCTGGTCTACGACCCCAGCTGGTTGCCCGGCGTGTCTACCACGCTCGACTTCTGGCACGTCTATCTGACGGACACGCTGACCACGCTGACCGCGCAAACTGCGGTGAGCTCCTGCTTCAACAATGAAAACAGCCCATATTGTTCCTACATTCACCGCTACGATGACAGCACGCAAGAAGCCGGCCAGATAGATTACGTCAGCACGCCTGCGGTCAATCTGGGCAACCTGAGCACGACTGGCATCGACTTCACATTGAACTACCAGATCCCGCATTTCGATCTGGGCAATTTTGACCCGGGGCGGTTCAAGGTCGGCCTCAATACCACCTACACCTCCACCTACAAGAACGATGCAACTCCCGGCCAAGCTAGCGCATCGACGATCGACTACGCCGGCACCTATAGCGCGCAGTTTGGCAACATCGCTCGCTGGCGTGGCACCTTGTCGCTCAACTGGACGAAGGGCAACTGGAGCGCCCAGTGGCAGACCCGATACGTCAACAAGGTGACCAACCTCAATGCCGATGCCGACATCCCCAATGTAAATATACCGATGGCTTCGGTGCTTTATCACTCGATCCAGGTCGGCTATGAGGTGCCGGCGATCCACACTCGGTTCGACATCGGCGTGGATAACCTCAGCAACAAGATTCCGCCGCTGTCCTACCAGAACGCTACGAACTACAACGTGGATACCTCCACCTATGACACCCTTGGACGCTATTTCTGGGCCCGCGCCACGATCAAATTCTGATTTGCAAGCGCAAAGGAAGTCCTCGTGAGACAACCGCTGGCCGTGGCGCCGCCAGCGGATACCGAATCGACCCCGCATGACCCTCTCAAGCACCCATCTCGCCGATGCCATGGCGTCCGCCTATCGTGCCGGCGAGATGGAACGGGTCATCGCTCTGGCCGAGCCCATCGCGCAGTCCGGTAAAGCCGACGAAGCGGTCACGCTGCTGCTCGGCCTGGCGCAGCAGGCGACACATCGCTATGCCGAGGCCACCGCGTCTTTCCGCCAGCTCACGCAGATGCGACCCGACGTTTCCGCCTACTGGAACAATCTGGCGCTCGCCTGCCGGCAAACGGGCGATACGCCCGAATCGGAGCGGGCTCTCCTGATAGCCCGATCACTGGCCCCAGGCGACGCGGAGGTGCACTACAACCTGGGTCTGCTTTACGTGCAAGAGCGGCGCTGGCTGCTGGCCCGCCAGGCACTGATGGATGCGGTGCATCTGGCCCCCCACTTCATCGAAGCTCGGTTGCAGGCCGCGCATACCTGCTATGTCTGCGGCGACAACACGGGGCAGGAAGCCATGCTGGCCGGCGCGGCCGACTGGCCACCGCAACCCGCCGAACAAGCGTTGACCTTGGCCGCCATGCTGGCCGTGCAGGGGGATCTGCACGCCGCCTTTGATACGCTGGCGCGAGCCGAACTGCCAGGGGAACCCGACGCGGGCAGCATGCGATTGCGCATCACCGCACGGCGGATCGCACTTCACGAGCGAAGCAATCAGATCGAGCGCGCGAAAACCGAGTTGATCCAGCTGCCACTGAGTGCACTGGATCAACTACCTACGAAAGCACAACACGCCCGCGCGGAAGGCTGGGCGGCACACGCCGCCATGGCCATGCGTGAAACCGCCTATGCCAATGCCGCCGAACTCTATCAACGGATGCTTGCACTCGCGGTCGACAACGAAAGCCAGGCTGCTGCGAACTTTGGCCTGGCATCTGCTTGCGACAAGCAGGGTAAGTATCGTGAGGCGTGGCAGGCTGCTTCCGCTGCGCATGCAGCACAGCTGCATATGGCGCACGACGTGCTGCCGGAACTGCTGGCAGCCGATAGCCAACCCTTGCAGATGACGAGCCGCGTTGTCAGCCGCATCGGGCACAACGCCTGGACGACGCTGGGCTCGCCATCGCGCGAGCAGAGTCCGGTCTTCGTTGTCGGTTTTCCGCGCTCGGGCACGACCCTGCTGGAACAGATGCTCGATGCCCACCCGGATTTCCGGTCAATGGACGAACGTGCCTTTATCCATGAACTAACCGAGCGCATGGAGCAGGTCGGACAGCATTATCCCAACGATCTGGCGAATCTAACCCAGACTGAAGCCGACCATTTGCGCGCCGTCTACTTCAAGATGGTTGGCAATGTGCTGCCCGACCTTGGCGGACACCGCTTGGTCGACAAGAATCCGCTCAACATGCTGTGCCTGCCGATGATCATGCGGTTGTTTCCAAACGCATGCATCATTCTGTGCGTGCGCCATCCATGCGATGTTTTATTGAGCTGTTACATGCAGCCGTTCCGCTCGCCAGCGTTCATGGTGCTGTGCTCATCGCTGCAGCGTCTGGCGCGCAGTTACGTACAGGCGTTCGAACACTGGCACCAGCAAGTCGACGTCTTTGCGCCGCGCGTGCTGGAGTGGCGCTATGAATCCGTGGTCAGTCATTTTGACGATCATGTCGCGCAGCTGGGGCAGTTTCTCGACGTCGCCGATGCTGCGCCGATGGCACGCTTCGCCGAACATGCGCAGGACAAGCATTACATCAGCACACCGAGTTATGCCCAGGTCACCCAGGGTATCCATCGCAAGGCGGTGAACCGCTGGCATGCTTATCGGGAACCATTCCAAGCCGTGCTGCCGATATTGCGGCCGTTGATGGACCGTTTCGGCTACAGCGAATAGACGCCGCTTTGGACGTCCAAAAAAAACAGCGCCGAAGCGCTGTTTTTTTATCTCATATTGCAGGCATGAGTAACGCCGCCTTACTGACCTGCGGGAGGTGAGGCCGAGGTGGGCGCTGCCGGCGCGGCAACAGTCGCTGCACCGGACACCAGCACGGAATCCGTACCCTTGCCAGCGTACGGCAGTACCTGGGCAGCCAGTTTGGAATCGCCTTTGATCAGACCGACCGCGTCGGAAATGATGTGCGCGGTCTCGTTGAGCTGCACGTCCTTGGCCTTCTTGGCGTCTTTCTCTTCTTTCAGTTCGCTGCTGAGGCTGCGCTCGTTGGCATCGAGGCCGTCATCCAGCGCACTGTCGTCGTCACTCAGCAATGCATCGGAACCGTCGATCGCCTTGTGCCGCGTGCGGAAGCCGGCCTGAATCGCATCCTGCTGCTTGCGTTCGGCTTCACGCGTGGCAAGGTTCATCGACACCGAAGTCTTTGCGCGCATCATCTTGTACTGCGCCAGTTCGTCCAGCATCAGCTGCCATGCCGGCGACTTTGCCGTGCGTGCGTCGTGCATCTGCTGCAGCTGTGGCAGATAGGCGTGCAGGTCAGCCACCGGCTGGTAACCGGCCGGCGAGATCTGCGTCCACTTCAGCGCGTTGTCGTAGGTCGACTCGCCGTAATCCTTGTCATCCCCGTTGTTCGGGAACGCGAGGTCCGGCGTTACGCCCTTGAGCTGGGTGGAGCCGCCGTTGATCCGGAAGAACTCGGCGATGGTCATCTTCAGCTCGCCGTACTGCGGCTTGCCGTCAGGGTTCTGGCTGAAATGGTCAAGGTCGACCAAGTTCTGCACGGTACCCTTGCCGAAGGTCGGATTGCCGATGATCAGACCACGGTGATAATCCTGGATTGCCGCCGCAAAGATTTCCGAGGCCGATGCCGAACCACGGTTGACCAGCACGGCCAGCGGGCCCTTCCAGACCATGCCGGGGTCCTCATCGCCCTGTACCTCGACCTGACCCTTGGCATCGCGCACCTGCACGACCGGGCCCTTGTCGATAAACAGGCCAGTGAGCGAATCGGCTTCGGCCAGCGAGCCGCCACCATCGTTGCGCAAATCGACGACCACGCCTTCCACACCCTCGGCCTTCAGCTCGTTGAGCAACTTGGTCACGTCGCGGGTGGCGCTCTTGAAATCCTTGTCACCCTCGCTGCGAGCACCGAAATCGGAGTAGAAGCTCGGCAGATCGATCACGCCGATCTTGCGCGTCACGCCAGCATCGGTAATCTCGATGACCTTTTTCTTGGCCGCCGACTCCTCGATGCTGACCTTTTTACGCACCAGCGTGACGGTTTCAGGCTTGCCATCAAGGCCGGCATCCGCCGGCAGAATCTCGATCCGCACCGTGGTGTCTTTCTTGCCGCGGATGCGGTTGACCACGTCGTCCAGACGCCAGCCGATCACATCGGTGACCGGGCCAGTCGCGCCTTCGCCGATGCCGACGATGCGATCGCCCACATGGATCTTCTCGGACTTGGCCGCCGGACCGGCAGGCACCAGTTCGTGGATTTCGGTGTAGTCATCACGCGCCTGCAGCACCGCGCCGATGCCTTCCAGCGACAGTCGCATCGCAATATCGAAATTCTCGGCGTCGCGCGGGCTGAGGTAATCGGTATGTGGATCGGTCGAGTGGGCGTACGCCGTCATGAAAGTCTGGAATGCATCCTCACCATCGAGCTGCTTGACGCGATCGATGTAGCCGGCGTAGCGCTTGTCCAGCGTCTTGCGGATATCGTCATCGTTCTTGCCGGCCAGCTTCAGGCGCAGCCAGTCGTTCATTGTGCGCATGCGCCAGATGCTGTCCAGCTCGGTCTGGTCCTTCGGCCAGGCCGCATCCTTGCGATCGAAGGTGTAGTTGTCGTTGGTCGTGAAATCGAAGCCCTGCTTGAGCAAGCCGCGCGCGTAGGTCATCTGCTTGACGGCGCTTTGCAGGTAGTCGTTGAACACTTCGAACGGCGCCGACAGATCCTGGTTCCAGATCGCATCGTCGAATTTGGTTTTCATCGGCGCGAACTTGTCCATGTCCGCCTGCGTGAAGAAGACCTTTTCGCTATCGAGCAACTTGAAGTACGCGTCGTAGATGCGCGCCGACATGGCGTCATCGAGTGGCTTGGCGTCGTAGTGGAAACGCGTCAGGAAGCGCGCGGAGAGCTGCGCGGCCTGGGTTTCATTGGTGGTGGCCTTGAGCGGCCATACAGACGCTTTGCGGTTCTGCGTGCCGGCACCGAGGTCGGCCGCGGATTGGGCCGCGACGCAGGTGACGGTGAGTGCAAGCAGCAGGACCAGCAGGGGACGAAATTTCATGAATTCTCTCAGGCTGACTCGGTAACACCGGCTGCATGGGCCTGCAGGTCGGCGTGATAGGACGAACGTACCAACGGACCGGACGCGACATGATGGAAGCCCATCGCCTCGCCGGCTTCACGCAAAGCCTCGAATTCTTCGGGAGTCCAGTAGCGCACCACCGGATGATGGTGCGGCGTCGGCTGCAGATACTGCCCGATGGTGATCATCTCGACGTCATGGGCGCGTAAATCTCCCATGGTCTCGATCACCTGGTCCCAGGTTTCACCCAGGCCAAGCATGATGCCGGACTTGGTCGGCACGTCCGGATGCTGCGCCTTGAAGCGCTTGAGCAGGTCCAGCGACCACTGGTAGTCGGCGCCAGGGCGCACTTCGCGATACAGGTGCGGCACGGTTTCCAGGTTGTGGTTGAACACGTCCGGCGGAAAATCCTTGAGTACTTCCAGCGCACGCTCCATACGACCCTTGCCGCGGAAGTCGGGCGTGAGGATTTCGATTCTGATGTTCGGACTGGCGTGACGAACCGCGCGGATGCAGCTGGCGAAGTGCTCGGCGCCGCCATCGCGCAGATCGTCGCGATCGACCGAGGTAATCACCACATAGCGCAGGCGCATGTCGGCGATGGTCTCGGCCAGGCGCGCCGGCTCCAGCGGATCGGGTGCCACCGGGCGGCCATGCGCCACGTCGCAGAACGAGCAGCGCCGTGTGCAGACTTCGCCAAGAATCATGAAAGTGGCCGTGCCCTTGCTGAAGCACTCGTGGATGTTCGGACACGAGGCTTCTTCACACACGGTGACCAGCGAGTTTTCGCGCAGACGCGCCTTCAGCTGCTGCACGGCATTGCCTTGCGGCAATCGGACGCGAATCCAGCTTGGCTTGCGCAGCGTCGGCACGGCGGTATCGAAGCCCGCACGGTTCAGCGCGATCTTGTCGTTGCCCAGCTTTTTTTCAGGCACGCGCATATCCGCAGTGCCGGTAACGACGCTGATCGGAATGCTGCGGATTGGTGTGGCGGAAGTGTCGCTCATCGGCAGTACCTAGACCGCCACACGGGCGGGGAGTTCAGGCAGGACAGGAGCGGCCGGCTCGGCATCGAAACCGAACTGGCGGCAAAATTCACCGATCAGCACTTCTTCGACGTCCGCCAGACGCGATGGACCGCCGCAGTCTACCATCTGCGTCACTTCCAGGCCCTTGTAACCGCAGGGGTTGATGCGCTGGAACGGCTCCAGATCCATGTTCACGTCCAGGGCCAGACCGTGGAAGCTGCAGCCGCGACGCACGCGCAATCCCAGCGCAGCGATCTTGGCGGCACCCACATAGACACCGGGCGCGCCATCGAGCCGCACGGCTTGAATCTGCCAGTGCGCCAGGCTGTCGATGATCGACTGTTCGATCTTGTTGACCAGTTCACGCACGCTGACGCCAACGCGGCGCAGGTCGATCAGCGGATAGGCCACGATCTGGCCAGGCCCGTGATAGGTCACCTGGCCACCGCGGTCGACCGGCACCACCGGAATATCGCCCGGGATCAGCACGTGCTCCATCTTGCCGGCCTGGCCAAGGGTGAACACCGGGTCATGCTCCAGCACCCAGAGCTCGTCGACGGTATCGGCCACACGGTTGTCGGTGAACGCACTCATCGCTCGCCACACCGGCTCATACGGCTGGCGGCCAAGGCGACGAACTTTCAGCGGCAACGACATGGATGGCCTGGGGCGAGGGTGCGCAGAACGAGCAACATCAGGGGCAAAAGCCACGAATCAAGGCGCCGCGCCCAAAAAAGACGATCGCATTTCGGCGGGAAAAGCGAGAAATCGGCAATAGCGCAGGGCAAACGATCCCTGTTCCATATTGCCCGCCCCGCTTTTCACAGCGTGTACCGAATATCCGCATTCTCGCGCAGCGCCGCGTGTGCCGCTTCGTACTGCTCGCGGCTTTCACAGCGGACGGTGACGGTGACCGAGACGAAGTTGCCTTCGCCCGATTGCCGGTGTCGCACGGTTTCGTGGAAAACGTGCAGGCCGGCGCGATCAAGGATCTGCGGCACGTGGGTGGGCAGGTTGGCACTGGCGTTGCCGACCGCGGTGATCTCGAAATCACCGGGAAACTGAAAGCCCTTGCCATCCTGCTTGGCCTTGCTGAAGTCGATCGGTTCCATCACTTGCTACCTGGGGCGGGTTCACTGGTGGTCTTGCTGCTGTGGAACCAGAGCAGGATGCTATCCCACAGACGGCCGAAGAAGCCGCACTGCGGTGCATCGTTCAATGCGATCAGCGGGATCGTCTGCACCGGTTGGTCGGCCAGCGTGATACGCAACGTACCGACCTGCTGACCTTTCTTGAACGGCGCGATCAGGGTGGACGGAATATCCATCGTCGCCTTGAGCTGGTCGTACTGGCCACGCTTGACGGTGACCTGCACGTCGGCGGCAACGCCGATCGGCAACTGGTTAGCTTCACCCTTCCAAAGCTTCGGCGTGACTAGCGGCTTGCTGGCGTCGTAAAGCTTGTGTGTTTCGTAGAAACGGAAGCCGTAGCTGAGCAGGGCCATCGCCGAATCGGCACGCGCCTTTTCGCTGCTGGCGCCCATCACGATGGCGATCATGCGCGACTCGCCCTGCTTGGCCGATGCCGCCAGGCAGAAACCCGCCGCCGCGGTGTGGCCAGTCTTGATGCCGTCCACGCTCGGGTCACGCCAAAGCAGCGTGTTACGGTTGCCCTGCTTGATGCCGTTCCACTCAAACTGCTTGATCGCGGAGATCGCGTAGTCGTCCGGAAAATCGTGGATCAGCGCACGCGACAAAATCGCGATGTCGTGCGCGGTGGTGTAGTGGTTGGCGATCGGGTAACCCGAAGCGTCTTCGAAGTTCGAGTTGACCATGCCGAGCTGCTTGGCGTAGGCGTTCATCAAGCCGGCAAAAGCGTCTTCGGACCCGGCGGTGTGCTCGGCCAGCGCGATGGCGGCATCGTTGCCGGACTGGATGATCATGCCGTACAGCAAGTCTTTCAGCGGCACCTGGCTGCCCAGCTTCATGAAACTGGTGGAGCCGTCGGTGCCGGCGCCGCCGCCGCGCCAGGCGTGCTCGCTGATGGTGACCGGATCGGTCATGTGCACCTTGCCGTTGGCCACTTCGGCCGAGACCACGTAGTCGGTCATGATCTTGGTGATCGAGGCCGGCTCAACGCGCAGGTCGGGATCCTTCGAGGCCAGAATCTGGCCAGTGGCGTAATCCATCAGCACCCAGCTTTTGCCGTCCACATCCGGCGGCGGCGGCACCGGCGCATCGGGCACCACCGGGCGCGGCACCGGTGAAGGGCGCGGTGGTGGCGTCTGTGCCACGGCAACGCCGAGCAGCAGGGTCAAGGCGGCAAAAGGAACCAGGGTACGGCGCAAAAAATTCATCGTTGTGTGTCGTCCAGTCTTTGAATGGCGAAGCCGCATCGGCGTCGGCATGAATAACAGTTTGAACAAGGGGTTGAATTGAATCAGGGGTTGAAATCTCTGCTCAGTCTACCGCGACACGCGGCCGCGGCAGACCCATATTGGCGATCCGGTCGCTGACCTGATCGGAGCTGTCCACGTCCGGCAGCGGCCCGAGCCGCACGCGATGGACCGTGTGGCCGTTGATTTCAGCATCCATCACCTGCACCGGAGCAAAATTGGCCGCGCGCAGCCGCTGCGCTACCTGCTCCGCATTGCCGGCATCGGAGAACGCACCGACCTGCAAATAGATACCCGGCAGCTTGCCTGGCGGTGCGGCGGGCGGTGGTGGTGGCAGATCGCGTACCGGTTCGCCCGGGTCGATACCGCGCACTTCGACCAGCCCCGTGCCCTTGGGCCAGACGCCAATCTTCACCGCCGCCACGTAGGACAAATCGATGACCCGATCCTCGTGAAACGGGCCGCGATCATTGACTCGCACGATCACGCTTTTGCCGTTGGCCAGGTTGGTGACGCGTGCATAGCTGGGCAGCGGCAGCGTCTTGCTGGCGGCGGTAAAGCTGTACATGTCGTAGTTTTCGAGGCTTGAGGTTTTGTAGCCGTGGAACTTGTTGCCGTAGAACGAGGCGATGCCGCGCTCGACGTAACCACTGGCCGAAGGCAGCACGTTGTAGGTGCGACCAAGCACGGTATACGGCGACTTGTTTCCGTATAACGCACGTGGCTCGACCTTCGGCACCGGCTCGACCAGGTGGTTGATATCAGGCGGCGGCCCGTCCGGCACGCTGTCGTCATTGTCGCGATAGCGGGTGCTCTGGGATTTGCTGGTGTCGTCGCTGAAGGTGCTGCCAGCGCTGCTGCCGGTGTATCCCGAAGAAGGTGCCGACGGTGATGGCGACCCGTAGCCAACACTGCGCGGCGCGCTACGGCTTGGCTTGGCATTTGATCCGCTGCATCCGGCCAGGAGCAGTGGCACCAGCAAAACCATCGCCAGCAGTACGATCACCGCAGGCCGTGCCGGACCCACTCCCCTTTCGGTCATTGTGCCGAGTCCGCCTGCACACCGGCAGCGATCGCCTTGGCCAGCTGATCGACCGCCATCGCATAAAGCGGGCTGCGGTTGTAGCGCGTGATCACGTAAAAATTGGGAAAGGTAAACCAGTACTCCGGACCGTTTTCACCCTGGAGCGTTTGCAGGCTGACGAGCTGCCCCGGATTGACCGGCTGCAGTGGCGCATAGCCCCACGCCTCCAGCTGTTCCAGCGGCCACTGCGGCTGCGCATCTTTCACCGTGATCGGCTTTGGCGCGGCGTCCGGCTGCGCACGCATCGCGACTTCACCGCCGCTGACCCAGCCATGCCCGGCAAAATAATTGGCCACGCTGGCAAGAATGTCGGGCAAGGAATTTTTCAGGTCGATACGACCATCGCCATCTTCGTCCACCGCAAAATCGCGGATGCTCGACGGCATGAACTGACCCCAGCCCTCGGCGCCGGCGTAGGAGCCGGTCAGCGTATTGATCGGGCCACCAAGGTGACTGTCCGGCAATTCCAGCAACGTCTTCAGTTCGCCGCGAAAAAACGTGGCGCGCGGCGGGTAGTACAGGCCCAACGTGACCAGTGCATCGAGCACCTTGTACTTGCCGGTGACGCGGCCGTAGAACGTTTCCACACCCACGATCGCCACGATGTACTGCGGCGCCACGCCGTACTGCCGGCCGATCTGTTCGACCAGCGCGCGATGCTCGCGGTAGAACGCGATACCGTCGTCGATCCGCTTGTCGGTCAGAAAGATCGGGCGGTAATCGCTCCACGGCTTGGCCTCGGCCGGACGGCCCATCGCATCGAGGATGCTCTGCTTGCGCTGCGCACCATCGAGCAGGGCATTGAGCATTTGCGGGCTCTTGCCGGTGTCACGTGCCACCTCGCGCACCAGCGCATCCTGACCGGGATGTGTCTCGGCCAGCGCAGGCGTCAGCGCACCGATCGACGACAGCGTCAGCGCGGCGACGAGCCGAATCGGCAAGGAGGCAAAGCGCGACGCGAAAATGGCAGTCATGCAGAATATTCTTTGGCGTTGAAGCAGCATCGTCGAGAGCCTAACACGTGGTCCGCGACATGCCCGCTGCATTGAATGCGCGAACCGCGAGCGCTCACTCATGCATCTTGCGGTTGGCATGGATCGACATGAGCACACCGAAACCGACCAGCAGCGACACGGCCGAGGTGCCACCATAACTGATCATCGGCATTGGCACGCCAACCACCGGCAGCATGCCAGCAACCATGCCGCCGTTGACGAAGACATAGACGAAAAAGCTCATGCCCATCGCACCGGCCAGCAGGCGCGAATACGTATCGCGCGCCTCCATCGCGATCCACAGGCAGCGGCCAATGATGAAGGCATACAGCACGATCAGCCCGATCACGCCGACCAGGCCGAACTCCTCGGAAAACACCGCGAAAATAAAGTCGGTCGTGTGCTCCGGCAGAAAATCCAGTCGCGACTGCGTGCTCTGCTGGAAACCCTTGCCGAACATGCCGCCCGAACCCACGGCGATCTGCGACTGGATGATGTGCCAGCCGTTGCCGAGCGGATCGGATTCGGGATTGAGCAAGGTCAGCACGCGATCGCGTTGGTACTGATGCAGGAAATGCCAGGCCACCGGAATCATGCCGCCGACGGCCGCCACAATGAGGCCAATACGCCACCACGCCATGCCCGAGAGAAACAGCGCAAACGCACCGGCGGCGGCTACCAGCAATGCGGTACCCAGATCCGGCTGCTTGGCGATCAGTGCCACCGGAATGGCAATCAGCAGCCCGACCACCGCGATATCTTTCCAGCTCGGCGGCAGTTGGCGTGGATGCAGATACCACGCAACCATCATCGGCATGGTCAGTTTGAGCAGTTCGGACGGCTGAAAACGCATCACGCCCAGGTTGAGCCAGCGATTCGCGCCACGACCCTCGCCCAGCACCGCCACCACCACCAGAAACGCGGTGCTGGCCAGATACAGCCACGGTGTCCAGTTGCGCAGCACCGACGGCGGAATGCGGGAAATCAACAGCAGCAGCGCGGCGCCGAACACGAAACGTCCCGCCTGACCGCCGACCATGGCCATGCTGCTGTCGCTGGCACTGTACAGCGTGACCAACCCCACGGCGGCCAGCAGAATCAGCGCCGCTGCCAGCGGCAGATCGATGCGCGGCCGGGTGAGGATGCGCCGCAAAAAACGCTGCAGCCGTATCGTCATCGTGTCGATCATGGTCCATCTCCGCTGCTGGAACTCTCGACCGGCAAATCTTCCATATCTGGATCGACCGTGCTGCCCGACACAGGATAAGACTGCTCCGGCGGCGGCGTATCCACCGGCGCCGTCTTGCCTTGTGTCACCAGCCATTCGTCGAATATCTTGCGAACGATCGGACCGGCATCCGCCGCGCCCCAGGCACCCGCCTCCAGCATGGCGACGGCGGCAATCTTCGGATCCTCCGCGGGTGTATACGCCTCGAACCACGCACGATGGCGCGCCGCGAGATGGGCCGTGCTCTTGTTGGTGTCGTAGGCGTCGGTCTTTCGCGAAAAGCGCTCGGCCGTACCGCTTTTGCCGGCGATCACATACGGAAAGCCGGTGAAGATGCCGCCCTTGCTGCCGGTGCCGCCGGTAATCACCGCCCGCATGCCTTCGTCGATCACATTCCAGTCCGCGGGTTTCTGGATCAGTGACGGACCGGTAGGTGGATTCGCCAGCATCTGCATCCGTGCATCCCCGTTGGCCCGCGTCGCCATGACCAGCCGTGGCTGATAGGGCAAGCCATGACCGGCGAAGGTCGCCACCGCATGGCCCAACTGCAGCGGCGTCACCGCCCAATAACCCTGACCGATACCAGCGATAACCGTCTCGCCAGGGAACCAGCCCTGCTTGCTGCGTTTGGCCTTCCATTCGCGCGAGGGAAGAATCCCCTTAGCTTCGCCGATCAGATCAATGCCGGTCTTGTCGCCAAAGCTGAAACGGCTCATCCAGCTGCTCAGGCGATCGATGCCCATGTCCAGCGCCAGCCGATAGAAATACGTATTGGTGGACAATTCGATGGCGCGCACCATGTTGACCGTGCCGTTACCGCCGCGCGTGTCGTCGCGATAGCAGCGCGTTTGTCCCGGCAAACAGAACTGACCGGTCGACAGCACGGTATCCTGCGGCCGCCGAATACCGTATTCGAGACCGCCCAGTGCCAGGAATGGCTTCACCGTCGAGCCTGGCGGATAGGTGCCGGTCAGCGCGCGATCCAGCAAGGGCTTGTCGACCGCCGTGGTCAGCGCCGTATAGTCGGCGCGGCTAATACCGTTGACGAAAAGATTGGGATCAAAACTCGGCACGGTGACCATCGCCAGCACCTGGCCATTGTGCGGGTCGATCGCCACCGCAGCCCCGGGACGACCGTCGAACGCGGCCACGGCCGCCTTCTGCATGCGCACGTCGATGCTGAGATAAAGATTTTCACCCGGCGTCGGCGGAATGGTTTTCAGCACACGCTGGGTTTGCCCATCGGCATTCACCTCGACCAGCTCGTAGCCCGGTTTGCCGTGCAGCACGTCTTCGTAATAGCGCTCCAGGCCCGTGCGGCCGACGTGGCTGGTGCCCTTGTAGTCTTCGGGGTCGAGCCGATCCAGATCGTCAGCATCGATGCGACTGACGTAGCCGACCACGTGCGCAAACAGTGCGCCCAGCGGATAGTGCCGCGTCAGATACGGCACCACGGCCACGCTGGGAAAGCGCCAGCGATTGACGGCGAAGCGGTCGATCTCGTCTTCGGTCAGATGCAGTTTCAGCGGTACGCTATCGAAGCGCCGGCTCTGTGACAGCTGCTTCTTGAAAGCGTCGAGATCCTCCTGACCCAGCGGCACGACCGTACCCAGCTCGGTCAGCATGGCCTGCATGTCCGGTACTTTTTCCGGAATCACCTCGAGCCGGAACGCTGGCACGTTGTCGGCAAGCAGCACGCCGTTGCGGTCATAGATCAGCCCGCGCGCCGGCGGGATGGCGCGCGGCTTGATGCTGTTCTGCTGCGAGCGCAAGGCGAATTCGTCGTGATGGGTTACCTGCAAAAAGTGGAAGCGGGCCACCAGCACACCAAAGCTCAGCAGGATCAGCAAGAACCCTGCCACGGCGCGGCGCTGGAACAACGCGCTTTCACCACGGGTGTCCTTGAATGATCGCCGGAGTTTCATCGGCGTGGCGTCACGGCAGCGGCACGATAACGGTGCATATCACTGAATTCGCAGGCGCGCGCGCAGGTCATCGAGCAGCAGGAACAGGAACGGCCAAAGGGCTGCGCCCACAAAGGGTGAAATCCACCAGTCGGCAGGCGGCAGCGATGCGCCCGACAGCACGCGCACCACCAGCAGCAGGATGCGGTCGTTCAACAACAGGGCCAGCACGGCCAGTGTCTGTTGCCACATGGGGAAAAAGCGCAGACGCGAGCGAAAGCGCAAAACGATGAACACCAGCGCACACAGGCGCATCGCCTGTTCGCCCAGCACCACGCCATTGAGTAGATCAGCGACCAGGCCCAGCGTAAAAGCCATGCCCAAGGTGACGCGATCCTCCGACTCGATGCACCAATACAAGAGAATCAACGCGGGCCAGTAGGGCTTGAATGGTTCCAGCACGCCAGGCAGCGGCACCAGCATCGACAGCAGCGCAAATACCAGCGTGCCGATAAACCACCAGCGACTCAATCGCAGCCGGCTCATGGCGGTGTTCCGCTGCTGTCAGCCGGGGCGGGCGCGGATGGTTTCCTGACGAAAGCGCCGGCCTGACTGGTCGCTGGTGCTGGCATAGCCTGGACCGGCGGCGCCAGATCAGCGGGCGGCCCCATCGGCGTGATGGGCGCAGGCGGCCCATCCGGTTCGGCCTGATCGTGCAGCAGCAGCACGTCTTCACTGCGATCGATGTCCGCCGCCGGATCAGCCAGTGCCGCCTGGAACATGCCGCTGGATGATGGCGCCAACGAGCTCACGTCACCGACCGGAAAGCCGGGTGGAAAGCGCCCGCCCAAGCCCGAGGTCAGCAAGTGATCGCCAACGCGCACATCGGCGGCCAGCGGAATATTCGGCAGGCTGAGCTGGTCCCCATCGGGTGAGCCATAAGCGACCGTGCGCAAGCCGGAACGTTCGATCGTCACGGGAATCGCGTGCTCAGGATCGGTGATCAGCATCACTACCGAGGTGGTGGGCAGTACTTCCTTGATCTGCCCCATCACACCGTGCGCGTCGATCACCGGCTGACCCGGCTTGACACCGTCGCGGGCGCCAACGTTCAAGGTGATCTGATAGTGGTACGCACCCATGTCGACACCGATCACGTGCGCCAGCTGCACGTTGAGTTCGAGGCTGTGCTGGGTATCGAGCAGCTGTTTCAGGCGCTCGTTCTGTACGGCGACAGCGCCCATGCGATTGAGCTTGGCGTTGGCCAGCAGCAGGTCCTCGCGCAGGCGCTGATTCTGCTCGGTCAGCCGCTCGCGGTCGGCGAACGCCACGCTCGCGGTACGGATGCCCACGGCTGGCAGACCGGCCAGCCGATACACCGGCTCCACCACGGCCGACGCGGTATAGCGAATGCGCCATAACCAGCCGTTGCGATGGTCGAGCACCATCAGCACCATGGCCAGCGCGAGGTAGAAAATCAGCCGTAGGGTGCCAGCCGCATTGCCAGCGAACAGAGGCGAAGATTCGTCGCGCGCGCGCGCCATGGCCGCCCCTGACTACCGCGTGTTATTCGGGTGCGAAGAAATCGCTGCCGTGCTGATCGATCAGCTCCAGCGCCTT
>Ga0302303_10000690_pt1 | contig 25481 bp, 28 predicted proteins | sample III_Palsa_E2_1_FD_194542 | JGI IMG/M metagenome (GOLD analysis project Ga0302303, IMG submission 194542) | Peat permafrost microbial communities from Stordalen Mire near Abisko, Sweden - III_Palsa_E2_1 | ecosystem: Environmental > Terrestrial > Soil > Palsa > Peat permafrost | place: Sweden...
ACTTTTAATAACTAACTTTGAAACGCTGAAACAGCATTTGCTGTACTCGTCCGCCAGCCAAATACATGCTCCGTTTGCCACGGAATGACATGGTCACCCTCCGCAGAATACCTAGTAATTTAGGGGATTCATGAATTAGCCTTACCAAATTGTCGCGCTTGTCCTTGATTCCGATCAACATATCCTTATTCGCACGCCGGGGCGGCTTTTCTAACCCTTTTATGCCTTTTGCTTTGTAATCCCTGATCCAGTCCGATACTTTATCGGCACCACGATCTACCTTAATAGCAATATCAGCGGCCGATTTAGAATGAAAAGACTCCATGATGACCATCGACCTTTCCCATTTCCGCCTGTCCGAGGAATTACGCCATCGTTTCAATATTTTTAAATCTTCCTCGGATATGGTAAGCACTTGCGAACAGTTACGAAGTACGACCTTGTTCTCTTTTACCCATTTTGAAAAATGCTGACAAAACGTTGAGCGACCGTAACCATTTGGATAGACCGCCAAATAACGTAGCCACACATCCTTTGCGCTGACGAGATTATCTGGTACTATTAATAGTGGCAAGACATTTATCAATTCCTGATACTTGTCGTTCAGTGGATAGTCGTTTTTGAAAACGGGAATCCCACCATCCTGATGCAGTTCTCCACCCGGACAGCCGTCAGCAAATGATCTGTATTTTTTGATATAACTTTTTACCGTGTTCCGGGAAATGGCTAACTCCTGGGAAGTTTTTCTAATATTGATCGCTCCTTTTAAAAGCATACGACCAATATACATTTGTTTTTTTGCTGCAATTCTTGTACGTGCCATCATGAAAAATTTAGTGTGCTAAACAAGTAATTGCTTAATAGAACTTCTTTATATTTATAAAGTTTCCAAAAACATATTAGAGCGAAAATCGAGTTATAACTTAAAACTCTCTAATTTTAAGGTCATCGATATCCTCCGGCATGGCTTTAATGCCACAAAAGCCGTTCGCCTTAAAATATTTGATTTTTAATGGCAATAATGTACATTTGCTTATGCCATACCGAGTAAACCCTGACCGGAATGTTCCCTGGAATACCTTGCCGGAACTGCCTATTGACAAACACCTTTATGAAGATGTGGAAATTTACGAGCAATTAGGCAATGCAAAAGCTGCACTCGGCAGGTTACAGGGCAGAAGTATCGTCATTCCAAACCAGGGACTGCTCATTAATTCTATTAGTTTACAGGAAGCGAAAGCATCCAGTGCAATAGAAAATATCTTTACAACTGATGATGAATTGTACCAGGCCTACAGTGAAGAACAAATTCAACAACTAAACGGGCCGTCCAAAGAAGTGTTGTATTATCGTGAGGCCTTATGGGAAGGTTATACGTATTTGAAGGAAGAGCAGGTTTTTGACGAAAATTACTTCGTTAAAATGTACCGGATCGTCAGCCAGTTTAATGATGGAGTAAGAACACCCATCGCCCAGATCGTCATCAAAGAGGGCGGTACCGGGCCAAATGCGGGCAAAGTATCCTATACGCCGCCAAGAGGCAAAGGAATAGTCGAAGGTAAACTTCACAACCTGATCGAATTTTTGAACGACGACAAAACTTATCCGATAGACGCATTGCTCAAAATGGCCATTGGTCATTTTCAATTTGAGGCGATACACCCTTTCCGCGACGGCAACGGACGCACCGGCAGGATATTCAATATCCACTACCTGACCAAAAAAGGCCTGCTGGATTATCCGATCCTTTTTTTAAGCCGTTACATTATGGACCATAAAGAAGATTACTATGCAGGACTTGCCGGGGTAACGCAAAGAGGGAGTTGGAAGAATTGGTTGTTGTATATGCTGAAAGCCGTCGAGGTGACTTCGAACATCACCTATGACAAGATCAACGATATCGTTAGTGCAAAGGATGCCATTTTAAAAGCCATCATCGAAGATACCGACATCGCACGCCCCGAATCGCTGGTCAACGCAATATTCACCCAGCCTTACACACGGGTAAAGCACCTTGTTGGCGGCAATATTTATGCTGAAAATACCGCCAGAAAATACCTTGACCAGTTAACGGACATGGGGGTTTTGGAAAAGAGAGTAATCGGTAAAGGCAATTATTACCTAAATCTGGAACTGTACAGGATACTATCTGAATAACCTGAGCTAACCATTATTTTCTTCGCAGCTTGCGCTTAAATTTCAGGGTTTCCGCTTTTTCCTGTATTTCCCGGTGCGTAAACTTTTGATAGGATAGCAACCAGTTCATTAACATCTTTTTTGAAAACCGGATACCCCCGCTGGGTAAACCTATATAAGGCAATTCTCCGGCAGATTTTAACTGGTAAAGCGTTTGACGGGAATACCCGGTTATTGTTTCGGCGATCTCATATCCGCCAATTTCGTCTTCGTCGTTTAAGGTTTAATCAACCGGCATGAACCCGGTTATGCATTCTTTTACAATGATCATTAAATCCGCAAGGGTCAGGTCAATCAAACGCGTGTTTTTATCTATATTCATAGCTGCAATTTAACATCGCCAATCGAAAGCCACTGTCTCTATTACTTCTTTATTACCATCTCTATTACCACCTGGGCTCGAACCAAGGACAGAGAAAACATTTAATCTAAAACCCCTTTCTCCGATAATTCGGCCAGCTATTCACTTGTCCAATCAAAGTAGTGGACTTCAACTTCGGATAATGCAATTCCACATATTCTTTGAAAGACCTGATCGTTTCAATATTATCCCATTCCATAGCCGTGAGGCAAAGCATCGGCCATTTTTTGGTGTGCATCATAAAACTATATAATTGCAGGTATGGCGGTGCCTTTTCAAATGCTTGCTCAATAAGCTCATCATATAGAGCTTCTTTAAGTATTTTTTTAAAATCCATGATCAGATCATAAGTTACCACGTGAAGGGTACCCCATTTTATTAATTCCGCCATGTATGGCATTTTCTTTTCATCAAAGAATAGATACAAGTAAGTGATAAAATCGAATTCGGTTACATCACAAAGATCCTTACTGAAGTAGGCATAGATTTTTTTAAATGCCTCCAATGAAAATCCGTCCTTCAGCTTATCAATGACAAAACGGATCACTTCGTTTTCCTTTTCGATAATCTGCCCCATATCGGGCCCTTTAACACCACCATCAGGCAACTCCAGTGCATACCTGGGTTTAGAGAACAACTCGAAATAATAACTTTTAAAAAATATGGTTTTCCGCTCATAGGTTACCTGCACATATAGCGGATGGGTCAGCTTTCCGTGAAAGTCAACCTGCTTCAAACGGTCATTCAGATAGGTTTTGTAACTGATTTTATTCACTTTTTTTAAAAATATTTTTTGATGCGATTTGACTGCTTTTGGTGTTCCCTGCTTTTAGTTATTCGGTAATGATTTATCAAGCGTAATCAAAAATAAGCAAACCAAATTAAGTTGCTTTCTGGTTGAACGGGTCAAAGCTAATCATTTGTTTTGACATATTTTATTTTATCAAAACAATGTTTTACATTTGTTTTATATAAAAAATACTGCAATTCAATGAATTGCGGATTAGAGCCTGCCATTCTCATTGAGTAGCGGCTGACGGAACACATTATTACTATTAATTTAATACAATGACATCAAATGAGTTAATTACGAAAGCAGATCTGGAAGTATTCGAGAAAAAGCTCCTGGAAAAAATAGAAATTATTCTTCAGCCGGGAAAAGCACAAAGCAAGCAATGGTTAAAGAGCAAGGACGTGAGAACGCTATTGAACATTTCGCCCGGTACTTTACAAAACCTGCGTATCAACGGTACACTTAGCTATACGAAGATTGGCGGTATGATGTATTATAAACTGGAAGATATTCATAAAGTGCTGGAAGGAGGTAAACATTGAAACCAATCATTAAAACAAAGGAAATGGCGGCCTATGCGAGGCGGATAAGGCAAATGGGTAAGAACCCGCACCTGCTTGCTACCCACGTAAGCATGTTTGCAGCCCTGTTTGTCTGTTGGCAACGGAGCGGATATAGTAACCCTTTTCCGGTTAATCGCCGGATGCTCATGTCCTACAGCAGGATCGCCTCTACCGCTACTTATCATAAACGTATAAAAGAACTGGAAACGTTTGGGTATATCCGTTATTACCCATCTTACCACCCGATAAAAGGTAGCCTGGTTGAGTGGCCGGAGGATAAGCATGCTAAAAGATCGGCTGATAGCTCGATCGTCAGATCGGTCGATAAGCTGTTATAATGGTACACTGATCGCATGATAGTCAGATCAGCATATCTAACGATCGTTAGATACCGCTATAACCAGATACAAAATGAAGTCATACAAGGAACAATCGATCCTTATAGCAAAACGCTATTTCCAGGGGACTTTAAAAAAGAAGACGCCCCTAATGCAATAACCTATATGTGTAAATCAAATAATTTTATGCAAAGTAATTGTTCAGATCCGTTTTTGAAGTGCAGTACCACTAACCCTGGCAACTTTCCAATAGCAACGATCTGGAGTGCGCGACCATCAAAACGTCCTTTTCTTCGTGGAAGAAAAGGAGCAAGCGGAAGTTGGGCAGAGCCCTACTTTGCTTGCCATTTGCGCTGCAAATGGGGTTTTGCGTATCCTCCGGGGATACTTTACAACGTTTTTACCGGCAAAAAAGAAGATAATAGGATACCTGGTGGTATCCTGTATAGGTATTTAAAGGCATATCCCTCTATACAGTCTTATGCCAGCACAAAGATTTGAACAATGGAAGATATTAATGTAAGATCAGTTAGGTACCCTGTTTTAGTTGACCAGAAATTTGAAAAGATCGCCCTTAAACTGGGTCGGACAAAGCGACAGGTCTTTATTCAAATGGTGGACTATTTTTATAAAAGCAAAAAAGATCCAGTAGACCTGAATGATGAGTTGCTAAAAAACACGCTGTTAAAAAACCACCAGCAATATATAGCCTTTGTTAAAACGCAGGAAAATATGCTGTTGGTTCCAATTAAAACCTTGATGGATAGAATCGGCGAATCTCAGCGGCAAATCATCGAACGCTTTAACACCGAAGTATTACAGCATAATGTAGATGTGCTGAATAATCAGCATGCGCAGGCAGTTGTGTTCAGTGAAATAGGCCGGTTGATGGATGTAATATCAAAAAGTCATAAAAGTAAGGAGACCCTTAAAGCGCAGTTTATGTCGATATTGGAAAGCTATATCAGGTCAAGAGAGGCGTTTACCATGATGACATCGGGAAGGGAAAAAGATGAACTAATTGCTATGGTTAAAGACCAGGTGCGAACATTATAATAGTAAATATTATGTTTATCAATATAAGTGATAGTAAGGAAGCTGCCAATAAAGGGAGCAGTAGTGGGCTGGTGCATTACCTGGAAAAAGAGAACAGGCTCGATAAGAAAAACGAACCAGAATACTGGTTCAATGGCAGGCAGGTAAATATTGACCCCTATCACGTTATGCGTACCATAGATAATAATATTGCCAAATTAGGTAAGGCTGATGCCAAATTCTTTTTGGTCAATATCAGCCCCAGCCAGAAGGAGATTGCTTTTTTAAGGGAGCAATATGGGGATGACGGTGTAAAGGAACAAATGAAGGGCTTTGCAGTCCGCGTGATGGATGCCTATGCGCAGAACTTTAAACGCGAAGGTGTGAACAGCCATGAAGACCTCGTATGGTTCGCCAAGCTGGAGAATTACCGTTATTATGCCTATAATGACGCGGAAGTCAAACAAGGTATTAAAAAGCATGGCGACCGTAAGGAAGGCGAACAACTGCACGTACAGGTCATTGTCAGCCGGAAAGATGCGACCAATATGATTAAGCTTAGCCCGATGAACACATCAAGGGGAAGGAATGAGGAACATTCTAAAAAGATGGGCCAGTTTGACCGGGTGGCTTTTAAACAGTGTGGAGAAACGCTGTTTGACAAATTATTTGAGTTTGACAGGCAACTTAAAGACACAATGGCGTATGCCAATGCACAGAAAAACGGTAGCCTGACCGAGCGGGTACAGATGGAAACACGCAATCAGGAAGAAGAAGCCATACATTCAGGTATCGGCCTTGCCGAATATCAGCCCGAGATGGAATTAGCACCAGGCATTCATTCAAATCCCGACACCATAGACCAGTCCTTTGACGGCTATTTCAGCCCTATCCATATAGACATCAAAGAAGATGTGGATGATGAGGCCATACATGGGAGAAATCGTCATAGGAAAAGGCAGGCGAGAACCAATACACGATAGCAAATCAATAATTTAAACTCAATCTTTTTTTGATTTCTTATCCCACTCATCTTCGGGACGTAGCTTCAAATCCCTGCAAAGAAAGTCCATTATCTCTGTATAGGGCACATCGACAGCCAATGCTATTAGATAAATTTCTTCGGCTGTTGGTCGTGATTTAATATCGACATGAAGTTTACTCATTCTGTCTTTTGATATTCCCGTGCGTCTTGCGAGTTTAGCCTGACTTAAAGGTTTCCGAGACAGATACAATCCTAATAGAGTTAATGTTTCTTTTTCCAACGAGCCTGTATTCTAAATGTAGATTACATTAAAAGTACAGAGGAAAAAAATCAATAAAAAAAGCATTGCCAAATGGCGAATAAATATCTATATTTGTTGATAAATAAACGACAAATAGATGTTAATTAGCTAGATAGATATTGAAATGATTTAAAAAAGTATTAAAATATGGACACGGATTGTGTCCCGGGGTTATTCAGGAGTCTCGTCGCAAAAACTACCACTTTTAACGACCACGAGAAGATAGAGTAATGCCCATTCTTGGAATTGTGCATATATTCGCGCAATCTTTAGGGATGGGCTCTATCGAAAGCTATGGTCTGGTTCTAGTGGTAGTACCTTGCGAATAGCGGAAGATAGGGTTCTCCCTATTGTTTTAATCCGCAATAGAGACTCATAAAATTTCAATTTATGAGTAAAAAGCAAGCCAAAACCACATTCTTCTTTAGAATCGAAATTTTTCTCAGGCGAATCAAGAATGATTTGGTCTCTGATATTTTGTTGCAGTTTAAACGGCGTTTAGCAAACATTATTAAACTGCAATTTAAACCCTCGACAGGTTTTTCCTGCTGCAATAAAAATCATTGGCTTTCACAACGAAAGGAGGTTGATGATAATTGCTTATATCCAACACTACCTTTTGTTATCAAGGTCTTAGGAGTGGTAATTTTCTGTCCACTGCAAAACCCAATCAAGAATATCATTTGCTCTCCTGAGTGAACTTTTTTAAAAACGGCAGCCACAGTTAATAGTTAATTACACATCTTGGTTGCCGTTTTCCCTTTCATAGTCTTAATCTGACTAACTCTTTAATCAACTTAACTAACTAAAGAAATTTCAATGAAAAAAACTATACTTTTTATAGTACTGGCCACGCTTTGCCTTTTTTTTAAAGCAGTGGCGCAAAGTACAAACATTCCACCGGGGCAAACCATAACCGGGAAAGTCACTGATGACCAGGGTAATCCATTGCCGGACGCTACCGTAAAGATAAAAGGTACGAGTGAAATGGCGATAACAGATCATAATGGTTTATACAAATTGGGTAAGATTTCTGGCCAATCCATTTTAATAGCCTCCTTTATTGGATATGAAACGCAGGAAGTAAAAGCTACTGACGGTTTCAATGAGATTCACCTTTTGGTGTCGCACGGCAAATTAGATGAAGTACTTATCCAGGCATACGGTACAACCACAAAAAGATTGAATACCGGCGACATTACAAAAGTATCAGCAGCCGATATTTCCAGTCAGCCGGTGAGCAATGTTTTAGCCGCATTGGAAGGCCGGGTTCCGGGTATGAGCATTACGCAGACAAGCGGTGTTCCAGGGTCTTCGTTCAATGTACATATACGGGGACAAAGCGTATTGGACAATAGCCTTTCCAATAACGATCCTTTGATTATCATTGATAATGTGCCTTTTGAACAGGGAATTGCCCCGACAAACCAGCTAACCTCGGCAGCAAATAATCCCACTTCAATCAGTTCCGGCGGATTAAGCCCCTTAAACAATATTAATCCGGCAGATATAGAAAGTGTAGAAGTTTTAAAAGACGCGGATGCTACCGCCATCTATGGCAGCCGGGGCGCCAATGGGGTAATTCTGATTACGACAAAAAAAGGCAAGGCTGGTGCGACGAAAGTTAACCTGATGGCTAACTCCGGGTTAAGTAATACAGGTAGGATGATGCCTATGCTAAATACGCAGCAGTATATAGCCATGCGTAAAGAGGCTTTTGCTAATGATGGATTAACCATAAGCAGCAACCCTTCTGATCCTGGTTATGCGCCGGATTTGACGTTATGGAGTACGACCCGATATACTGATTTTGAAAAACTGCTGATTGGCAATACGGCACATACCAATGATTTCCAGGGATCAATTTCTGGTGGAAATATAAATACCCAATTTATGATTGCTGGTGGGTACCAAAGACAAACCACTGTTTATCCGGGTGATTTTGCAGATGGCGTAGCCTCTATGCACTTTAGCATCAATCATACTTCTAATGACAAGCGGTTTACCCTTCAGCTTACAGGTATGTACTCAAGTGATAAAAACACAATGCCAAGTACTGACCTGACCCGGTATATAAATTTACCGCCGAACCTGAAACTGCGTGATAGTACCGGGAATTTAACGTGGCAGGATAATGGCGTAGTCTATAACACCCTCGGAAATGGTGACATTATTAATCCACTTTCCTTATTACAGCAGCAATATACTTCTGTTAATGAAAATCTATTAGGAAACCTCCAGTTAAGCTATAAAATATTAAAAAACCTCGTTTTCAGAACCAGCGTGGGATACAATGTTTTTCATTCGGATGAAACATCCCTCATGCCTTCTATCTCCATAGATCCCAATTCAGGGCTATTGCCCTCCTCCTCATTTGCCAATTCGGTTACAAAAAGCTGGATTATTGAACCGCAATTGGAATATACGAGAACAACAGCGAATGATAAGCTGAGTATATTATTGGGTAATACCTTACAAGATAAATCCGGGCAAACCACTTCACTTTATGGCAGTAATTATGATTCGGATTTATTGTTAAACTCGATTGCCGCAGCAGGGAACATCACCGCCAGCAACGATTTTGTACAGTACCGCTATACCGCCTTTTTTGCCCGTATCAATTATAATCTTAAAGATAAATACATTTTTAACCTGACCGGCCGCAGGGACGGTTCAAGCCGCTTTGCCCCGGATAAGCAATGGGCAAATTTCGGCGCTGCCGGGGCCGCATGGATTTTCTCCAGTGAATCTTTCATCAAAGACAATCTTCCTTTTTTAAGTTTTGGCAAACTGAGAAGCAGTTACGGTATCACCGGGAACGATCAGATCGGTGATTATAAGTTTTTGAATCTCTGGACAAACACCGCAAATACGTATAACGGTTTATCAGGCTTGTACCCGCAAAGTTTATACAATCCAAATTATAGCTGGGAGATCAATAAAAAATTGGAAATAGCACTTGATCTTGGTTTTCTAAAAGATGACATCTTATTTTCAGCCTCCTGGTATAGCAACCGCAGCGATAATCAGTTAATCAGCTATTCATTACCGAGTCAGACAGGCTTCTTTAACGTGGTAAAAAACTTTCCGGGATTGGTAAGCAATACAGGTTTGGAATTGGTATTAACGACTAAAAACATCCATAAAAAGGATTTCAGCTGGACCACTTCATTCAATATTACCATCCCTAAAAACGAGTTGCTGGCTTTTCCGGGCTTAAGCAGTTCCAGCTATGCCAGTCAATATGTTATCGGACAATCATTGCACCTGATCTATGCCCTGAAATATACCGGGGTTGATCCGCAAACCGGGCTTTATACTTTTGAAGATAAGAATAAGGACGGTCAGCTTACAACAGCCGACTACCAAGTATTAGGCAATACTGACCCGAAATTCTACGGAGGGCTGCAAAACAACATCAGCTACAAGCAATTCGATCTGAGCTTTTTCTTTGAGTTCAGAAAACAAATTGGATTCAGCTATCTGAACCAGTTGGCTACTACACCGCCCGGATGGATATACAATCAGCCTGCAATAGTAGAAAGCAGGTGGCAGCAACCGGGAGATCATTCTTCCATACAGCAATTTACTTCCGGTTATACAAATGCCTATACTGCTATTTCTTATTTATCGCTTTCCAATGGCATTTACACGGATGCTTCTTATATCCGGCTTAAAAATGTTTCGCTATCCTATCGTTTGCCTGCTGCGTGGATAAGCAAGTTCCATATCAGCAATTGCAGGTTGTTTTTGCAGGCACAAAACCTGCTGACCATCACTAAATATGTGGGATCAGACCCGGAAACACAGAATCTGTATGTATTGCCACCATTAAGGACGATTGTAGGCGGCCTTCAATTTAATTTCTAAATCAAGTGTTATGAAAAAAGTAAAAATAGTTTACCTGCCAGTGTTAGCGTTAATTACGCTCATGGCATTTTTAAGTGCCTGTAAAAAGTTTGTAGATATTGCCCCACCACTGACACAAGCGGAATCAAGTACGGTATTCTCCAGCGATCAAACAGCAACCTCCGCAGCAGTCGGCCTTTATTATCAGATCACGGCCAGTAATTTAACTTACCTGAACGGAGCAATTACAGTTTATACAGGTTTGTCTTCGGACGAACTAATAGATGCCGGTTCTAATTCGACATATGATGCCTTTGAAAATAATGCAATTCCTTCCAACCTATCGGCGATCAATTCCGCTTTTTGGAGTAATGCCTATAAATATATTTACCAGGCTAATGCAGTTATCGAAGGACTGAACAGTTCTGCTACTTTATCAAAGCCAGTAAAAGATCAACTCATGGGAGAAATGTTGTTTACCCGTGCGCTGAATTATTTTTACCTGGTTAACCTGTTTGGCGATGTACCACTGGAAACTTCCACGGATTATTTGGTTAATGGTTCGATGCCGCGCACCGCCGCATCAAAAGTATATAATCAGATCATCAATGACCTGTCAACAGCAGAAACACTCTTGACCGCCAGCTATGCCTCATCTGTGAATACAAGACCAACTGAAATGGCGGCTGCTGCTTTATTGGCAAGAGTATATCTCTATCAAAAAGATTGGATAAATGCCGAAACACAGGCATCTATCGTGATTAATTCGGGATCATATAATCTTGAAACTAATCTGAATAATGTTTTTCTGGCAACATCTAGCGAAACCATATTCCAGCTGGCGAGGCCTGCAAATAATACAGCTGAAGCAATAGCTTTTATCCCCTCTTCAACTTCTATAAAGCCAACCTTTGCTGTAAGAAGCTCATTGTTAAATGCTTTTACATCCGGGGATAACCGCAAAACGAGCTGGCTGAACGGCAATACCGTTAACGGGACCGCTTATTACTATCCCTACAAGTATAAACAAAGGGTTAATAACCCGGTGACCGAATACAATGTAGTACTCAGGCTTGCAGAAGTTTATCTGATCAGGGCGGAAGCAAGGGCGGAACAAAACAATATCAGTGGCGCCCTTGCAGATATTAACCTAATCAGAAACAGAGCCGGTTTAGCCAATACTAGCACAAGCACATCAGCCGCTTTGCTTAATGCCATTGCAGTTGAAAGGCAACTGGAGCTATTTGCAGAGTGGGGACATCGGTGGCTTGACTTAAAGAGAACGGGAGCTATTGATACGGTTATAGGTACCGCCAAATCTATAGTCTGGAAACCCACTGATGCCTTGTACCCAATTCCTTTAGCACAGATCCAGCTTAACCCATTTCTCACGCAAAATAGTGGTTACTAATTGACCATAAATAAAACTTACAGCCATGTCAAAATCTATCACTTTAATCATCGCGATATTTTCTTTTAGCTATGCCTTTTCACAAGCCCCGTCTGCTTACCCTGAAATTGGTAAGTCATGTCCTGACTTTCATTTTAACGAGGTGGCTTATTATTCCAAAAAGAGTGTTTCGCTTAACGATTTTAAAGGTCAATGGCTGATGCTGGACTTTTGGAACCGCTATTGCAGTGTTTGTTTAGGCAGGATGCCGGGTACTGATAGCTTACAGAAGAAATTTCCTAAACAAGTTCAATTCCTATTAGTAGGCTATACAGGTTCACGATACACCCATCGTTCGGACGATAAACCCATACACGAGTTGTATGGAAAGCTTCGGGAAAGATTATATATTGACTTGCCTATTGCTTATGATTCCTTATTGTTTCATCGGTTTGACATAGGAGCCTGTCCTTACATCGTTGTTGTTGACCCAAAGGGTATTGTTCGCGGAATAACTACGCAGTTAAATGAACAAAATATTAAAGACCTTTTATCAAATAAGATCCCGGATTTGGATAAGGCGGTCAACAGAAAGGGAATGTAAATGTATTGCATATAGAGCAGCCTTGGTTTTGATAAATCAAGGCTGCTCAGTTAAAAACAACTCAATCATTCATTAGGCTTTTTGATCTGATCTGTGCCTGCTGAATTATTGGGGAATGAAGTTAACGGAGCTGTAAAACCCCGCAAACAATCCTTTACCGTTCCTGCATCACAGGGCGAAGTAACCTGGTCTTTTTCTGCCTGAACATAAAAGGCCGATGAACTCGGAATGTCCCCGGAAGGATGCGTTGCATCATAAGTAACCTCATACCAGTATAGATCAGGCGCATGCTTATGATTGGTTTTAACAGTTGCTTTTGTTGTTGTTAATGTAAATGCACTTGCAGCTACTGCAAGTAAAACGGCCACGATGGCCATAACGGATTTTTTCACGTGTTTGAACTTTTTATAATAGCAAAAAAGGGCTCCAAAAACTTTATATTTGTAATGCGATTAATAAATGTTTGCCTGTAAGGTAAGCATACCGGGAAAGGCCCGTCTGCTACAGATGGGTCTTTCTCACGTAATAAGGCCATGTCCGGTGCCACACGTGAACAAGGCAAATTTTCGGTCATGGATATTGGGGTTAACAATTCTCTTTTGGGCGTAAGCATCGTTAAAGATGTACAGATGGGGTATCTCACCATACCTTAGACATACTGCCATATAAGCCTGAACAAAACAAACGAACAGCATTGTTATAGCGGGAAGCCTAGTCTTTTCCGATATAATCCGCATAATGTTCCTGATCGTTGCTTTAGCTGACATTTTCATCTTTTAATTTTTTGCTTGCTTAACCTTGCCATATAACCTTGATATGGCCTGCCCTTTTATAATAACCTGCACTTATCGCTGTGCCTGCGTTCCTTGTCCATGATCCGGGTCAAAACTTACCAATACCGCCCGGTTTATGCATAGATGACCACATGGGTTTCGGGGGCGGTCATCTTAGCTTTCTGCACTTCTACGCCCGGAAAGGGCGGCATGAAAATCCGGTATTCCCCCACATATATTTTAGTTCTCTGATACCACTTTTAGCTATCGCTTCGGGTGGCCTTTGTTCTTTTCTTTTTCCAGTTCCTGTAATAATTCCTCTCTTCGGCCTGCGCAATTGATGGGGTTGTCTTTTTGAGCCAGATAGCGCCTTGCTGCTTGGTTACCCTCCCGGGCCATTGCTTCCAGCTTTTGATCGGTGAACTGATCCTCACAGGTACAGTCACCCGGTGGAAAAAGAATGTTCAACAATATAGCCAGTGCAGCAGTCAGCAGAAATATCCAGAACCGGCCAGGAAGCCTGCCTAATACCGGAATACGTTGATATGCCCTGACTAATCTAACCAACCGGCTCTCTTTGGATTGATTGGCTAAATCATCCCCTCCGCTGTCCGGTATTTGATCTGGTGTTTCCATTTGATTGCTGGTTTGCTGATATAAAGTTATGATCGATTTGATAAGAATGTTGGGCCAGCCGGAGCTAATTTCCCTGAAACGTACAAAACCGGGGGTTGAACCGTCCATTATTTTTAAGCGTAGAGAAAATTAGCTTTTTCAGCAGTGGTGTTTTTGTAATTTTAGGTTAATAAACCACCATATGAAAAAAGAAGCATCACCTGGCTTGCCAGAAAAACAAGGGCCTTATCCTAAAAGCCGCCTGATGGTGCTGATTGCCCTTGCTGTTAGTATCTATATCCTATGGCCATTCCCGGATGAGCCTTTCCTTAAACTGATCAAACACCAGTGGTTTTTGCATTCTTTCGCGGTCATCTTTACCATTGCGGTGGCGCAGGTATGGTTAATCTTTTTGATAAGTGATTGGCTGGACTTCAAATACAGTTGGGAGAAAAGATTTTATCACCGGGTATTGGGGCAACTATTCATAGGATGGATAGTTCCAGTAGCTGTCTCCGCACTGATCAATTGGTTTTGGTTCCAATATCTGCAAGCAGACATTCATAGCGTCCATTATGCCTATAACCGGTATATGTTCAAGGCCATCATGGACATTGCCCTGATCCTCAATTTGATTTACCTGGCCTGTTCTATAGGATGGTATTTAAAGGAACGATTAAAAGAGGAATTAATACAACAGGAAAAACAATCCTTTACCAACCATCTTTACCTGCAAATCCCCGATGGAAAAGAAGAAATTAAAGTGCAGGTAAGTGAAATAGCTTACTTCTATCATATGGAAAAAGGCACTTTGCTCAAGGCGCATGATGGCAGGGCTTTCATTTTTTGGGAATCGCTGGACAAATTAGAGAAGCAGCTTGACCCGGATCACTTTTACAGGGCACGCCGTCCCTACATTATTACCCGGAAAGCGGTCAAAAGCTGGAAGAAACAAGCCGACAGGAAAGTATTACTTACCGTTTTACCCCAACCCGACGAACCTGTTATAGTTAGCAAAGAAAAGGCCGCTGATTTTATTTCATGGATTAAAAAAGAGGTTTCGGCTATGAACACGCCTTCCAGAAATTAAGCCCTGTGTTTCGGCATACAGTTCATTACACTACCTTCATTCACTGTCAGCCTCCACACCGCGCAGCAAAACTGAAACTCGCTACGCTCCTAACAGATTTGCTTTTTCCTTTTTATAAAATTCAGTCCTTATTCACAAATACATCAAAAATGGTTCGCACTAAGATAAAATGTAAAGGCTGCATGAATGGGCATTGTTTTTCAGCAAGTTGCCAGCCTAGATATTTTACTATTCTATGAGCTCTGGTTGCTATTAATGATAAGAATTTCTTTATTCGTTAAAAAGGAATTCACAAAAAGATTAAGGAATGATGTGTTTTTTGCTTGGTTAGCTAATAAAGTTACCTGAACTCCGTTATTATGCTTTGTATTAGTTACATGCATTTTTTTAACAAATAGGCTTATTTGTTTTGTTAAAGTAATTATATTTAACTCTTGTATAACTGACCTTATCGCCTTATTAATTTATGAATATTAAAATACCCCATCCAAAATCTTTCACATCCAATGTCAACGCTCCAATCAAAGTAATTATAGCTGATGATCACCCGATTTTTATTAATGGAATTTTGGGATTAATAAATGATACTCCAGACATTATTCTTTGCGCCTCATTTTCAAATGGGCGAAGCCTACTCGATTGGTTCAATGGTTCAAATGCTGATATAATTTTATTAGATATAAATATGCCACTAATCAATGGTACTGAATTGGGGAAACAATTGATTAATCGTTTCCCTGTAACAAAAATTATAGTTTTTTCGATGGAAAATGATTTACAAATCATTAGTGATCTGTCTCGAATTGGAGTTTATGCCTATTTGTTAAAAGGTACTGATCCGGAATATTTTATACAAACTATTTTTAAGGTTTATGCTGGAGAAAAGGTTTTTCCTGAACGGTTATTTGCCAATTCAACGAATGGGTTTCTTAAAAAAGACAAATATGCAATAACTAAACTTTCGGAACGCGAAATGCAGATCCTTAAATTAATTGTTGAGGGAAAGACCAATAAACAGATTGCTCATATGTTGAATGTTAGCCCATATACCGTTAAAACACACAGACAAAATTTATTACATAAGCAGTCAGCAAACAATACTGCACAATTAATTGCAAACGCCAGGTTAAATGGATTGCTATAAACATGCTTTGGGTCATATCCTTTACACTATAATTTAACATTATCGAAAAATACTCCTTTAGGAGTATTGATTAGGCAAGCTTATGCACATATTTTTAGACCAAATCAAGTTTATATCTATGTTTTCATTTAATGAATATAACAATGTTGAAATTGCAATTAATAAATTATTAAAAAAGCTATATATAAATATAGATCCACTAATTATAAATACAGACCTAGAAAAACATCCTGATTACCCAAGTTTGCTTGCTATATGTGATGTGTTAACTAATTTAAATATTGAAAACCAGGCATACCGAATTCGATTTGACGAACTGACCAGTATACAGTGTCCTTTTATAGCCTATACTAATGTAAATAATGGGGATTTTGTTGTAGTAGATCAAATCAGAGAAAAGAGTGTAATTGTTTCAGGCGAGAAATGGAATAAACGTAAACTGAGTACAAAGCAATTTAAAGAGATATTCAAAGATGTTGTTTTAGTGGCACGTGGACCTAAAAATGTGTCGGTTAATTCAACTTTAAAAAACATCTTAACAACTATTAAAACGCCCGCTGCTGCAATATGCACATTGGTGAGTTTTTTATTGGCATTGGGTTTTCATACCTCCTATTTTGCTACCTTAAACTGGCAAATTCTTTTTTTTACAATTTTCAAGAGCGCGGGCTTATTCACTTCAGTATTATTACTCATGCAATCGGTTGACTCCAATAATTCTCTGATACAAAAACTTTGCAAAACCGGAGCTAAAACAGATTGCAATACAATTCTTTCATCAAAAGCAGCTAAAGTGTTCGAAGGGCTCTCCTGGAGCGAGGTTGGCTTTTTTTATTTTGGAGGCACTTGGCTAGCATTACTTTTTGGCGACGATTCGGCATTGGTTTGGCGTGTATTAATACTCCTGAATTTTTTGAGCTTACCTTATACGTTTTATTCTATCTATTATCAGGTTAAAATTGCTAAACAATGGTGTTTATTATGCTGTACAATACAAGCAGTATTGTGGCTCGAATTTCTGGCTCTGATTCCTTATGTTCTTAGAAACCCTTTGTCGTTCAGTGATATTTCTTTCGTAGGTGGCGACAGTATTCGTACGCTAAGTTCTTTATTTATTTGCTTAGTCATCCCAGTGATTTTATGGTTTTTTTTGAAACCAATATTGATGAAATTACAGGAATTGCAGCCATTAAAAAAACAGTTGAGGCTTTTTAAATATAATACCGAATTGTTTAAAACAATGCTCACGGAGCAGCCCAGGCATACTATACCTGACGAAGATTGGTGTATTATATTAGGAAATGAAAAAGCAAATAATATCATCACAATGGTGACAAATCCCTATTGTCAGCCATGTGCAAAGACACATAGCTTATTAAATAAATTATTAAACGAGCGTACAGATATACAGGCACGTATTGTATTTGCCGTTAGTAATGAAGATGATGACAACAAAACTCAAGTCAGTCGGCATTTGATAGCGTTAGACGATTTAAAAGACAAAGACTTGATAAAAGATGCCCTGCACAATTGGTATGGACAAGAACAAAAGAATTATGAAACATGGGCGAAGGCTTATCCTGTTGAGTTAAAAAACAACGAATACCATAAGATAGAAAGGCAAAATGAATGGACTAAGAACGCAGGCATAAACGCTACACCAGCTATTATGTTTAACGAATACCGCCTGCCGGACTTATACCAGTTATCTGATTTGAAATACATGTTTGCATAGTGCTTAAAAATACTTTGGCCAAAAGTAAAGGAGCATGCACTTCAATATATGCCGCTTAAGTTACCGAAGCGTGGTTATGGTAAAATTGCTTTAAATTTAAATCTTAAAAAAATGGAAACCGGAAAATTGAATTTTGAAAGTATTAAAAATGTACTGAGCAGGGCAGAATTGAAAAATATCATTGCTGGCGAATGTCAGGCAACAGACAACGGTGCCACAGTAAATGGGGGCGGCCCTGGTGACGGTTATTGTTATATCACTTGTACTGATAGCTGTGGCCATGGAGGTACTGCATGTGCAACGTATTCAGTTTGCGGATAAAACAACAAATCAATTGAGACTGTAAACCTTTACCTGGTAAAATTTGATATTTTGCCGGGTAAGGTTTAATTTTTACATTTTATGAGTTAGTTTAATTATGATTAGGCTAGTTGTTATCAATAAAAGTCTTATTGACTTGAAAGGATGCATAGCGATTTTTCGTGTTGTTTATGAACCAATAATAACCCCGTAGTAATGGTGGCGGCCCTGGTGACGGTTAGTATGTACTAATTCGTGTAACTTACAATCGGACTGTGCAACTTATACGATTTGCGGGTAATTTATTCCCAAAAAAGTTTGATACTTTATCATCAAACTTTTTTGACCAAATCAGAGGTTTTACCCGATGGGGTTAATCTTTAATATATAAGAATTTATTTGATTATGAATAGATTGATATTAGTATTCGTATTATTAACTCTGCCAGGTTTTGTTTTTTCGCAACAAACTACAGATCGTGATTTATGGCATTTAACCATTGTAGATAGTGCTACGACCAAGGGTATTGCGTCAGCAAGTATTGCAATTGGAACAAAAATATACTTTAATACTAACGTTGAAGGTGTAGTTTCTATAAATAAAAGCCTTATTAATTTTAACTACAGTATAAGGTTTTCTTGTATCGGTTATAAAACAGTGATAATTAAACTGGATCAGAACAAACTACTCCCGGATACGATAAGACTTTCATCTTCAGTAAACTACTTAGAAGAAGTTAGTATAAAATCGTCCAAATCAGCTAAAATACTTTTTGGGAGTCCAACTAAATTACATGATACACATATGCATCCCTATCCGGATGAACAATTTGCACAATATATACCGAATCAGGAAAATATTACAGGGACAATTGCTTCTGTGGAATTTGAACTGAATGATGATCTCCATGGCATTGAAATGCCTTTTAAGGTGAGATTGCGATCAAGAAGTAAAGACAGTGTTTTTCCCGATACAGATTTAGTTAAAGATAGTATCATAGTTTATAATCCGCAGAAGAAGCACCAATTAAATGTAAATCTTTCCCGATATCATATTCAAGTTCCTAAAAATGGATTTTTTGTGGTTTTTCAAGCATGTGACTCAGCTCACTATAGCAAAGAAACTATATTGTACGAGGGGCATAATCAGTTTAAAATACCAGGTATAAGTATCTATTTAAAAGAAAAGAACAATTTTGAGGGTGAATGTTGTTCCATTGATCCACCGGATAGAAAGGGCTTTTATTGTTTATTGGGCGGGGAGAAGCATGGGATAAGTTTTGCTGACAAAAAAGATAACTGGATCGTGTACGCTGAGGGTATAAACTTTGGGATTAGGGCCGTAATTAATCCGGAAAATTGACAATACATAATAACCATATAGTTAGTATTGATCTTTGAACGAGGGGCACCTTTGATTTAACTGCTTATCTATTAAATAAACAACTAAAACCAATAATTGAAATATCATCGCTATTAGAATACACGTGGTTGGGTAATAATATATTCTATAAAAGACATGGAAGAACAAATAATTAATTTATCGGAAGAACCCTTAATTGTCGATCTGAATAATGCTTTAGCTGGACAGGCTGATATTATAGATATAGAAAGAACTTTTATCAATTATTGTAAAAGCAACCTGATAAATGAAATACTAACAAAACAGCTGGCAAAGATATCGAGAGATGAACATTACTCAACGCCCAATATTTGGGGCAAGTTGGGTTTACGTATTCTCAATAATGAAAAATTTATTTATTCTATCCAGTTATATACTTCAGGCAACCTCATTCAAACGGTAACTGCATGGACGGGGAGCAGTAGGATTTTAGTAATTAAAGGGCTCGGCAATATTAAAATAAGAATTTTGCAGGTGCCGACGGACGCGGATATTAATCATTTTAAATCAGGAATTGAACTGACTTTGGTAGAAGAAAAGGTATTAAAAAGCGGGGATATAATTGCTAACTGGGATAGTTATAAAATTATCGAAATCGTAGAGGTTTATGGGGCTGTTATAATAGAATCACTTGAAATAAAAAATCCGCTATCAGTCTTCTATTGGACATTCAATAATATGAATTCAACAAGTGTGACATCATCTAAGTCTTTTTTATCCAGATTAATGACAGTAATTGATTTGGCCATACAAATGGAAACAGACATACCTCAAAAATTATATGATACCATTTTTATACTTGGCGACCCCAGGATAAAATTCAGAGCAATTGAAGCCATGTTATTAGAAGGCCACGAAGCTGCCGAAGACCATTTCCGGAACGCATTGGAATCCGGCGATCCTATACTTTCAAGCCTTGCGCAAGGTTTATACAATAAAATATTTGCTAATCAATAATATTAAAAATAATGCCGATAGTTATTTCTGTCCCGAAGGATATTAAATTAATAGAGTTACAAGAATTTATTGACGTTATTGAAGAAAATAAATACGATTTAAATACGAAGGATGAATTATTCATTTTAGCCAAATTGTTGAATCAGTTAAATAACAATAAACAGTTTTTAATAAATCACATAGCCAATGAACTGGCTAATCTTTCAGCTTTTCAAAAATCAAACGTTTACGATAACAAAACATTCGTCCTCCATCAAACAAAAAATTATTTGTTGAGAGCGGTAGTTTGGACTCCAGGAAATAAAAGCATCGAGAACCCTAAATTTGACATCTATCATGATCACAATTTTGACCTATTAACAGCCGGATATTTTGGTCCAGGCTATAAAACCAGGGCGCTCACATATAATGAAAAGGATATAGTTGGACTGTTAGATGAAGAAGTAGTGGTAGAAGATAAAGGAATATTTACTTTGTCAGAAGGCCAGATTATGTTTTATCAGGCAAAAAAAGATATTCATAGCCAAATACCCCCGGAAAGCATGTCAGTGTCGATTAATGTTATTCCGGGAAGGAATGTTATAAATCGTCCCCAATTTGAATTCGATAAAGACAGCTTTAAGATTTCCAGATATCTCCAATTATCCAGTAATGAATTGGTAATTCGCTTAGCCGGATTATTGGGAGATGAAAATGATATAGAAATACTTAAAACTATAATAGTTAAACATAACAATCCTCATATAAAGGCCTATGCCGCATTAGCGATCACCCAAATATCGCCAGAGTTAAGTGAAGATATGGATAGGTTAATCTACGGGTCAAAGAACAAGTTGATGATTGATATATTCAACCGGGAACGAAGTGTCTATGGAAGCTGTCTTTAAGAGAATAACTAAGCAAGTTAACAATTAGGAAAATAAAATTCATTGCAAATGGCATTGCATACGGCAGGCTGTTAAAGGCTGTTCATAAATAGAGGGGTATTAAATTATTATTAGGAAAAAGTCTAAACTAGCCAGTGATGAGTTTTAAATTTTATAAACAATTGGACCAAATGGATTGCGGCCCAACTTGTCTGCGCATGATCGCTAAACATTTTGGGAAAAATTATAAACAACAAACCATTAGTAAAATGTGCGAAACCAATAGAGAAGGTGTTTCTTTATTGGGGATTAGCGATGCAGCTGAAAAAATAGGTTTTCGGGCGTTAGGTGCTAAGCTTAATATAAGTCAATTAAGAATGGTGCAATTGCCGTGCATTTTATATTGGCGCCAAAATCATTTTGTAGTCCTCCACAAAGTTAAAAAAAATAAATTCTATATTGCCGATCCTGGGAATGGATTAAATACACTTACTGAAAACGATATTGGCCGCAACTGGCTCGACGATTTTAAAAACTTAGAAGGAATTGCCTTACTATTAAGTCCAACCCCTGCATTTTACGAACAGGAAGATGAGAAAACCAGCGAAGTACGTTGGTCATTTATGCTGCGATATCTTATCATGTACCGTAAACTGGTTATACAGCTTTTAATTGGTTTGTGCATAGGCAGTTTATTGCAGCTCATTACACCATTTCTAACACAATCTGTAGTTGATATTGGTATTAATACCCGCAACCTAAGTTTCATTTACATTATTCTTATAGCGCAGATAGCCTTAATTACGGGACGCGTAAGTGTGGAGTTTATACGCTCGTGGATATTGCTCCATATTAGCACCCGCATCAATATATCCATCCTTACTGACTTTTTAATTAAACTTATGAAGCTGCCCATGAGTTTTTTTGATACCAAAATGACCGGCGACATTATGCAGCGCATGAATGACCAGCGTAACATCCAGGCATTTCTAACCGGATCGACCTTAACCACTATATTTTCTATGTTTAATCTCGTGGTATTTTCTGTGGTACTGGCTTATTATAATTTTGCCATATTTATCGTATTTACTTTAAGCAGTACGCTTTACACAGCTTGGATAGTTCTTTTTTTACGGCGACGGCGGGTACTTAACTATAAAAGTTTTGACGTAGCGGCCAAAAACCAAAGCAGTATTATACAACTGATTGGCGGAATGCAGGAAATAAAGCTAAACAATTGTGAACGCCAGAAACGTTGGGAATGGGAGCACATACAAGCCCGTTTGTTTAAGTTTAATGTAAAATCACTGGCGCTTAGTCAGTATCAGCAAGGAGGCGCTACATTTATAAACGAAGGCAAAAACATATTTATAACTTTTTTAAGCGCCGAAGCAGTAATTAACGGAAACCTTACGCTAGGCGCTATGGTGGCAGTGCAATATATAGTGGGACAACTGAGCAGCCCTATTGAACAATTACTGGGCTTTATTCAGGGGTTTCAGGATGCTAAAATAAGCTTGGAGCGATTAAATGAAATCCACCAGATGGCAGATGAAGAGCCCGCCGGAAGAGAGTGGAACAACAACATCCCCGAAAATAAAAGTCTATCCATTAATAACCTCACTTTTCGTTATCCAGGTGCCGGTAATGAACCTGTTCTGGAAAATATTGACCTTTATATTCCACAGGGAAAAACTACAGCCATTGTAGGAATGAGCGGAAGCGGAAAAACCACTATTCTGAAGTTGTTGCTGCGCTTTTATGAGCCTCAAAAAGGCGACATTAAAGTAGGCGAACAATTAATAAGCAATATTAGCTTTAAAACATGGCGTAGCCAATGCGGCGTGGTAATGCAGGATGGGTTTATTTTTTCGGACAGTATTGAACGTAACATTGGGGTAGGCGACGAGTATCCTGATAAAGTAAAACTGCAGCATGCAATAAAGGTTGCCAACATTCAGGATTTTATCGATGATTTACCGCTGGGGCTAAATACAAAAATAGGTTCGGAAGGCAATGGAATAAGCCAGGGCCAAAGGCAGCGGATGCTTATTGCCCGTGCTGTTTATAAGGACCCTCAATACATATTTTTCGATGAAGCCACCAACGCCCTTGATGCAAATAACGAAAGGGTAATTATGAACAATCTACAGGAATTTTTTGACGGACGCACGGTTGTTATAGTAGCCCACCGCCTAAGCACCGTAAGGACTGCCGATAATATCATTGTCCTCGATAAGGGGTGTATTATAGAGCAAGGCACACACCATGAGTTAACAGCGTTAAAGGGAGACTATTACCATCTGGTTAAAAACCAGTTGGAACTGGGCAACTGATGGGCGTGCTGTTATATTATCTACGTATAACTATTTTCTATTTACCTTAAAAACGACCAAATAATGCCTTCAATATATAATTACGATAACGAAACTGCTCGGCATAGCGAAGACATGCAGGATATTATTACAGCCGTACCATCATGGCTTTTGCGGTATGGCGTTTCGATGTTTTTTTTAATTTTGATATTAATCATCAGCCTTTCGGCATTTATCCGCTATCCTGATATTGTAAAGGCGCAGCTAAAAATTGATTCGCCAAATTCACCGAAACCGGTAGTGGCAAAGATATCGGGTAAACTGATTAAACTTCTGGTAACCGAAAATCAAATGGTAAAAAGTGGTCAGTCTCTAGCTTATTTGGAAAGTACAGCTGACCATGATAAAGTGCTTACCCTCCTTATTAATTTAAAAGAAATACAATCGCAGGTATTGCAAAATAAGCCCATTAACTCCGCTCTTTTTAATGAAGCTGATAACTTGCAGTTTGGCGAACTTCAAACGGCATATCAAACTTTTTTTCAGGAATATCTGGCATATAAATCATCTATTGATAATGGTTTTCTTTTAAAAAAGAAAACTTATCTTCTAAAGGATCTTGAAAATATCAGCCAACAGCAACAACAGTTAAACATTCAAAAAAATATTGGACAGAGGGATTTTAACCTGGCCAATGATGAATATGAGATGCACAAAAAACTCGCCCAACAAAAGGTTGAAACCGTAGCCGAACTAAGGCAGGAAGAAAGTAAATATCTGGCAAAAAAAACCCCTTTAGTGCAAACAGAATCTGCATTAATTACGGGGACAGATAATTACACTTCCAAACAAAAGGAAATACTTGAACTTGACAATCAGGTTCAGGAAGAAAAAGGTAAGTTTTTACAATCCTTAAACAGTCTGATCAGTACTGCCGAAGATTGGAAAAGCCGCTACGTGCTCATTGCATCGCAAGAGGGTAAACTCTCATTTGTAGGCATCATACAGGAAAATCAGGTTCTTACTGCTAATCAGGAGGTGTTTTATATAAATCCCGGTAATGAGGATTTTTTTGGCGAAATGGCCATTTCTCAAAGCAATATGGGTAAAGTAAAAGAAGGACAACAGGTTTTGGTAAAACTAAAGAGCTATCCGTTTGAAGAATATGGCATGATACGGGGACGCATTAGGTATATATCAGATATTCCATATAAAGACAGTGTGTTTATATCAAAGGTTGATTTCAAGCTGCGCAATTCATCCGATTTGAAAAAATCTATCAGCCTGAAACAAGGCATGATGGCCGATGCCGAAATTGTAACCCAAAACGTTACCGTAATGCAACGGCTAAGCCGGAGTATGTTTAAGATACTTGGTAATAAATAATATCAAGAATGCTGACATCCCGTTGTGATTTGCTTTCATTCTTTGAACAACTGATATTTGCAACAACAGGTGTGCGTCTGGATAGTGCGCTTGGGATACCTCTCAATTTCGATAAATTAGACAAAGGGGCCACAAATGGAATATATAAAACAGTAAGTTTTTCAACTTATCAATGCTTCTTTATTAAGCATAACGTTGCAACTTCTATCGTAAATAAAATAGACTTTTCGGCATTGAACAAAATGGAAAAATCCATTGAAGGAAAAATGATTAAAGATTGTTGCGTTAAGCTTAAGGTTGATCGATTGGGCAATATTTCACCTGCATAAAACTGTTTCCATATTCACCACATCCGCAAAGATTCTGTGTTGTAATCCAAATAATTTTATTTTTTTATCTTTGATATTAAGGCGGCAAAAGCCAGCCAGTTTAGGGCAGCTTCATTTTTTATGGCTGCCCTATTTAATTCCCGTCATAGGGCAAA
>Ga0302303_10000692_pt1 | contig 25468 bp, 17 predicted proteins | sample III_Palsa_E2_1_FD_194542 | JGI IMG/M metagenome (GOLD analysis project Ga0302303, IMG submission 194542) | Peat permafrost microbial communities from Stordalen Mire near Abisko, Sweden - III_Palsa_E2_1 | ecosystem: Environmental > Terrestrial > Soil > Palsa > Peat permafrost | place: Sweden...
GCGATGTGATTGAATACGGCATTGAGGGCTTGGGTTCGGCCCGGCTGGAATTTCGGGCGTATCAATAGGTTGAGAGATTTTCCGGAAGTGGAATGGTGGATATGCGGTTCCGCGTGTTTAAACGCGTCAAAACCACATTTCCGGATTTTGCCGTAAACGAATCCCCTTAAATTGGTAGTTTTCACCTATCCATCAATGGTAGTTTCGGATAATTTCGCGACATTCAGGTCGCCATCGTAGCATAACCCACCATCATGAATAGTTCAACTAGTTTAACAAAAAAAAGCAAGAAATGCTTTTTGCTCGTAATCGGCCTTTTGATAGCTTCCACGGCTTCATTGACGCCGACAAAGGGTTTCTGCCAAAAATCATCGGATCCGAAGCTTGAAAAAATGCCGGCGGACCTGGAGCGCGATTATGCCTTAACTGCATTGCCGCCTGACCTGCGTAAAGGTGCTTCGGTTTATTTACTGGATCCCGCAAAAGGCTATTATATCGCTAAAAAGGGAACGAACGGGTTTGTCACATTCGTTGCCCGCACAGAATGGGAATGGAGTGAATTCAGACAGGATGTTATTGCTCCCATGAGCTATGATGCTGAAGGCGCCCGAGTAATTTTTCCTGTTTACCGGGATGTGGCAGCAATGAGGGCCTCGGGGAAATATACAGCCTTACAGATCAGGAACATTGTAATTGACAGGATCAGGAAAGGGATTTATAAGGCTCCAAAGGCGGGTATTTCGTATATGCTGGCCCCGATCATGCGTTGGTATGTGGGAGGTCCTGATAAGTACTCCGTAATGACGATGAACATGCCGCATATGATGCCTTACGAGCCGTACTTAACTGAGGAGGATGTTTCCGCCATAGCCGGAGGACATTCGGGGTCCCCCTTTGTAGGGAACGCAGCTCCATCGGTACTGGGCGCGAAAAATAATCCGTTCACTTATTTAATTATTCCTTTGGGCGAGGCAGAAACGGCGAAAATTGTTAAGGAAAATAAAGAACTGCTGGAAAGGCTTGTTGCTTATAAATCTTATTTTAAGATGTGAGATTTGAGATTTGAGATGTGAGATATGAGAGGAAAGTAGGAGTAGCAGTAGCAGTAGCGGTTTGATTGTTCATGGTTCATAGTTCATGGTTTCTGGGTGGACCGGAGGAGAAAGGGTGAAAAAATATGACAGCGAAATATTGGGGACAGAAAGCTGGTATAAATCGAATAACACATTATGCAAACGGACGAATTACTGATTGCGAAAACGAAGCATTTGTTTGAGGAGAACACAGGCTGGGGCGACAGCGACGACTGGACCAACCAGGATTTTGTGGCCTTGAGCGAAAAAATACAGGAGCGGACAGGGGTGGCGCTGAGTCATATAACCCTTAAACGGGTTTGGGGTAAAGTTAAATACGACAGCCTGCCGAATACGCACACGCTGGACACGCTGGCGCAGTTTTTGGGTTACGAAAACTGGCGGGCCTTTAAATCGCAGAACGCCGACGGCAAGTTTGCTCAGGCACAGCCGGAACATTTGCTGGCAAACGGCGGCCACTATAAACCTGCCTACCCTTTTAGGGAAAGAAAAGCGAAACTGCTAAGACCCTTGCTGATTTTGGCGGCGATTGTACTTATGGCGGCTGTTGTTATTTATATTAACGCCAAGCCAATGCCGCTGAAAAACTCGTCTATCGGACCTACAGCAGCAAATGCGCTGGCTGCAGACGAGGAATTAGCAAGGGCGATGCAGGATAACGACACGACAGGAATTGTACGCATGCTTGACAAAGGTTGGGCCGTGATTGCCACCACAGGCGGTATAGCTGAGGGACCTTCGACCTTCCCGGATGGAATAAAGTCAGGGTACCTGACGCGAAAGACATTTTCGATCTCGGAACCCAGGGTGCGCCTGTACGGAAATACTGCGGTGGTGACGACGAAGGTCGAATTGTCAGGCACGTTTGGGGGCAAACCCTTCGACGTTACCGAACGCCAAACCGATGTTTGGTACTGGAAAGACGGTACGTGGAAATGCATTTTGACGCATGAGACCAAGATGTCGAAATAGCTCGGTGTTGCACGCGCTTGACCCTCGCCTGCTCATGTGAACGGTTGAATAAGCGAGGGTTGTCTTTTCAAGGGAAACCCATGACAATGGGGGTAGAGAATAATTCGATCTCCTTATTTTTTTGTATTATTAGGGTAGCTTATGCCGGGGCCAAAATAGCAGACATTCTCCTTTATTTTACCGTCTTTAAATTTAAAATACTCCGTGTTCCGGAACAATTTGCCGCCAGTCGTCCAGCCATTATAAGTTACAAAGGCATCGTCTCCGGCCACCATAACCTTATCCAAATCAAACCTTTTGATGTTGTAAGCATTTGGCCAGCACCGTTCCTTATAGGTGTTTACATTAATATGATCGTCATTCGGGCTGGAGAAAGTAAAACCCACAGCGAGAAGGGAACTCAGCATACTCCAGTCTTTTTTCTCATAAGCGGCGTAATAATCTTTAATGAGTTTCTTATTAGCCAGGCTGCCACTCATGTTGGTACAGCTGCTTGTAAGCAAGAGCACCGTGATGGCAAATAAACACCTAACCGCATTTTTTTTGAGCGTAGTTTTCATATCAAAATATTATCTAATGTTGTGTTTAATGAAGATGCTCTTTTTTTCCTAAAGAGGCCGGGCCGCCCACGGAACGGCCGTTGTCCTCATTTTTTCGTGTTGTTAGGGAAACTTATACCCGGGCCAAAAAAACAGGTAAACTCCTTTATTTTACCGTCTTTCAATTTAAAATATTCCGTGTTCTCCATTTCCTTGCCATCCAAAGTCCAGCCATGATAGAGTACAAAGGCGTCGTCTCCGTCAACGACAAGCTTATTAATTTGAAAACTTTTGATGTTGTATGCATTTGGCCAGCATCGTTTCTTGTATTCCGTTATATCAATATGGTCATCATTTGGGCTGTTGAAGTTAAACCCGTCAGCGAAAAGGGACTTCAATAGGTTCCAATCTTTTTTCTCATATGCGGTATAAACCGCTCTAACTGTTTTTTCGTTAGATTCCTTGCTACTCTGGGCGGTACAGTGAATCGTAAGCAACACCAGCGTGATGGCAAATAAGCATCCCAGCGCATTTTTTGTAAGTGTATTTTTCATTTCAAAATTATTTTAATCTACAGGGTTGTAAAAATTGGCTTATCCTTCGTTCTTGAAAGAAGCCAAAAAGGTACTAAAAAAAAAGTCAGATACCTCGCGTATTTGACTTTTTAATTAACTATTAACTGATCGAACTATTAACGTGGCTACCTGATCAGCTGTATCAAATGTAAACAGCGAATAAATATTTAAATAAGTGAATTCCACCAATTTATCTTCTTTTAAGCAAGGTTCCAATCGCTTTCAGCATCTAAAAAACCGTCCGCCGGCTAGCGGACGGTTTTATTCTACTTGCATTTTATGATAACGTGTTAGTTAACGGGGAAACAAATTACCCCCCGGTTACGCTTACGGCCAAAAGGAGCTCATTGTAATTACTGATCTGCTGGCCCCCTCCATTTACAATTTTTATGGGCAATATGTACAGCCCCGATGGATCGACCAAATTTGTGTTGACTTTTATTGTCATATAAACCAAATGCTGGCCGGCAGGTATGGTAACCTGGTAACCGGGCACGGAATAATCAGCAGGAGGCAGCAACGTGTACGGCGGATTACCAGGTGTGCCGAGGCCATTGGCTGTGTTATAAGCTGCAACCGCAGTCGGATCAACCGCTAAGGTAACTGTGACCGCGCTGCCCAGCGTGTTTGCAGAAGCTAAGTTTACAGCCACCTGAATAACCTGGGGGGTTGATGAAATGGGCAGGGCTTCGGATACGAGGTTACCGGGCAGGTTACGCGCTTCGAGTGGTAATTCCACCAGCGGCACACCTTGCGACACATTTACATACCACTTACTGTCTTTGAGGCACGAGCTCAGGTTAAAAACCGCCGTAACCAAAAGTATCGCTGTTATTAAATATTTTATCTTTTTCATGTTTTTAGTTTTTATTTAGCCCAAAATATTTTTGACGTAAATATGTCGATGTTACCCTGTAAGGCCAGGTTTGTCGGGTTGGTATTCAGCTCGCTAAGCGGATATGGAATTCTTAACGGAAGCGTCTGAGATACCGCTGCGGGATCCTGTGAAGCCGGATTTTGCGGTAACACCGGGTAACCCGTTCTTCTGAACTCATTGTAGGCTTCGAGGTTAAAATAGCTATTCAACGAAATATATTTTTGCGTGATGATGGCTTTTACCTGTTGCTCCAGGGAACCGCCTGCGGGATAAGCCACTGCTGGTTGAGCGAGGTATGCTGTAACAGATCCCTGGGCGTTAACCGCGTTGAAGGAGGCCGTAATGCCTGCATTATAAAGCGCGCTGGCAGAGCCCTGTATCCAGCCACGGGCGACGGCTTCGGCCTGCAGGAATAAAGATTCGTACGCAGAAAATATGACAGTAGGTTGCGAGGGGCTTTTTATGATGCCGGGGCCAAGGGGGCTGGATATCGCATTGGACGCGTTGTTCGGATTGCCCAGCTGAAGCGCGTTAATGGCGCCGTTAACGGTTTGATAATAAGCAGAATCCCTGGGGTCGTTAAGGCTTTTCATCAGGTTGGATGCCACTATATTCGACCTTTGCGTTTCATAGCCGGCTCCGGGGTTGCCATTTTGATCGAATCCATAAATTGCGTAAAAAGGATTTTCCTTGTTCAAAGCGTCGGTATAACCGGGCTGGCAATCAGCTTCGGTTGCAACGCCAATGTAGCCGATACCCGCTGTGGAGGCTAAGTCTGTCTCCGCCGCATTGGTACTTAAATTACTTTGGCGTATGGCCAGGCGCAGTTTAAGGGTGTTTGCAAATATTTGCCAGCTGGTCATGTTCCCGCCGTAAATGATATCCGAGCTGCCCGGATTAGTCGCGCCGGCCCCTTTTGCGGTTATTAAAGCGATAGCGGCATCCAGTTGCTTCACCAGGTCGTTATAAATAAACTGGCCGGTATCATAAGCCGGGAAAAGTTTTGTCAGGGGCTGAAAGGCCTGTGTATACGGAACATTATTATAGTTATCAACTAATTGCTCAAAGTCATATGCCTTCATGATCATGGCAATTGCTTCAAAGTTTGCATCCGCGGGTACCGCTGCGGAGCTAACCTGCAAATCGTTATAGTTAGTGAGATTACTGTATAAGTCGCCCCAGGCGTCGTTAGGCTGGGGCGGAGTGCTGATTGAAACCGCAAACTCCTGGAATTGAGCGTCAGGCGTGTAGCTGCCGCTGAAACACCAAATCCCTCCCCATTCGCCATATTCAGGGTAATCGAGTCCTAAGATGGCTGCCGACGCCTCTTCAGCGCCAGCCAAAGTATATTGTGGCGTGGTGTACGGTGGGTTGTTAGGACTAACCTCCTGGTCGAGATATACCTTTTTACAGCCGGCCATGCCGGTTATAAAAACTATTGTTATAATTGATATGTATTTTTTCATCGCTTTATATTTAATAAATTACAACGTTACTTTTAAACTGCCGCCAAATACCCGGGTGCCGGGCAATTCATTTATATCACTAAAGCCGCGTGCACTACTGGTGGGCAACGTATCAGAAAACTCAGGATCGGTATAGGTATTCTCTTTAGGTACCCAGATAAAAAGGTTCCTTCCGGTTAATGCCACAGCAAGGCCCTTGATATATTTTTTATTTTTAATAAACTTATCTAAAGTGAATGTGAGGTTTACTTCGCGCAGTTTCCAGAAGGCCCCACTGGTGACCCAGGGGCTGTTAGTACTTTGGAATTGCGAAGTTTGCCAGAAACCATAATTACCATCCTGTACGCTTATGCTGGTGTTGGGCGCATAGGTATTTGGCCCGGTTTGAATTACTGAATTTGGATAAATAAACCGTTGGCGGCCATTTGATGCTGAATAAGCGGAAGAACCGGTAAAATCAAGCGAGTTGCCGATAGAATTATAAACCACATCGCCACCACGGTATTCAAACACAGCGCCCAAACTCACAAACTTGTAGGTCCAGTTAGTTGTGACCCCTAAATCATACTTAGGGGTTGTTCGGCCAAAATCGGTGAGCGCTGATGCGGTTTGCGGATACCCGGTAGCGCCTACTACGACCTTTCCCTGCGGGTCGCGTACAAAATCAGTACCCTGGAGTAATGGGAAGGGCTGCCCAACGACGGCATAATCCATGCCGCCCAGGGACAACTGGTTAACGCCGGGCAGCAGCGATATCACTTTCGAATTATTAATAGACAGGTTGCCCCCAAGTGTCCAGCCGAAATTATTTAAAGCCTGTGTAAATATCTGCCCTGTTAACTGGAATTCGTAGCCCTGTGACTGTGTTTCGCCAATGTTTAATATGGATGTAGAATACCCGGTAGCAATTGAGGTAGAAATGGCAACCGTTTGATTTCTGTCGTATGAATTATAATACGAGAAATTAAAATCCAGGCGGTTTTTAAAGAAGGCCAATTCGGTGCCTATTTCAGTTTCAGTGGTTATTTCAGGCTTTAGTGTGGGGCTGTAATTTGTACTGCTGGCAGTTAAACCGCCCAACCCACCGTAAGGGAAACCAGGGCTTTCAACATAGTTATTGTAAATCTGGTAAGGCCCGATGTTGATGTTACCTACCTGGCTTAATGAACCATAGAACTTTGCATAGGTTAAAATATCGCTGTTTTTCAACGACTGGATGAAATCTGTGGGGACGAAGGATATTTTTGCCGAAGGATAATTAAACGAGCGTTCAGCGGCGGATAACCTGGAATCCTGTTCATTTCTGAAGGTACCTTCCAGGGTAAGGAAACCTTTGTAGCTCAAATTCAGGTCGCCAAAAAATGAGATATTTCGCACTACGTAATCGCCTACCTGTGCTACTGGCTGGCCGCCAATGGTATTGATATTATAGAAATTTTCAAGCTGGAGGTCGCTGCTCCCTGTTATTTGATATTTATCGTATAACTGGTAAATGGAATTACCCACAAGGAGGTCGGTCTTAAGGTCCTTGATCAGGGTCGGGTGAAAATCCACCAAAGCATCGCCCTGCAGACGGGCGTACCCGGGGTTATTGTTGGTACCGTCGCCATATTGGTAAACGTCATAAACAGTGCCGGGCGACTCGCCGGTTACAAATACTGACGGGTTACTGCCTGCACCAAATGGATCGCTGATGGAATACGGGGTAAAGTTTACCTGGGCTTTTGTATATTCTTCCTGGTCGATACCAAAATTATCAGAGATATGATAACTTATGTTTAACCATTTGGTAGCGTCGACCGCTAACTTTAGCTGGCCCAACAATACATCGCGCTGCTCATTCCGCCGTGCCTCATCAACAATCCAGTATGGGTTAATGGCATAAGCATCAGGATAATTGCTTGCGTTGCCGAGATCAGAGTTAGGATTCTGGAAATCCTTGATGTTATAAAATGCAGGCAGTTGCAAAATGGACGAATACAGGTCGTTTGCGCCCGCAGTGGTTACATAACTACCGACTAATGGAATGCCGTATTGCGTGTTCAACGGATTGTTATTACCAATATATGTACTGATAGTGGTTTTACTGTATTCAACCGAGTAATCGACGGAAAAAACTCCATCAGTATGGTGCCCCCGTATGCTGAAAGCATCCCTGATGTTTTTATCATTCGGTACAACAGTAGTCCGGTAGGCGTTTTGTGCAGAAACAAAAATGCTGTTCTTCGCATCGCCCTGCGAGTACGAAATATCATTCTGCTCGGTAACGCCTGTTTGGAAAAAGGCGTCAATCGGACTAACCGGGTAGGCTTTATAGGGGACTATATCCTTTACACCGTTGGCGCTATCAAGCGGGGCGCCCAATTGCACCAGCTGACCGTTATATGCCGGGCCGTATTCCTGATTTTCATAAGGAACATACTCGGTAAACCCGGTTACCGGGTTTATATAATTGCCTTCACCACCATAGGTCCCAAAACTTGTTTGCAATTTCGGATAGAAGGCTACTTTTTCTATCTGTACCGAATTTTGGTAGACAATAGTTGGTTTTCCGGTAGATGAGCCTCTTTTGGTACTTATTGCCACCACACCGTTAGACGCCTCGGAGCCATAAATCGCGGCGGCGCCGGCGCCCTTTAGTATTGATATATCGGCGATATCATTTGGGTTAATGGAGCTAAGCAACGCTCCGGGCATCGGAACGCCGTCCAATACGATAAGTGCACTGTTGTCGCCTTCCAGTGATCGGTTGCCGCGAAGAACGATCGCAATGTTGGGATCAACGCTGTTATCCAATTCGTAAACTGCCAAACCCGCCACTTTTCCCGTTAAGCCATTGGCGACATTTGTTGCAGACGTAGCGGTAATTTGTTTAGCGGTAACCTCGGCAGTTGAATAGCCCAATTCTTTTTCTGAATGTTTAATGCCTAAGGCTGTAGTTACCACTACTTCGCCCAGCACCTGGCTGGCAGGTTCGAGCACAACGTTAATAACCGGCCTGGTACCAACCGGAATCGATTGGCTGGTAAACCCGATATAAGAAAATATAAGGACTCCGTCAGCAGGTACACTAACAGTATAGGTACCATTGTTGCCTGTTTGAACGCCTGTGTTTGTTCCTTTGATCTTTACTGATGCGCCCATAATGGGCAGGCCATCGTCTTTGGCCGTAACTGTACCGGTAACCTTATGGGTTTGTGCAAAAGCCCGGATGGAAACCGCCAGGCTTAACCCTATTATTAAAAGTAATTTTTGTTTCATGTTACTTAATTTTAAAAGAGATGTTGGTTATTATTAGGGCACTTTCTTAACAAAGTCGCAGTCACGGAGGGCGTAGCTTAACGTATGTCATGGCGAGTAGAATTATCAGTTAATTAAATTTCCCGAAACGAGGAGTATCGAGTATTGTAATGTTACGGCTTAGGATTTTGGGTAAATAGGTGGAAACTACCATTAATCAAAATCCCCCTTTTAGGGGTAGACCCGGGCAGCTCAGTCAAGGTAAATTTGAATTATGGCTTACCGCGGAAAGAAATGAACAGCGAAATGATAAATGGTGTACCGTTTTATTTGAACGAACCAAAAATGGCGTTGGACTTTTTAGTGGAAAAGCTAGGATTTGTTGTCCACAGCCATCCTGTTTCAAAAAACCTGAGCGGTGTGATGGTTGGTGATAACTATGGAAATTGGTATGAGATTTTTTCGAACACCCGGAATAGTGCGAATGACAAAAATGATTTTAACCTGGTCATCAGCACCATCGATTGCTTACATGACTTTCACCATATGGGCCCGGAAGGATTAAGTATTTTAAATAAGCCGCATTATATACCGGAAGGGTTGGCATTCGAAATTTTAGACCCCTGGGGCAATAAATACACCTTTTTGGAAAAAAGGGATTATACTGATTGATGAAAAGTTTTAAGGTTCTATATAATCAAAATAAGCTGCACAGTGAGATAACTACTGAAGCAAGCTATACTGATCAAAGAAATGAGCTCTCCTTGCATGCAGTGTTCAACGGCAGTGAAAAATATAAGATCGGTAAAAGGACCGTGACGGTTTTTCCGGGTAACTTTTTGATCATAAATGAAGGCACGTCGTATGACCGGACCATTTATTCGGATTCAATAGCTAACACTTTCGCGATCTTTTTTTCCAGGAAATTCCTCCAGGACTTTCAATATGGTTTTTCCTCATCTGACCGACAACTGATCGATGAGCCGATTGACAGCGAGCTCGTTCAGCGCAGCACTTTTTTAGAGACGATATACCCATGTAAGGGGGACATTAAATATAACCTCACGCATTTGATCGATCATTTTAACGAAAATTCCGACGACCTTTTGCTCGACGATTATATTTATCATTCCCTGCTGCTTTTTTATCGCCTTTATTATAATGAGGTGTTGAATAAAAGCAAGCGTTTAGATGCTTTGAATGCCAGTACGCGGGATGAATTGTTTAAAAGATTAAGCCTGGCAAAGGATTTTATGTTAAGCAATTATAACCAGGATCTCAGCATGGAGGACATCAGCGGGCACGCCTGTTTATCGCCGACGCATTTGTTCCGCACGTTTAAACAGATATATAATTGCTCTCCTCACCAATATTTAATACAAACCAGGCTGGATAATGCACGGCATATGCTGAGAAGTACAAATTATACCGTAAATGAAATTGTTAACCTGGTTGGTTTCACCTGCCCAAGCGCATTTATAAAGCTTTTTAAAAACAAATTTCATTTTACGCCCGGCACTTATAGAAATCATGTAGCGTAGGCCGGGGTGTTTTATGCGAGTGAAGAATCGGGAGTCAAGAATTAAGAGCAGGGTTGAGTAGCAGTGGCAGGAGAAAGAGTCAAGAATCAATAAAAATACGAATGAGATGGACAAGTTATCAAATGCAAAGTGACCGGAATTTAATTGCTTATTCCGGTTCCTTCACGCATGTGCAGGATGATATTTTGGCGCCTGATTGTTGTATTCAAGGATAGTTGCAGCAAAGTTACCGCGAAGAAACGGAGGAGGCATCTGTCCCGTTTACCCCTCCCGGCCTCCTAAGTTTAGGGGAGGAGCTTTTTTTTAAATGCCAGTGCATTAAAAAAAAGCGCGGTCGGACATATAAGAAACGGAGGAGGCATCGGGAACCCCGGGGCGCAGGTCTCTTTACCCCTCCTTACCTCCCCTAAGTTGGGGGAGGAAATTTTTTATGGGCGATGTGTTACTAAATCGCCCGATCAGACATTGGGGATACGGAGGAGGTATTGAGAAACCAGGGCACAGGTCTCTTTACCCCTCCCAACCTCCTCTTTAGTTTAGGGAGCAGGCTCGTGCGTGGCCACTACGTTGCCCGATTACCCGGGAGATATGGGCGTACTGAGAACGCGCGTAACATATCTCTAAAAAGAGAATGTTACCCGCGTTTTCCCGCATGGGGTGATTTTTGTAATTAGCTGAAAAATATCCATCTGGTGATATCGAATTATTTGATCAACATCATATAGAACTATACCTTTAGTAAATTAAATGCACTTAGTCAATACTAATTTGTACATGCCGGGGTCAACCCTTTCCGCACCGGCGGTTATTCCTGAACACCCTAAAAAGATATTTTATATAGACAATCTGAAGGTTGGGCTAATTACATTGGTGATCCTGCACCATGCCCTGAACACTTACGGGGCCGAAGGGGGTTGGTATTATTGGCAAAAAACCCCCCATGCCGGGGCTGTTATCCCGATGGTTTTGCTGATAACCATTAACCAATCCTTTTTTATGGGTTTTTTCTTTTTTCTATCGGCTTATTTCATACCGGGATCATACAATAAAAAGGGTGCGGTCCGTTTTGTTAAAGACAGGCTGCTGCGTTTAGGTATCCCATTGGTATTTTACTCGTTTATCCTTTCGCCTGTACTAATTTACCTCGTTAACTATTTTGGCAAAGGCCACCACATTACTTTTCTACAATTTTTGGGCGGTTTTCACGATTGGATAGATTTTGGCGTGCTTTGGTTTGTTGCTGCCTTAATGTTGTTTACCGGTGTTTATGTTTTGTGGCGTATTGCGGGCAAAAAGTACCAGTCGAAACCGCTTTCAACCCCATCTTTAAAAACGATTGTATGGTTTGCTGCAGGAGTGGGCTTTATAAGTTTTTTAGTGCGGATCGTATTTCCTATCGGATGGATCTTAAACCCGGTTGGTTTCAACCTGGCATATTTTTCACAATACGTAGCGCTGTTTATAGCAGGCCTGGCAGCAGCCAAAAACAAGTGGCTTGACACGCTGCCATACAATTATGGCAAGAGATTTATGCGCTATGCACTGCGGTTACTGCTGTTTTTTCCGGCTATGGGCATCATCCAAAAACTAACCAGGGCGCCGCAGGACTGGTTTACAGGCGGGTTACACTGGCAGCAGCTGCTATATGCTGTTTGGGAGCAATTATTGGGCTTTTCAATTATAATGGCATTGCTCACCTTTGGAAAAAAGTTTTGGAACAAATCCACGGTACTGATGGCTAAGCTCTCCCGTAATGCATTCGCAGTGTACATCTTTCACCCGCTGGTGCTTCTTTCACTTTCGCTGTGTATCAGGAACCTGGCTATCGACCCGGCATGGAAACTATTGATCGTAGCGCCGTTAGCGGTGTTGGGCAGTTTTCTCCTGGCTTCGGTGATAACTTTAATTCCGGGGATCAGGAAGATAATTTGAGGGCGCCAAGCCATATTTTTAAAATATAATTTCGCAATTGCTCTGATAATATATTACTTAACAGTATACATTTCGTAAACAATCGAGAAATGATAACATTTTTAACAAATTGCACTATAGTCAAATTTTCGATGTTGATATTTACATTGAAAATAAAATACCGTGGTTTCGCCTTTAGATAAATGATATATAAAATCTTTAGTTTTCCTAAAGGGAGATCAATAGTCATTGCATGCTTAAGTTTGGCGGTATACTTATGGCCTTCAGTTGCCTTTGCCCAAAAATACACCTTTACAAATTACGGTATCGAAGACGGACTATCTCAATCGCAGGCCACCCGGATCGCACAGGACAATAGCCACCGCCTTGTAATAGCGACATTTTTAGGTGTCAACCGGTTTGACGGGAAAACATTTACGCCGGTAACTAAAGATAATACGTCAACTGATTTTATTGCTGCAATGACGATAGATCATAGCGGAAAGATTTGGGTGAGCAATTCAAAAGGGCTATATTATTTTTATGCCGACAGGACTACCAGGTTTGTAGGAGATAATAATGATTCGTTGATCGTGGCAACGGCACTAATAGCTGACCGCGCCGACAACATCTGGGGTTTAAGAAACCAGCGTTTATTTGAGATAAGCGGGGGCCGCGTGCAAAATGTGAGCGTTACCGGCGGTGAGGATATTATTACAGCCCTAACCATCAATAAATATGGAGAAATGCTGGCCGCGGTTTTGAACAAGGGGATATACTGTTTGAAAAGCCAAAAATGGATCAATACTATGCCATTTAATCTTTCAAAAGGCGCCATCATCAAGCAATTTATTGTCGACCGGAACGATGATAATGCAATTTACCTGCTAACAGGAGCAGACGTATATTATGCCAATACAAATACCGCCAGGAAGATCAAAATTGACTTTCGGAAAGACGGCGTAAGTGTGCTGAACTGTTTAGCCCAGGATAATTCAAACGGGTTGTGGATCGGTACAAACAAAGGGGCTTATTATTTCAACAACAATAACCTGAAATATTTTGATGAAGGTAATGGGTTTACGGATTACCCGGTCAATCACATTTTTAAAGATTTTGATGCCAACATATGGTTTGGTACAAACGGGGCAGGCATATTTAGATTTGAAGGGGATGGCTTTTTGATTTTTGACCAGGCCCAGGGCGTTACTGAGCCAATTTTGCAAATAGCCAAAGACAGGAACAATACTATCCTGATAACAGGAGGCCGTAAATTAATGGCCTATAAAGGAAAAAGAATAAGCCAGATTAAACTTCCTTCGATGGATGCCACAGATATTTTCCATTGTTTGTATACAGACAAGGAAAATAATACTTGGATATGTACGGTACAGGGATTATGGAAGGAAACAGGGGCGAGTTTCACCAGGATTTACCCGGAGAATAAAAATGACCCCAAGATACAGTTTAATGCTGTGCAGCAGGACCGGTTGAAAACAACGTGGGTGGTTACAAGCAACGGATGTTACTATTGGGATAAAGGCTTTAAAAGAATAAACGGCATTAACGGCGTGTGCACCGGCCTGATCGAGACCGGTCCGGATTCGATGCTTGTTGTTAGTCCCACCCGCCTATTCCTGGTAAAGGGCAAGAAAATCGACACCAGCTTTAAAGCTGACTTCTTAAATGGATCGAACATAAACTGCTTGAAATATTATAAAGGCCGCATTTACATTGGGACATTTGAGCACGGATTGTATATATGGAACCCCCATGGCGGCCCGGTTATTCATTTAAATGAAAAAAACGGGTTAAGCTCGCCAAGCGCTTACAGTATCGATATTGATAAAGATGAGGTAATGTGGATAGGGACGGGGAGCGCGGTGAATCAGTTTAAAATAAAAAACGACGGCACATTCCAAAGAATAATCAATGAAAACATCAGTAACCTGTTTGTTGAATGCAACCAGGATGCGATTTTACTTGACAATAACCAGGTTTGGGTGGGTACCACCAAGGGCCTGCTGGTAGTTAAAAGGGATTTGCCCTTAAACCCGTTTACCGCGCCCCATACAACCATAAAAGGCGTGTTATTTTACAATAAGCAATCGGTTAAGTACACCTATAAAGACGGCTATAAGGAACCTCAAAATTTAAAACTTCCATTTAATAACAGCCATATTACCATCAGTTTTGATGGCATTTATTTAAAAAACCCGCGTAATGTTTTATATAGCTATAAATTGTGGCCGTTGGATACCCGGTTTTGCCCCCAGGTAAACAATAATGTGGTTGATTATCCTTCGTTACCGCCCGGTAAATATATTTTTTATGCCATGTCATACAACCTCGCGGGAGCGTCGTCAAATGTTGCGCGCTTTTCGTTCGAAATAGCCCCCGCCTGGTATCAGACAGCTGTATTTAAAGTGGCAATAGTGTTGTTACTTTTTTTGATCAGCGTGGTAACATGGAAATACTTTAGCGAACGGGAGGAACAGAAAAGAAAACTGATAGCACATTTGCGCCTGGAGGAACAGGTTAAGATCCGAAAGCAGACTGCGGAAGATTTTCACGATGATCTCGGGAATAAATTAACCAGGATCAATGTATTGTCTGACATTCTTTATAAGAAGGTCGATGTCGCCTTTTCAGACCAAAGAAAACTTATTGACCAGATCAAGGAAAATGCAGACGCCTTGTTTACAGGCAGCAAGCATATCCTGTGGGCGCTTGATCCTGACAACGACCGCTTATCAGAAGTTTTAACCCATGCAAAAGAATTCGGGATCGACCTTTTTTTAAACACGTCGATTAGTTTTACTTCAGATTTAACAAGTGATAGTTTCAAAGAAATAACATTGCCGATGGGGTATGGCCGTAACATTTCGATGATACTCAAAGAATTATTTAATAACGTATTACGGCATTCCGGCGCAAAAAACGTTAATGGAACCGCGTTTTTAAACGACGACTTCGGCATATGTATCGTTGTGGAAGACGATGGTAAAGGCTTTGATATAAATACCATAAAAAGCGGTAATGGCATGCGGAATATCAATAACCGGGCTAAAAAGATCAATGGGATAATTGAGACAAGGTCGTCGGTAAATGAAGGCACAAGTGTTACCCTGATCATTGAAAAGATACCACACTTGAATTGAAGATGAAAAATACAACCATCGCAATCATTGAAGATGATGAAGTATTGCGGAATGCGTATGCCACGCTGATCAACGATATCGAAGGTTTTTACGTAGTAAGTTCCTATCCTTCGTTTGAAGATGCGTCAAAAAACATCCTCAACGACGACCCCACGGTGATATTGCTTGACATTGAGCTACCGGGGACAAATGGGGTTGATGCGATACTTTTGTTAAAGAAAAAATTGCCCAAATGTTATATCATCATGCTCACCGTTTATGAGTCGGAAGAGCAGGTCTTTAACGCGTTGTCAAACGGCGCGTCCGGTTATTTAACAAAAAATAGCCCGATTTCAAAGATCATCGATTCCATACGTGAGGTTTGCGAGGGCGGCGGGCCGATGAGCACGAACGTTGCACGGATGGTGATCAAATCTTTTCAGAAAAATCAGCAGTCGCCCTTATCAAGACGCGAAACTCAAATATTGGAAATGGTAAGCGAAGGCAAAAGCCGGTCGCAGATTGCGCATGACCTGTTTATTGATACGGAGACTGTGAAAACTCATATAAAAAACGTCTATATTAAACTGGATGTGAATTCCAGGGCCGATGCGATCAAAGCTGCACGGAAGGATAAATTGATATAGCGTTATCCGCATTTGCGCGGTTTAAATCCATTTCCTCCTACACTGATCATGAAAAAAATTAAACCCTTGTTCGTCGGCCACAACCAGGGTACCGGGTAATTTATCGATAGCCGGCGTGTGGGTATTTAAGCGGCAAACCTGTTTTTGCCCGGTAAAACCTGCCCATTCCGGTGCAAACTTTGGTCACTTTAAAAAAGCAAACTAGTTAATGTAACGAATAAAATACAAATTCTATAGATTTAGTAGTTTTAAATTATTAGTTTTGCACCATAATAATGAAAACAACACTAATCAATACATTTCTAATTCCGCAAGGAGTTAAATCAAAAAGAAACATAATGACTGTCGCTCCCAATGACAGCACGATGTATTGTTGTTGCTAATAATCCACCTGACTTTAAGATAGTTTGTTAACTGGTATTTGATATGCCCGCTTAACAGCTTTATGCTTTTAAACCAAAACAATCCATTGGAAACATATGATCAGATAAAATAAAATAAAGAGACCGGCAAGGAAGCCTTGCCGGTCCGGCGTAAATGAAGTATCAGCTCTGTAACGGCAAATCACTCACTGAGCTTCATCACTGGTTTAAGCAACGAATTACTCATTAACATAAAACCTCGTTAAATATGGAAATATTTACCCGTAAGAAAAAATTAAAAAAATTCATACGAACATTTACAATTCTTCTCCTGTTTGTTAGCCCTTACATAGGTCGGACACAAACAACCCCTCTAATCAATTCTACACTGGATGGGGTGGTGTTAGATTCACTTAGCAAACAACCCATACCGGGTGCGGTAGTACACATCAAGGGTACCACGCATGCCGTGATTACCAATGAACGCGGCCGATTTAATTTTATAACCGGACAAAAATTCCCTTATACCTTAATCATAACTTATGTAGGCTATCGCACCAGGGAGGTTATTGCAGATGGAAGTCCGATTACAATAAGTCTGAGCGAGGATCTTCAAAAACTGAATGATGTAGTAATAGTAGCTTATGGTACCCAATCCCGCAAGTCGTTAACCGGATCGGTTTCTACTATTGCGGTAGCCGAAGTTAACGACAAGCCCCAGGCGACGTTTGAGCAGCAAATACAGGGGCAGTCAGCGGGTCTTCAGATCAGTGCGTCTACAGGTATACCAGGCGATGACATGTTTATCCGCATCCGAGGTACTACGTCCATTAATGCCGGCAATGACCCCTTGTATGTGATTGATGGCGTATATGTTAATAGCAGCTCCTTACAAACTATAACTACCGAAGGTCAGGCCGATAACCCACTTTCGGATATCAATCCAGACGATATTGAAAATATCAGTGTGTTAAAGGATGCAGATGCAACCGCCATTTATGGTGCAAGGGCCGCCAATGGTGTGATAGTTATTACCACAAAAAGGGGCAAACACAACACAGCGCCTAAAGTAAGCTTGAACACTTATTTTGGTGCTGCCTGGGCGCCTAAGCTTTGGAGCCTGGTTACAGGCCCGCAACAAGCCGAAATAATTAATACAATGTACCAGAATTCTGAAGCTGACGCCATTAAAGAGGGAAATGCATCAGCTATTGCGGAATATGCCGTTGTGCCTTTCAGGGCGGCAACTGATGATCCTACGGCATCCCCCGCTCCGGCTGGATTGCCGCAAGACCAAAATACCTATGATCGTCTTGATCAAGCGTTCAGAACTGGTTTTCTTCAAAATTATGATGCTTCCCTTTCTGGTGGTAATGACTATACCACCTACTACATTGGTGGTGGCCTAAATAGCCAACAGGCGGACTTAAAAACCAATGACTTTAGAAGGGCCAGTTTCAAGATAAATATTGACCAAAAAATCAGCAAGACATTTACGATAGGAACGAGCAATACGCTTACAGAAACATACCGGACAAATGCACGGGTTGGGGACGGGCCACAGGGCGGCGTTTTACAGGCCGCTTTACATACGCCAACTTACCTTCCGGAGTATAATGCGAATGGTACGCCTGCAAGATGGGCCGGATTTGATAACCTGGAAGTATTGCTGAGTAATACCGATATGAATTCTACCAGCGATCGTTTGATCAGTAACCTCTATTTAGAGGCAAAAATAACCCCCGATCTTAAATTTCGCAGCAGCTGGAGTATCGACTATGATACCTACAATGAATTCCAGTATTGGGATAGTCAAACCATCATTGGTATTGCCAATCATAATTTAGGCACTTCGAGCATTACTACCAATACGGTTTGGTCTGATGAGCAAACGCTTACTTACAATAAAACCTTGAACAAACACACATTCGGCGCTTTGGTAGGTAATTCGTTAGAAGGTACCACTAACGCCAATACTACTGCCAATGGCACAAACTTCCCGAATGATTCCTATACATTAATTGCATCCGCGGCCAATACCACTGCAACTGCCACTGAAGCTGAATATAAACTTTCGTCATTCTTTGGAAGAGTAAATTATAATTATGACGAAAAATACTACGTTGAGGCTACTATCCGCGCGGATGGTTCATCCCGGTTCGGCGCCGACAATGAGTTCGGATATTTTCCATCCGCAGGCGCAGCCTGGCGTTTAAAAAAAGAAGACTTTTTAAAGGATGTTTCTTTTGTAGATGATTTAAAATTGCGCGGCAGTTACGGTTTGACAGGAAACCAAAACAACATTAACGATTATGCTTCGAGGGGATTGTGGGGGGCCGGCGCAAATTATCAAAATAATCCGGGAACGCTACCCACACAATTGGCAAATCCTAACCTGAAATGGGAAAGCACCCGCCAGGCCGATATAGGAATAGATGCAAGTTTGTTTAAAAGCCGCCTGAATGTTACGGCCGATGTTTATGATAAATTCACTTCTAATTTATTGCTTAATCTGCCTTTACCTGTAAGTTCCGGGTTTTCATCAATCCTGGAGAATGCCGGACAAATGGATAACAGAGGTGTCGAGCTAAATATTAGCAGCACAAATATTAAAGAGGCCTACTTTACATGGACCACAAATTTCAATATTTCATCCAATATAAATAAGATTGTAAAGATACCCAGCCCTATTGTAGCGGCCTACTCTGCCGAAGAAATGGTACAAGGCTTACCTATGTACACCTTCTTTGTTTACAAGCAATTATATGTTAATCCTCAAAATGGCAATGCTGTTTATGATGACACTAAACACGACGGTGGAACCTTAACGCCAACGGCCAGCGACATGGAAGCGGATGGCAGCGCCTTGCCTAAATTTACAGGTGGATTAAACAATAATTTTAGTTATAAGAATTTTGACCTGAACGTGCAATTCAACTATGAGATTGGAAATAAGGTTTATAACAATAATGCTTATTTCCTGGAGGCAGGAGGAACGCGTTTAGGTAACAGAGCAATCGATACCCGCCAGTTGACCGCATGGACAACTCCCGGCCAAATAACCGATATGCCAAGGCTTACCGCATTGGGTGATAATTACACCATCGGGCCCACCAGCCGTAACATTGAGGATGGCTCCTTTTTAAGGTTAGCTAATGCAAACCTGGGTTACAAATTACCACATAGCCTGACGGACAAGGTGGGGATTTCTTCAATGAGAGTTTATGTAGGTGGTACAAACTTATGGCTGCTCACCAAATACCGCGGACCAGATCCAGAAGTAAACGTGTCGTCATCTCCGACGGTGCTTGGTTATGACCTCGGAACGCCACCTATACCGCGCACCGTCCAGTTAGGGGCTAACGTAACGTTTTAACCCGTTTCATTAAGACATCAAAAAAGCAAAATCAAATGAAAAAATATATATACATAATATCCGCAATGCTTTTGCTCGGATCATGCAAGAAATTTCTGGCGGTTGAGCCGAAATTAAATGTGGATCAATCAGTAGCAATTGTTGATGCAGGTTCAGCAGGAACAGCTGCCAACGGTTTATTTAACACACTTGCCAGCAATGGTTATTACGGAGAAAATTTTCCCGCCATATCTTATTTAGCGGGAGGCGACATCCAGTGGACAGGTTCCCAGGCAGATGCAGCTGATATTAATGATCATTTAACCCCGTCGACTAATGCTTATATATTAACCGCGTGGACAACCATTTATGAAACTATCTCGCAGGCAAATTATATTATTGCTGATGTTCCGAAGGTTGTTGATCCGCTATTTACTACCGCAACACGGAACCAATACCTCGGCGAAGCCTATTTTATAAGGGCATTGGCGTACTTTGACCTGGCGCGTGGCTGGGGTGGCGTGCAATTGATCCTTACACCAACAACAAGTCCTACCGATAACACAGGGATCCCGAGGAGCAGTCTGGCAAATACCTATGCGCAGGTTTTAAAAGATTTGAATACCGCCGAAACTTTAGTGCCAACAGCGGTAAACCGTAACCGGGTAACCCAAAAAACCGTATGGGCGCTAAAAGCCAGGTTATATCTTTATACACAACAATGGGTATTGGCGGAGCAATATGCCACCCAGGTGATAAGTGATGCCGCGGATTACGCGTTGGTGACACCGTACAGCGCTTTTTTTGCCAACAATGCCGAGGATACACAGGAATCGGTTTTTGAGTTAGCCTATACCGTTTCAAACACCAACGATCACAGTACATGGTGGTTGCCGCCGGCTTTGGGTGGCCGTCGCGAATGGGCCCCTAATGCCCTATTGGTATCTTTGTTAAATAACCCTGCAATTGGCGGTAACAGAAGTGCGCTGATAGCGCAGACCGTGCCCCCCGGAAACCTTTGGTATGGCCAGTTATACTACCGTCAGCCATTGGGAACAGACCCCGCCTATGTGATCCGTATAGCCGAGTTATACCTTATCCGTTCAGAAGCAAGAGCTGAGCAGGGAAATCTAACTGGCTCGCTTTCTGATTTAAATGCGGTGAGAGCCCGTGCGGATGTTCCGCCCAGTACTGCTGCCACCCTGAGTGATATCTTATTAGCGCTTGAACAGGAGCGGGAAGTAGAGTTTCCATTTGAAACAGATCGCTTTTTTAACCTTGTAAGAACGGGTAGGGCACAAGTAGTATTATCACTTCCTGATACGCACTTGTATCTATTTCCAATTCCTTATAGTCAGCAATTGGTGGATCCCGAACTAGCCGGGGCAAACGCCAATCCCGGATATTAATCACCATTAAAAAGAATCAAATGAAAAACTCTATCATTCTATCGTTTATAATAGCTGTTTTCAGCTATTCATCATCTTTTTCCCAGCAATCACCTATCACGGTAAAAAAATCAACCACCAGGCATGGCCCTGAAAAGGGATCCCTGATTATCATAGGAGGCGGCGGGTTTACACCGGCTATCTGGAGTAAATTTATAGAGCTGGCAGGTGGCAAAGAAAAAGCCAACATCCTGGTAGTAACTACTGCTGCCGGTGATTCGGCTGAATTTAGTACCGAAACTGTCGATTTAATTAAAAAAGAAACCGGCGCCCAAAATGTTCGTGCATTGCATACAGGCGACCTAACGGTAGCCAATTCTGAAAAGTTTATTGAACCGATAAATAAAGCTACCGCCGTCTTCTTTGATGGCGGCAGGCAATGGCATATTGCCGATTCCTATCTGAACACACTAACCCACCAGGCTTTTAAAGATTTGCTTGACCGCGGTGGTGTAATTGCCGGCACATCAGCCGGGGCAACGATACAGGGGTCATTCCTGTGGAGAGGCGATACAAAAGGATCGGAAATTTTGATTGGCGATCACACCCAGGGCTTTGGCTTTTTAAAGAATGCCGTGATTGACCAGCACTTACTCACCCGGAACAGGGAGTTTGACCTTGTTGATTTTATTAAAAACACACCCGAATTGATAGGCATTGGGTTAGAACAGTCTACCGCGATATTGGTGCAAAGGGATACACTGGAGGTAATTGGTAAAGCTTATGTAGCCATATACGATTACAATACCATAATTGGGAACGGAGTAAAGCATGTTACCAATGGCAAGGAGAATTACACAGCTTCAAACGGACCTTTTTTCTTTTTACATGAAGGGCAAAAGTATGATCTGGCTAAACGTGCGGTGATTGAACAACCACGAAACAAAAGCTCAAATGCTGCTGCAAAAGCGGATGACCAGGAGGAGCAATAACGGATAGTAATTAATTATCAAACATTAATAAAAAGAAACATGAAAAAATATATGCTGATAGGTTTATTGCTGGCAACAGTGTCACCTTTCGCGAATGCACAATCAACCGGGGCTAAAAAAGTATTAACACCTATAAATGTTCAACCGGCAATAAAAATTATAAATCCCACAACCAAACACGGGCCCGAAAAAGGTTCCTTAATTATTATTGGAGGCAATGTTGGATCTCAACGTGATATTTGGGATAAGTTTACAGAATTAGCCGGCGGTAAAGAAAAAGCGGTAATCGTGGTGGTAACCACCGGATCAGGCGATTCCGCGGCTTACGATCAAAAAGATGTAGAAATTGTAAAAAAGGAAACGGGTATTAAGAATGTAACGCTACTGCATACCAATGACCTGAAGGAAGCGAACAGCGAAAGCTTTATAGCTCCTTTAAAAAAGGCAACCGGTGTTTATTTTATTGGCGGTCGCCAATGGCGCATTGCCGACTCGTACCTCAACACGCTTACTCACAAAGCTTTTTGGGATGTGCTCAATCGTGGCGGGGTAATTGCAGGCAGCTCAGCAGGCGCCAGCATCCAGGGGTCGTTTCTGTGGCGCGGTGATACTAAAGGGCCGCAAATACTCATAGGCGATCATACGCAAGGCTTGGGTTTTCTAAAATCTTCAGCCATTGACCAGCACCTGCTGGTACGTAACCGGGAGTTTGACCTGGTTAGTCTGATCAGGAAATCACCACAGTTGATTGGGATAGGACTTGATGAAGCAACGGCTGTGGTGGTTCAGCGAGACACCCTGCAGGTTATCGGAAAATCTTTTGTTGCCATCTATGATTATAATACCATCATTAAAAGTGAAGAAAAATCTTTGCTTGATGGTAAAGAAGATTATACTGCCTCAACCGGTCCGTTTTTCTTTTTAAGCGCAGGACAAAAATACGACCTGGCCAAACGGCAGGTGATCAGGGAACCCCGCAAACCCAGATCCGGCGCCGCCGCTACTAATACTACCGGGAAATGATGAAAGACAAATTTGAGGTTGCTTATTTAAAATGAGCAGCCTCGAATAAATCAAGCCGGGTGACCGAGTGGCCAGGTAGAGGTCTGCAAAACCTTGTACGGCAGTTCGATTCTGCCCCCGGCGTCTCTAAAACCAACATAAAATTAAACCCAATGACAAAAATCTTAACAATTAATCCTGCTGATAAATGGAGCGAGAGAGAGAAGAATATTTTCCGGTTCTTTTTCCTCTTTTTTATTATCCAGGCGCTGCCACTAAGTGCGGATATTTTTAAAGCAGTTTTCGGCATTAACTGGTTTCATATCAGTTATGGCGATATTTTTAACATCACCCGTTTGTCGGCTAAGTTTATCCCCGGGGCCGATAGCTTTGTCAACTGGATAATTATTGCTGTATTAGCGGCAATTGGTTCGGTTATTTGGAGCAGATCGAAATTTAAAGATCAGGACTATAGTACCTTATACTACTGGTTAAGGGTAATTGTACGCTACCGGCTGGCCATTGGCATTATAGGATATGGCTTTATTAAATTTTTTCCGTTGCAGGCGCCATTTCCGTCTATAAGTAATCTGAATACCAGCTACGGGGATTTCAACGACTGGAAGATATTCTCGATGAGCCTGGGCATCGTACCAAACTATGAGTCGTTTCTTGGCTCTATAGAGATCATTGCCGGTATTTTGTTGTTTTTCAGGAAAACAGCCACCATAGGCGCTTTGATCATTTTAGTATTCACCGGGAACGTTTTTATATCAAACCTGGCTTATGACGGTGGCGAATATGTTTATAGCATATACCTGGTGAGTTTTGCATTGTTTGTATTATCATTTGATGCCATCCGGATTTATAATCTTGTTTCGCTGGAGCGTCCTACCGCACCCAATAAGTTTAAACCCGCGCTTACAAGCCGGCAGCAAACTACCCGGTTGGTTATCAAAACGCTGGTTATTTTCTTTTTTGTTTTCCTGTATGGCTTTAAAACCTATTCCGGTTTCAGACACGATCCCTACCAGTTTCCGCGTACACCCGGGCTGGCAAAAGCAAGCGGCATATATAATGTAAGTGAATTTAAAATCAATAATAAGGAACTGCCTTATTCCGCTACCGATTCGGTGCGATGGAAGGATGTGGTATTTGAAAAATGGGCAACCATCAGTATCAGATCTAACCGGCCGGTGATCATTGACGCCGCTAACTATGAGCAGGTGTTTAAAAAAGACGAAGACAGGGATTATGAGTTAGTCGGGTCGGCAGGCAGGCAGTACTACAGCTATACTGCCGATACGCTGAACCATGTATTGTTTTTAGCAAACAAGAATCCTCATTATAAAGGCGAAAAGCTGGTGCTTAAATATTCAAGGCCCGATACCGCTACAATTATATTATCGGGTATTGATCAGCAAAAGGATTCTGTCTATGTCGTGCTAAATAAGCTGGATAAAAAATATCCCCTTTCAATGGGCCGCCGAAGGGTATTGAAACTTTAATTGATAACGGTCATCCCTTTTACAATACTGAATTATAGATCATCGATTTAAACTTAAAACACAATGTCTGACATAAAAACTAACTCAGATAACCCTGAAACAACGCCCGGATCGCAAAATGATCCGGCAAATCCGGCAGGAAATCAACCCGCGTCAAATAAAATTATATGGTCGTGGTATAAAAAACTGGTGTTCCGTATACTTTTTGTATTTCTGCTGGCTATGTGTATTCCCTTTACAAGCAGCTGGTATAAAAACCTGTTTACGCTTGATTGGCTGCATCCGCATTACCGTGACATATACGACATAGCACGTTTCCAGCCAAGTTTCCGGCAATATTTTGGTGGCCGGGGCGATTATGAAGACGGAGGACTCCCGGCAGGTAATGAAGGCAGCCCGGCCGGCAAAAATGGCAATCACGGAGTTGGTCCCGGCAGGCGTCACCATAGCGGCGGTGATTCAACGCAATCAGGCAACGGCGGAGGCCTTGCCGCTGGTGATCATAGCGGATTTGGAAGGCGTCATCATCATGGCGATTCTACACAAGCCGGTGCTAATGGTGATAGATTTGCCGGAGGAAGTTTCAAACATCATCTTCATGGAGGCGACTCTACAGCAAAGGGCAATGGCGACGGTAGTTTTGCCGGACAAAGTCATGGAGGATTTGGCAGGCATCATCATGACGATTCTACAGACGCTGGTGGCAATGGCAATAGATTTGCCGGGGGCGGTTTCAGACATCACCATCACGGAGGCGACTCGACAGCAATGGCAAAAAGTGACGCCGGCAGTTTTGCAGCCGGACAACACGGAGGATTTGGCAGGCGTCATCATGGCGATTCTACGGCAGCTGGTGGCA
>Ga0302303_10000696_pt1 | contig 25371 bp, 22 predicted proteins | sample III_Palsa_E2_1_FD_194542 | JGI IMG/M metagenome (GOLD analysis project Ga0302303, IMG submission 194542) | Peat permafrost microbial communities from Stordalen Mire near Abisko, Sweden - III_Palsa_E2_1 | ecosystem: Environmental > Terrestrial > Soil > Palsa > Peat permafrost | place: Sweden...
GTAAAGTAGGCACGGGTTTTAACGATAAGGTACAAAAGGAAATGATGGCTCAATTTAAACCGCTCATCAGCACCAAAAGCCCGTTTGATGTTGAACCTGATGTGGATAAGCCATCCCGTTTTCGCCCAAAACGCATGGGTGCCAGGCCAACCTGGTTAAAACCCGAGCTGGTTTGCGAGGTTGCTTATGCCGAAGTTACCAGCGATGGCGTCTTCAGGCAGGCATCGTTTAAAGGTATGCGCATTGATAAAAAAGCAAAAGACATTGTATTAGAAACGCCTAATGATACCCACGAAACGGTTGACGAAACTGAAAAACACGAAACAATGGAAACACATACCCACGCGGTAACTCCACCAAAAGATAAAGACCGCAAAACGCTGTTAAACCCAACTGATGAAACGCAGGTACGTAAAATATGCGGTCACGATATTAAATTCACGCACCTGAGCAAAGTTTACTGGCCCGAGGATAATGTGACCAAGCGCGATATGTTTAACTACTATTACCAGGTTGCGGAATATATTTTGCCTTATTTAAAAGATAGGCCAATGTCGCTTAATCGCTTTCCTAACGGCATACATGGTTCAAGCTTTTATCAAAAGGATATTACGGGCAAAGCACCGGATTGGATCACCAAAACATTCCCTTACACTACCAGCGATGGCGAGCATAAGGAATATCTGGTCGGTTCTGATGAATCATATCTGCTATGGATGGCATCTTTGGGTTGTATCGAAATGAATCCATGGTTTAGTCGCTATAAAACTCCTGACAATCCCGACTATTGTGTAATTGACCTCGACCCGGATAAAAATACATTTGACCAGGTTGTTGAAGCTGCACAAGAAGTTAAAAAGGTGCTGGATGCGCTAGATGTTCCATCTTATCCAAAAACATCCGGCTCAACAGGTATGCATATTTACATCCCGCTGGAAGGTAAATATACTTACGATCAATCGCAGATGTTTGCCAAGATTATTGTACAATTGGTACACAAGCAAATCTCTGATTATACCAGCCTTGAACGCATGATCGCTAATCGCAAAGGCAAAATGTACCTCGATTTTTTACAAAACCGTCCTGGTGCAACCATTGCAGGCCCCTACTCGCTCAGGCCAAAGGTTGGCGCAACGGTATCTATGCCTTTAGATTGGGATGAAGTAAAACCGGGATTAACCATGAAGGATTTTACCATCTTTAATTCCATAGACAGGCTAAAAGAAACCGGCGACCTGTTTAAAGGCGTTTTAGGCAAAGGTATCGATCTTGAAAAAACAATTAAAAAGGCACAAAGTATATTTGGTTAAAGAATCATCAGCTTAAAAACATAACAGTAATAATTGCTGTTATGGGAATAATTTAATTGCTAAAACTCCATATTTGAATTAATGAGTACATCTGCTTCGCTAAACCAAGGTCAAATACTGGAAGTTTTATCCCTATCTCAAAATGCAACTGCAATTTATACGTCGGATGATCTTGTAATTGAAACTGCCAATGATGCCATGATTGCTTTTTGGGGTAAAGACAGGAGCATAATTGGGAAGCCACTTGAAGAAGCGGTTCCCGAGCTTAAAGGCCAACCTTTTGGGCAAATGTTAAGGGCGGTATTAAGTACAGGCATTACCAATTCGGGAAGCGCGATACCTGCTGAATTACTAATTGACGGTAAGTTGCAAACCTCTTATTATGATTATGAATACAGGGCAATAAAAAATAACAATGGCGAAACTTACGCCATATTGCACACAGCATCTGATGTTACCGAACGGGAATTAAACCGCATAGCCTTACAAAAAGCAAAAGAGCTGGAGGCAACTCAAACTAAAGCCCTTATTGAAAGTGAAAAAAATCTCCGGCGTTTTATTTTACATGCACCGGTAGCTATTGCCTTATTTGATGGGCCTGATTATGTAGTGCAAATTGTAAATAACCGTGCCCTGGAATTATGGGGGCGAAAAATGGAAGAGGTGTTACACAAGCCTATTTTAGATGCTATGCCCGAGCTGCGTTCGCAAGGTGTAAAGGATTTGTTGGATAGTGTATATCAAACAGGCGAAACTTTTTCGGCGTTTGAATTACCTGTTAAATTACTGCGGAACGGGGAAATGGTTAATACCTACATCAATTTCATTTACGAAGCGCAATATGATTCGGACGGAGAAATTAATGGCCTGATAACCATTGGTTTTGAGGTAACTGAAGAAGTGCTGGCCAAAAGAAAAATTGAAGAAAGCCGTGCCGAGCAATATTCGCTAAATGAAGAGCTTACCGCATCAAACGAGGAGTTAATTGCTACTAATGAAGAGCTTACCGAAACCCAGGATCATTTACAGATAATTATTAATGAGCTTGAGAGAAGTGAGTCACGTTTTCGTAACCTGGTATTACAGGCCCCTGTTGCCATTTGTATTTTCCGTGGGCGTGAGCTGCTGATAGAAGCAGCCAATTTAAAGATGCAGGAAATGCTGGGTAAAGATAGCCGGATTGTAGGAAAAACGTTTGCCGAAGCGGTACCTGAACTGGAAGATCAGCCATTTTTTGAATTACTTGACAGCGTTTTTAAAACCGGCGAAATATACTATGGCAATGAAGCCCTTGCGACTATAAATCGCGACGAGTTTTTATCCGATGGCTATTTTAACTTCATTTACCAACCTTTAAAAGATGAAAACAACCTTACCGAAGCCATAATGGTTGTTGCTATAGAGGTAACCGAAACAGTAAAATCGCGTAAGGAGATTGAATGGACAGGCGAACAGTTGCGATTAGCTATTGATGCCGCCGATTTAGCCACATGGTACCTTGATATTAACTCGGGTACATTTATTCCTTCGCCAAGATTAAAAGAACTATTTGGTTATTACCCCGAAGAAGAAATGCCCTTATCCGCAGCAATAGATCAAATAGAAGGCGATCACAGGGAACTTGTTCGTAAAGCGATAAATAATACGGTTGCAACCGGTACTAATTACAATATAGAATATCCTGTTATCGGTTTTCACGACGAAAAACAACGCTGGGTTAAGGCGATGGGTAAAATATACAAAGATAATGACGGAAAAGCCAGTAATTTTTTTGGCGCGTTAAGCGATATAACCGAAAGCAAACAAGACGAACTACGTAAAAACGACTTCATCGGTATGGTAAGTCATGAGTTAAAAACACCATTAACTTCTCTTACAGCAATAGTACAGGTTGCTAACTCGAAACTTAAAAACAGCGAGGATAAGTTTTTAGCCGGGGCGATGGAAAAAGCCAACATTCAGGTTAAAAAGATGAGTAACATGATTAATGGTTTCCTGAATATATCGAGACTGGAATCTGGTAAAATATTGATTGAGAAGCAAAAATTTGAAATTGACGAACTGATCAGGGAAATTATAGACGATGTACAGGTAACAACCGTATCGCATACCATAACACTTACCGCCTGTTCACCAATTGAAATAGATGCCGACCGTGATAAGATAGGATCGGTAATATCAAACTTGCTAACTAACGCCATAAAATATTCACCACGTAACCAAGGCATTACAGTTACATGCACAAAAACAGATGATGTGCTGCAAGTAAGCGTTAAAGATGAGGGAATGGGCATTAAAGAACAGGATATTGATAAGCTATTTGACCGTTATTACCGGGTTGAGAGTAAAAATACTACACACATTTCGGGCTTTGGTATCGGCTTATACCTGAGTGCCGAGATCATCCAACGCCATAACGGTAAAATTTGGGCTGAAAGCGAAACGGGTGTAGGCTCAACTTTCTACTTTACTTTACCGCTGATTAAGTAATGAGTTCTGGTGCTGAATTTTATGGTGGTACAAGTGGCTTGCAGTTGCCGATCCCTAAGCGGGATTTCCCGCCTGAACTGGCAGATAAAAGCCGCATCTATTATTGCTCAACCATATTAAACAGCCTCGAGGTAAATAGCTCATTTTATAAAGTGCCATTAGCTTCCACAGTTAAAAAATGGGCAGATGATGTTACGGGAGATTTTAGGTTTACCTTTAAACTATGGCGCGATATCACCCATAATAAAGGCCTGGAATTTAAGGTTGATGATGTTCAGAAATTTCTGAACGTTATTAAGGTTCCGGCAAATCGAAAAGGTTGCTTCCTGGTTCAGTTCCCGCCCAGCCTTACGGTGGCTAATAAAAATCAGCTGGAAATATTATTAAACGTTATTAAAGATTGCGACCCGGTTAGCTGGCCGATAGCTTTGGAGTTTCGCCATAAATCCTGGTATCAGGATGATGTTTACGAATTGATAGAAAAGTATCGGGCTACTTTAGTAGTTCATGATATGCCCGCTTCAGCTTCACCACTTGATTCTTTTAATGATGAGTTGGTTTACCTACGTTTTCACGGCCCTGATGGTAAATATCGCGGCAGTTATTCTGATGAATTTTTGGCGGAATATGCCAGTTATATAAATGACTGGCTGTATGAAGGTAAAACAGTTTATACTTATTTTAACAATACCATGGGTAATGCGCTGCAAAACCTAATGACATTAAAATCATACGTTCAACTCCAATAGAACATAAAAGCCGGGAGAGTATATCTTCCGGCTTTTATGTCTAAAAACAATTTAGTTTTTTGGATCTTCAAATTACTTGCTGTTGGAGTGGCCGCCAGAGTGTGAGGCTTTGCCACCTTTACTGGCGATGTCTTTCTGTTTGCTGTCATCCATGTTAGCAAAATTTCCCGAATTGTTGTTGCTGTTTGATCTGTTGTTGCTACCATGGGTTGACTTGCTGTCATTTCCTGAATGGTTTTTTTGAGTAGTTGCCATTTTCGTAATTTTTATGGTTTATTAATCTGTTAACTACCTAATTAAAGTAATTACCATACCAGTGTTTTGCCATATTATTAACCAGGCTGATTTATAGCAATTTACAAATATTAAATAATAGTTAATTAAATAGGCAAAATATTCGCTTTAAGAAATATTGTCCCCTAACAAGAGCAATACTGTATGATATAGCCGACCTGCGTTTAAACAATAGTTGTTACCGCACGCATTAAACTATTAATTAAATATTCTATAACATTTATATAACCTTTTGTTTTAAAACCACGTATAAATACCTAAATACATTAATAAGATGACCTCATTTAACGAAATATTTTCTGCAATACTTAAAGCTGTTTGTGCACCTGCTAATAATGGTGGCTTATTTAAAAAAATAAAAAGAACGCCTTTCAATCCAAAAATCACTTTAGGATTTAATTTCTAATAATATTATCAGTCAACTCCGTGTAGTTGTATTTGTGTAGATTTTCTAATCCTGTTCTAATCTCGAGTTCAAAAGCTGTAACTTTGAGGCCATGTTGCGGGTTAGTGAGTTGTATATTTATCCAATAAAATCGCTGGGAGGAATAAAACTTCAGCAAGCTGAACTAACAGACAGAGGGTTTAAACACGACCGCCGTTGGTTATTGGTTGATAAAAAAAACCGCTTCCTATCTCAGCGCAGCCAGCCTAAAATGGCCCTGTTAAAAGTTAGCCTTTCGCCTACCGGCTTAATGGTTACTTATAACCTTAACGCTCATCATTTACACATTCCCTTCGAGCCACAAATTAATGAACCTGGTACAGTAACCGTTTGGGATACACCTTGTGCGGCTATTTTTGTGAGCTACAGTGCCGATAGGTGGTTCAGTAAAATATTGGGCATCAAATGTCGCCTGGCTTATATGCCCGATGAATCCTTTCGTAAGGTTGACGAAAACCATGCGCCAAAAGGGTTTGTTAATTCCTTTGCAGATGGATACCCTTTTCTTTTGTTAGGGCAATCGTCATTAGATGATCTTAACTCCAGGTTAGAAGATAAAGTGGGAATGGATCGTTTTCGGCCAAATATCGTTTTTACCGGTGGTAAGCCCTTTGAGGAGGATTTGATGGATAATATCCTAATTAACAACGTTAGTTTTTACGGGGTGAAATTATGCGCAAGGTGTATTATGATCGCTATTGATCAGGATAATATAAAAAAGACCAAAGCACCTCTTAAGGCACTTGCCAAATACCGCCGCCAGGGCAACGACGTATATTTCGGGCAAAATCTGATACATAAAGGTTTAGGAACGATCTCTATCGGTGATGAAATTACTACGCTCAGTATCCACACTGATAAAAGTTTTATGATAAATAGGTAAATACACATTTGTGTAAAATTCAATATTTTTCAGCAAAACACTACTAAATCCGTATGCTTTATCTATATTTGACTAATGATAACTGTCCATTTTAACTGCGATAAAATGATGTGCTGTATTTGCAGCATAAGTATCTAAGCTACAGAGGAAAATTTACACATAATACCACGCCTCTTTAGTTTTAAACCAAAGAGGCATTTTTATAATATATTAAAACGAAAACATGCAAAGTTTCAGAACGGAACTCGAAAACCCGATAGTTGAACAGGATATAATCGATCTCGAAAAAAAGATCAGGGCATTCCGCGAAGGTAAAATACACGACGAGAAATTCCGCAGCCTTCGTTTGGCCCGTGGTGTGTATGGCCAGCGCCAGCCGGGCGTGCAAATGGTGCGTATCAAATTGCCGTTCGGTAAGGTTACGTTTAAGCAATTACTGCGTATTGCCGATGTATCCGACGAATATGCCAGCAGCAACCTGCACTTAACTACCCGTCAGGATATCCAGGTTCACTACGTAAGCCTCGATAGGACACCGCAACTTTGGGCTGAATTAGAGCGTGATGATATTACCTTGCGCGAAGCTTGCGGTAATACTGTTCGTAATGTAACCGCATCAGCAATAGCGGGTATTGATCCGCTTGAGCCTTTTGATGTTTCACCGTACGCGCATGCGGTTTTTGAATATTTCTTGCGTAACCCTATCTGCCAGGATATGGGCCGTAAATTCAAAATATCGTTTTCATCAAGTGATGCGGATACCGCGTTTTCTTACATCCATGATATTGGCGCTATCCCCAAGATTAATGAAAAAGGTGAGCGTGGTTTTAAAATAATGTTAGGTGGCGGCCTTGGCGCGCAGCCTATGCTGGCCAATTTGGTTGAAGCGTTTTTACCCGAAGATCAACTGATCCCGTATATCGAATCCATTATCCGTGTGTTTGATCGTTACGGCGAGCGTAATAACCGCAACAAAGCGCGTATGAAATTCCTGATCCAGAAAATTGGCTTGGATGAAGTAGTTCGTTTGGCAAAAGTTGAATTTACCGCTAATAAAGTAAAATCATACACCGTTAACCGCAATACGGTTGAAACCCCTGCCCTGCCGGGCACTACTTCTTACCCAGAAGTTGAAATAACAAACCCATTACGTTACGAGCAATGGTTAGCTACCAACGTATTCGCACAAAAGCAGGAAGGTTTTTATGGTGTGTATGTTAAAGTGCCGGTTGGCGATATTAAATCGGATGTGGCACGTAAACTGGTTGAGATATTAACCCCACTAGTTGCCGATGAAATTCGCATCACCCATAATCAGGGCTTACTATTAAAATTCGTTCGTAAAGAGGCATTACCTGCCTTATATAATGGCTTAACCGGGCTTGACCTTTCTGCACCAGGCTTTGATAGCTTGGCGGATGTTACCACTTGCCCGGGTACAGATACCTGTAACTTAGGCATCTCCAACAGCATGACATTATCAAAAGTGCTGGAAGATGTGATTTATAACGAATACGAAGACTTTATTTATAACCGCGAAATCAAAATCAAGATCAGCGGCTGTATGAACTCATGTGGGCAGCATGGTTTAGCGCATATTGGTTTCCACGGCAGCTCGTTAAAAGCGGGTACTAAAGTATTACCATCGGTACAAGTACTGTTAGGCGGTGGTACGGTTGGCGATGGCGTAGGCCGTGCTGCGGATAAAATTGTTAAAGTACCTGCTAAGCGTGCTACACACGTTTTACGCGCGGTGCTAAATGATTATAAAGCGAACTCTATCGAGGATGAAACCTTTCATAATTACTATGACAGGAAGACTAAAGACTATTTCTACCAGTTATTAAAGCCGTTGGCTAATTTGGAAACGCTTACCGAAGATGAGTTTGTAGACTGGGGCCACCAGGAAACATTTGTTACCGCTATCGGTGTTGGCGAATGTGCGAGTGTGATTATCGATTTGGTTGCTACTCTTTTGTTTGAATCTGAAGAAAAAATGGGTTGGGCAAACGGGGCTTATAATACCGGTGCCTGGGCTGATGCTATTTATCATTCATACAACGTGATGATCAGCTCTGCTAAAGCTTTGTTGCTGGATAAAGGTGTAAGCAGCAGTACACAGGCAGGTATCATCCGTGAGTTTGATACGCATTATGTATCAACCGGGGAATTTAAACTGGATGGCACGTTTAATGATTTGATTTTACAGATCAACCAAAATGAACCGTCGCATCAATTTGCAACAAAATATAAAGCCGAAGCCGAAGAATTTTTGGCTGCAAGCAAAGCTAAAAGAGAGGCTATCGCATAATGGAAACTCAAACACAACAAAAAATTAAAGAACCGCGCATTACCCTTGTGGGCGCAGGCCCCGGCGATGCCGACCTGATCACCATAAAAGGCATTAAGGCATTAAAAGCAGCCGATGTTGTTTTATATGATGCCTTGGTGAACGAAGAATTATTGGAGTTTGCACCAGAAACCGCGGTTAAAGTATATGTAGGCAAACGCTCCGGCGATCATTCCTTTTCACAGGATGCGATCAATAAACTGATGGTTGATTATGCCTTAAACTATGGCCACGTGGTTCGCCTGAAAGGTGGAGACCCATTTGTGTTTGGTCGTGGGTTTGAGGAATTGGATCATGCGGCATCGTTCAGTATTCCGGCTACAGTTATTCCGGGTATTTCAAGTTCTATTTCGGTGCCGGGTTTACAGCAAATTCCGGTTACTCATCGTGGTTTAAGCGAAAGTTTTTGGGTACTTACCGGTACAACATCCGATGGAAAAGTATCTGCCGATATATTTACTGCTGCACAAACCAATGCCACTATCGTGGTTTTAATGGGCTTAAGTAAGTTGGCCGAGATCACCCGGATCTTTAAAAATCAGGGTAAAAATCGTTTACCGGTGGCTGTTATCCAAAGCGGATCAACAGAAAGCGAGAAAGTTGCCATTGGTGTGATTGATACCATTGTTGAAATTGTGAAAGAACAAAAAATTGCAGCACCCGCGCTGATCGTGATTGGCGAGGTAGTATCGTTACATCCTTTGTTTCAACCTATCAGGGAGTTTTATGACATTGTTGCCGAAGAATAGTAATTTAAGTGTCGTGCAGGATGATAAACCCGGAGATAATCAATTATTCCCTGTTTTTATCAAGCTGAATGAACTACATACTGTGCTGATCGGCGCAGGTAATATCGGTTTGGAAAAGCTGACGGCTATTGTAAACAATAGCCCTAAATCCAGAGTAACCATTATTGCCCGTACTTATTTACCTGAAGTTGAAACGCTTGCTTCGGGGTTTAGCAATGTCAAGATCGTTCAAAAAGCATTTGAGGACACCGATCTGAACAACGCCAACCTCGTAATTGCCGCTACCAATGATAATTCGCTAAACGAATACATTGTAAAAGCCGCCCACGAGCGTAATCTGCTGGTGAATATTGCAGATAAACCTGCGCTATGCGATTTCTATTTAGGATCGATCGTGCAAAAAGGCGACTTGAAACTGGCAATATCAACCAACGGAAAATCCCCAACCGTTGCCAAAAGAATTAAGGAAGTTTTAAACGATAGCATCCCCGACGAAATTGATGCTACCCTGCAGCAAATAGCCGCGTTAAGGAAAACGTTAAGCGGCGATTTTGCCTATAAAGTGAAAAAATTAAACGAAGTGACATCAGTACTTATCAACAAAAAAGAAGAAGACGGTCCTAAAAATAATAAAGCATTGATCTGGCTTATTTGGGGCGCGATAATATTGGCGTTAGTAATAACTATTGCCTCGTTTTGGTTTAAAGATCCTAATTTTAAAGGATTCGTTCAACATATAAACCCGCTTTTCTATTACTTTTTAGGTGCAGGTTTCCTTTTCGCCCTGGTAGATGGTGCAATCGGAATGTCGTATGGTGTAACATCAACTTCATTTTCGCTTACTATGGGTATCCCTCCTGCTGTGGCAAGTTTGGGTGTGCACCTATCAGAGATATTAAGTAACGGTATTGCCGGCTGGATGCATTACCGCATGGGCAACATCAACTGGAAATTGTTTTGGATGCTGTTATGGACGGGTATTATTGGCGCGGTAACAGGGGCGTATATACTTTCTTCATTAACACAATACAGTCAATACACTAAACCATTCGTATCATTATATACTTTAATCTTGGGTTTGGTTATCCTATCGAAAGCATTCAATCTTAAACGCAAGCGCAATACTGAAAAAATTAAGCGAATCCCTTTATTAGGTTTAGGCGGCGGTTTTATTGATGCCGTTGGCGGTGGTGGTTGGGGTTCAATCGTACTATCAACACTAATTGCAGGTGGCCGTAGTCCACGTTTTAGTTTAGGTACAGTTAAACTATCACGCTTTTTTATAGCATTGACCAGTTCGGTTACTTTTATATATATGCTTCGCGTTAACAGTTGGGAACCAGTTGCCGGGTTGGTAATAGGCAGCGCGCTGGCATCTCCTATCGCGGCCAAAATTTCCAACAAAATTTCCACAAAAACCATAATGGTAGCGGTTGCCGTAATTGTTATTTTAACCAGTATAAAAAGCATACTCGCTTTTTTACAACACGTTATAAAATGAGTTCTCTAACAGAAAATATAAAACAGCAATTAGCAGGTTTAGATCCTGTAAGCGCCCTGGCATTGTTAGCTGCAGAGCATCCGGGAAAGATCATCTTCTCCACCAGCTTTGGCTGGGAAGACCAGGTAATTACCCACATGGTCTTCAAAAATAATTTGCCGATAAAAGTTTTTACTTTAGAGACGGGCCGCTTGTTCCCTGAGACTTACTACGTTTGGAACCGTACCATGGAGATGTACGAAAAACCTATCCATGCCTATTATCCCAACAACCAATTGTTAGAGCAAATGGTAAACGCCAAAGGCCCAAATAGTTTTTATGATTCGGTAGATAACCGGAAGGAATGCTGCGGGATACGAAAAATTGAACCATTGAAACGTGCTTTAGCGGGTAACGAGATCTGGATAACCGGTATCCGTGCTGAACAATCACAAAACCGCCATGATATGGAAGATGTGGAATGGGATGAGCAAAACAACCTAACCAAGTTCCACCCTATTTTTCATTGGAGTTTAGATGATGTTAAGGAATATATCAAACTAAATAATATCCCCTACAATACTTTACATGACCGCGGCTTCCCAAGTATTGGTTGCCAGCCTTGTACCCGTGCCGTTCGCGAGGGCGAAGACTTTCGCGCCGGTCGTTGGTGGTGGGAAGATCAGGACAAAAAAGAGTGCGGCCTGCATACCGCCTGATTTAACTATTGATTAGTTAAAGCCTCAAATGTTAAGAATACGTTAAAAAACAACATTATTTAATCTATTTTTTTATAAATACTTGCACAGTGTTTATAAATATGTACTTTTACACTACTAAATCAATAGACATTATAGATTTAGTAGTTATTACGATGATTTACGCAAAAACACAACTTCTTTTAAGCCCTATGCTATACCGCATTACCCTTGCATTTGGATGCATATGTTGTTGATTCTGTGTCAACTCCCCTTTTATTACAAATAACAATTTTCTCTAACCATTTTATTTTATAACTCATGAAACATAACTACTTTAAGTATTTATTAATACTAATTCTTGTACTTCCGGCTGCTATTTCAAAAGCACAACAAAACGATGACCTGTTAAACGTCCTTGTAAAAAAGAATGTGATATCTGAGCAGGAAGCTGACTCGCTAAGATCAGACGAAGCGATTAAAGAACAGAAAAAGAAAGATACTGAAACTGCCAATCAACATAACATTACTATTGGTACTAAAGCCCTGCAAATAAGTGGTTTGATACAAACCGAATATGAAGGTTTTCAACAAGCATCTAAAATTAATACTTTCCTGTTACACCGTGCAAGGTTAGATGTTAAAGGAAGCATCTCCGATGATTGGAGCTACGAAGTTTATACCGAATTTTCAGGTGTAAACCCTAAATTGCTTGATGCTTATACCACTTATAAGATATACGATTTCTTAAAAATTACTGCCGGTCAGTTTAAAGTACCATTCTCTTATGAGAGTTTGGTAAATGACTCTGAACTGGATTTCATCGACCGCTCGCAAGTAGTAAATGCTTTATCAGGTAGATCAACCGACGTTATCGGTAACCAAAATGGCCGTGATATTGGCGCGGAATTATCTGGTAGCTTCGCAAAATTAAATGATCATTATTTATTTGATTATACTTTCGCAGTACTTAATGGTGCAGGTTATGACGTTACAACAGATAACAATCAACATAAAGATATAGCTGGCCGTTTTGTTATCCACCCTATTCAAAACTTATTTATCGGACTTGATTTTTACCACGGTATCGATCAGTTTATTGTAGGTACGGCTAAAGTTGCTACCAATAACCTGCGCAATCGCCAGGGCATTGATGGCCGTTATGTTTGGAACAAACTAGCTGTAACAGCTGAGTATGATAAAGGCACAGATGCGCATTTAAACAGGAATGGTTGGGTTGGCCAGGCAACCTACTTTGTTTGGGCGAAAAAACTACAATTGGCTGCAAGATATGATACTTACGACCCTACCCAAACCATTACCACAGACCGTACAACTGATTATACCGGTGGTGTAAACTACTACTTTAACAAATGGGCAAGGTTTACTTTAAACTACATTGATGCCCGTGAACAAACTGTTCAAATCAAAAACAACCTTTTCGAAGCGCAATTGCAGCTTACGTTCTAAAAACAACTAACTATGAAAGCATTCTTTTCTAAAAACAAAGCTTCTCTGGCAATACTTACAACAGTAGGTATTGCCATAACCGCCTCATCGTTCATCAACCCTAAGCCAAAACCGGCACCGGTTGCTGATGACCTGCAAGGCACAATAAGTATATCGGGCGCATTTGCCCTATACCCTATTACTGTAAAATGGGCAAGTGAGTTTAAAAAGCTGCACCCCAAAGTAACTTTCAATATATCTGCCGGTGGTGCTGGTAAAGGTATTACCGATGCGCTTTCGGGGCTGGTTGATATTGGCTTGGCTTCGCGCGATATTGATCCATCCGAAGTGAAAAAAGGTGCTTACACCGTTTATGTAACTAAAGATGCGGTTGTACCAACCTTTAACTCCAATAATCCTGATGCTGTCGCACTATTAGCAAAGGGTGTAACCCGAAATGAGTTTTTGAATGTGTTTGTAACCGGAAGCGTTACCAATTGGAAGCAGTTAGGTGGTAAAGTTTCGGTGCCGATCCATGTTTACAACCGTTCGGATGCTGCCGGTGCGGGTGAAACCTGGGCCAAATACTTTGGCAAAAAACAGGAAGATTTATTAGGTGTAGGCGTTTACGGCGACCCGGGATTAGCGCAAGCCGTTAAAAAAGATGTTACAGGAATAGGTTATAATAACCTGGCTTATTTGTACGATTTGAAAACCCGTAAGCAAATCCCCGGCATCAGTGTTTTGCCAATTGATGTAAACGGAAACGGTAAAATTGATGCCGATGAGAATTTTTACGGCACGATTGATCAACTAACGGAAGCTATCGCAAGCGGTAAATACCCTTCGCCACCTGCCCGTAATTTAGGTTTCCTGTTCAAAGGCAAGCCTAAGAAAAAGGAGTTGATCGAATTTGTAAAATATGTACTAACCGATGGTCAAAAATTTGTTGACGAGAACGGTTATATCGCTCTTTCCAAAGCGAAATTGCAGGAAGAACTCAAAAAAGTAAATTAAGATCTACAATTGGTTAATCGGGTTGATTGGTTTAGTGAATGCGCTCTCGCTAACCGGTCAGCCCATTAGCTATATACAGGGCTATGCAAAAATTACGTTTATTAACAGATAAATTAATGTCGAAACTGATGCTGGTGTTTACCATCGCTTCAGTTTCACTCGTATTTATTATCGGGGCCGGTTTGTATTATAAATCTATCCCGGTACTGCAAAATTCAACATGGGGTAAACTGCTAACCTCCAGTATTTGGAAGCCGCTTAAAGGTTTATTCGGTTTTTATCCTTTTATTATGGGTACATTATGGGTAACGGCAATTGCCATTATCATAGCCTTGCCACTGTGCATATTAACATCATTATATATTGTTGAATATGCTCATGCGCGTATCCGTAAAATATTGATCCCGTTTGTAAACCTGCTTTCGGGTATACCACCGGTGATATTTGGCGTTTGGGGCGTGCTTTTCATCATTCCCTTGATACAGGATCATATTGCGCCCCATTTTGTCGAATTCTCGACAGGATATAGCGTGTTAGCAGGCGGTATTGTTTTGGCGGTGATGATATTCCCGCTTATTGTAAGCATCGTTAACGAAGTGTTGCGAACCTTACCGCAGGAACTAAAAGATGCCTCATTAGCTTTAGGCGCTACCAAATGGGAAACCATAAAAAAGGTGATCCTGCGCAAAGCATTACCCGGCATAATCGCGGCAACAGTATTAGCTATTTCCCGTGCCTTCGGCGAAACGATTGCGGTGCTGATGGTTTGCGGAAATAATGCCGTTGTACCGCATTCTGTATTTGATCCCGGTTATCCCCTGCCCGCTTTAATCGCCAATAACTATGGCGATATGATGTCTATCCCGCTTTATGATTCGGCGCTGATGTTCGCGGCATTGTTGCTGTTCATTATCATATTACTATTCAATATTATTTCGAGGGTGATATTAACCCGTTTAGAAAGGAGAATGGCAGCATGAGGTTACGCAAATTAGAAGAACTGTTTTTCAAATTTTTGATGGTATTAGCGACCATCGTTGTATCAGGCAGTTTTTTCCTGATAGTTGGTACTGTATTTTATAAAGGCGCACCCTACATGACCTGGGATATGCTCACCAAAACACCCGGTGGCGGCTTTTATATTGGTAAAGAAGGTGGTATCCTCAACGCCATTATCGGGTCCATGTACATCGCGGGCGGCGCTACAGTTTTAGGTTTGATCATCAGCATACCGGTTGCTATTTATATCAACATGTATATGGATGGCAAAAAGTTTTTGTCGAATACCTTGCGAATGGTGTTTGATGTGCTTTTCGGTATCCCATCCATCGTTTACGGCGCGTTCGGTTTTTTAATTATGGTTTACTTTGGGTTGAGAGCATCATTGTTGGGCGGCATCATCGCGGTAACACTATTAGTGATCCCGATATTGGTAAGAACATTGGATGAAGTTATCCGCACCGTTCCTTTAGAATTGCGTGACGCTGCCTTGTCACTCGGTTCAACCCGTTGGGAAACTGCCAAAGTTGTTTTAAGGGCGATTAAGCCCGGTATCATCACTGCTATACTCCTATCCTTTGGCCGCGCCATTGGTGATGTGGCTGCGGTTTTATTTACTGCCGGTTTTAGCGATAACATCCCTACGTCATTGCATGAACCAGCCGCTACACTGCCTTTAGCCATATTCTTTCAATTAGGCAGCCCGGTTGAGGAAGTCCAGGGCCGCGGCTATGCTTCGGCGCTTATCCTCACTATTGTTGTACTCATTATTACTTTACTATCAGAGCTGCTACTTAAAAAGCTCTACAAAAAATAACATCATGACCATAGCTAAACCGCATATCAGTGTACAAGATCTTAATGTGCACATAGGCGATAACCATATCCTGAAAAACATTAACATCGATATCCCTGATAAAAGTGTGATCTCCATAATCGGGCCATCGGGTTGCGGCAAAACTACACTGTTAAAATCCTTTAACCGTTTATTGGATACCACTGCCGAAGTAAAAGTGAGCGGCAATGTTTGGATTGATGGCGAGAACATCTATGACCCAAAAGTTGAAATAACGCACATCCGCAAAAAGATGGGTTTGCTTTCTCAGCGGCCATATCCCCTGCCGATGTCGATCTATGATAACGTGGCCTATGGCCCGCGCATCCATGGCATTAAAAAGAAAAGCGAACTGGATGCCATTGTAGAAGAGCAGCTAAAAGCAACTGCATTATGGAATGAGGTTAAAGATCGTTTAAGTTCATCTGCTTCACGTTTATCTATCGGGCAGCAACAACGCCTGTGCCTTGCACGCGGGCTGGCTGTAGGTCCTGAGATTATCTTGGGCGATGAATCCACCTCTGCCCTCGATCCTATTTCCACCAGCATTATCGAAGACCTGTTTGTCAAACTAAAAGAAAAATACACTATCGTGCTGGTTACGCATATCCTTCGCCAGGCTGCACGGGTGTCCGATTATATCATCTTTGTTTACATGGGGCGCATCATAGAATACGGATTAACCGACCAGATTTTGAGAAATCCGCAGGAAACATTGACCCAGGAATACGTTAAAGGATATATTGTATAGTAATCAAAAACGACTAAATAAAGTTGTATTTAAATCATTTTAATTCATATTTAATATAAAAAATCTCAATTTACATTATAATAAAATAAAATTCACCATAAATATATTATATATCATTATTTTAATATAAAAAACTTATTAAAATCATTATTTATTGACTTTTTTATTTAATTTTGACTCATTAATAGTTTAAAATGGCTCAAAATTACAATCGAATTATTGTCAAGGTAGGATCAAACGTTTTTACCAAAAGCAATGGTTTGCCAGATATTGAGCGCATTGCGAACATTGTAAAACAAGTAGCAGCTATTAAAAAGCAAGGCAAGGAAGTTATCCTTGTTTCCTCAGGTGCCGTCGCTTCTGGCCGTAGCATGATCAATGTTTCTGAGAAATACGATGCCATCGCCACACGGCAATTACTGGCTTCTATTGGCCAGGTAAAACTCATTAATACGTACTCTAATCTTTTCGAGCAATTCGGCATCTTATGTTCACAAGTGCTGGTTACCAAAGAGGATTTTCGCGACAGGATGCATTACCTCAACATGAAAACCTGTTTAGAGTTATTGTTACATCACGAAGTAATACCGGTTGTTAATGAAAACGACGTGGTATCGGTTACCGAACTTATGTTTACCGATAATGATGAACTGGCGGGATTAATTGCCTCCATGCTTAACGCGCAGGCGCTTATCATCCTCACCAATGTGGATGGCATTTATAATGGTGACCCTAAGTTAGCTTCATCTGAAGTTATTGATAAGATCAATGGTAAAGCCATCGATTTTTCCTCATTCATTACTTCCGGCAAATCGCAATTTGGCCGTGGCGGGATGATCACCAAATCAACCATGGCGCAAAAAGTGGCCGCTTTAGGTATCGCGGTGCACATCGCCAACGGAACTAAAGATGATGTACTAACCGACTTGCTCCAAAATGATGTTACACATACGCATTTCCTACCCAATAAAAATGCCTCGGGTAAAAAGAAATGGCTTGCCCATTCTGAAAATTATGCCACCGGCATGGTTCAACTAAATGATGGTGCTAAAACCGCGCTTACCTCAAAAAAAGCGACAAGTCTTTTACCTATTGGGTTAATCAATATCCTATCCGACTTTAAAAAGGGTGATATTATTAAACTGGTTGATGTTCACGAAAAACTGATCGGTTTAGGTATAGCCGAATATAATGCGGACAAAGCGAGGGAAAATATCGGCCAAAAAAATCAAAAGCCGCTGGTTCATTATGATTATCTTTATTTACCATGATCGAAACAGCAAACTATACCATCTATTTTGAAAACGCGCAACTAGCCGGGCGAAAAACTAACCTTTCTCCTGCTGCGATCAATGCTGTTTTGGCAGATGTGGCTTTGGCTGCTGTGGCTAACACTGATTATATCTTAAAAGAAAACCAGGGAGATTTAGACAGAATGGATCCATCCGATCCAAAATATGACCGTTTAAAACTAACCGCCGAACGCATACAGGCTATAGCAAATGATATTAAAGATGTAGCCAGGCTGGAGAGCCCGCTTGGTAAAGTGCTTTTAAAAGATACCCGCCCGAATGGTTTGCAGCTTAAAAAAGTGAGGGTGCCCTTAGGCGTTGTTGGGGTTATATATGAGGCAAGGCCCAACGTAACCTTTGATGTATTTGCTTTATGCTTTAAAACAGGCAACGTGGCCATTTTAAAAGGTGGCAGCGATGCCGATTATAGTAATAGAGCGATTGTCTCAATTATTCATGAAGTACTGGCAAAACACGGAATTGACGTAAACGTTGCCACCCTTTTGCCTGCTGAACGTGAAGCTACCGAAGCCCTGCTCAATGCCCGTGAATTCGTAGATGTGCTAATTCCACGCGGCAGCCAGGGACTGATAAATTTTGTACGAAACAACAGTAAAGTACCCGTTATTGAAACAGGTGCAGGTATTGTACATGTTTATTTTGATGAATCTGCCGATTTGGATAAAGGCATCGAGATTATTTTCAACTCCAAAACACGCCGGGTGAGCGTTTGTAATGCTTTAGATTGTTTGTTGATACATAATAGTCGTTTGGATAATTTGATAAACATCACCGATCGCCTTGCAGAAAAAGAAGTGGAGCTGTTTGCAGATGAACAAGCTTATCAAACTGTTAAAAACCATTACCCTGCCCATTTATTACATCTTGCCGAATCGGAACATTTCGGCATCGAGTTTTTGGCTATGAAGATGGCGATAAAAACAGTGAGTAATTTAGATGAAGCATTAGATCATATAGCCCAATACAGCTCAAAACACAGCGAAGCGATAGTATCTGAAAACGCACAAGATATTGAACGATTTTTAAATGAGGTTGATGCGGCAGCGGTATACGCCAACGCATCTACAGCATTTACTGATGGTGCCCAATTTGGCTTAGGGGCCGAAATCGGTATCAGCACGCAAAAGCTTCATGCCCGTGGCCCTATGGGTTTAGAAGAACTAACCAGTTATAAATGGATTGTGAAGGGCAGCGGCCAAACACGCAATCCCTAACCCCGTAAAATAGAAAAGGTGCTTACCGTGGTAAGCACCTTCAATGGGGTTGTTTTGCCAGGGTTATACTAAGTAATCCATAGCAGCAACAAAACAAATTAATGCAAGTATGATACCTTGTATTTTTTGTTCAATTGGCATTTTAGCAATAGCTTTCATTCATTAAAATAATTAGGGTATAACAAATATATTATGTAATAAGTATGTTACAATAGCTGATTTCACTTTTACTAAAAATCGAATAAATAACGTTCCAGCATTAATTATAATTAAACAACTGGCATTTTAAGTGCGAAAAATGCAAAGAAAATGCCTATAATTTAAAGTGCAATATAGATATTAATTGTCTTGCAGACGTTTAAAATATCTATTTTCTGCTTTTTTATGTGGCTTTTGAAACAAAATTATTTAACAGGTTGATGATTAAACCAATGTGACTACATTTTTAGTAATAAACCAATGCAGGTATTGCAGTAAAGCCGGGACGAATTAATTGTTACTACCAAACGAGAAATTGGCCTATGTTTTGTCAATTTGATGGTGTTTGTATCCATGGTTACTTTTTTTGGGAAGGATTAAAAACTGGGCATGACCCGGAATTGGAGTCATGCGGGATACAGGAATTTGTAAATATCAAGATAGGTTATGTTACCTGATACCATTATGAAATTTTTTGAGATAAATATAATTGATATCAATTATCACTTTAGTCAGTTGTTATAAATTATTGAACAACAATGTAAATTAATTTTTAGTTAAGGTATCAATCCTTCGAATTATGAAATTTGCAATGTGTTTTTAAAGTGATTTATGATCAACGTTATCATAATTTACAAATCTCCTGCCTTCTAATTCAGCTTAAATATTCACTTTTAAATAATTGATTATTGATTTATGCTGAAGCAGGTTAATTATAGTATCAACCAACAAAAACAAATCTTACCCTACCCTGACCAAGCCATTATCAACCTAAATCACAAAAACGTATCTTTGCAGCCATTATGAGTAAGCACGGTAGGATATTAGTGGCAATGAGTGGCGGGGTTGATAGTTCGGTAGCGGCAGTGATGTTGCATGAGCAGGGCTATGAAGTTATTGGCCTAACCATGAAAACCTGGGACTATGCCTCATCAGGCGGAAGCTCTAAAGAAACCGGTTGCTGCAGTTTGGATAGTATTAACGATGCCCGTGCATTAGCTGTTGGTTATGGTTTCCCGCATTATATATTAGATATCAGGAGCGAGTTTGGTGATTTTGTGATCGACAATTTTGTTGATGAATACCTTGCCGGCCGCACTCCTAACCCATGTGTGCTTTGTAATACGCACATTAAATGGGAAGCATTATTAAAGCGTGCCGATAAACTGGATTGCGAATTCATTGCTACCGGGCACTATGCCAATATCCGTTTACAGGATAGCGGCAGATATGTGATATCGAAGGGTAAGGACGAAAATAAAGATCAGTCTTACGTGCTTTGGGGCGTATCGCAAAAGAACTTAGCCCGTACAAAATTTCCTTTAGGTAGTTTCTCTAAACCGGAGATCAGGCAAATGGCTTTGGATATGGGCCAGATTGAGCTTGCCGGTAAAAGCGAAAGTTACGAAATATGCTTTGTACCCGATAATGATTACCGTTCGTTCCTACGCCATAAGGTTGAGGATTTGGAAGAACGTGTTGCCGGTGGTAATTTTATTTTAACAGATGGTACCATTGTGGGTAAACACCAGGGGTATCCGTTCTACACTATCGGCCAGCGTAAGGGTTTAGGCATTGCACTGGGGCAACCAATGTTTGTTACTAATATTGATGCAGCTACCAATACGGTTGTATTAGGTACTGCTGAACATTTGGAGAAAAAACAGGCCTGGGTTAAAAACCTCAACTTAATTAAGTACGAAAGCATTACCGAACCTTTAGAGGCGGTTACCAAAATACGCTATAAAGATGCCGGTGCCCAAAGTACCATTTTACAAATGGGCGAGCACATGAAGGTAGACTTTTTGCACAATGTATCCGGCATTGCACCGGGACAATCAGCCGTATTTTACGAAGGAAACGATTTGCTTGGCGGCGGATTTTTGATGTAGCTTAAGTTTGTAAACGGTTTTAATAATCGTTACAAAAGCTGTCCGCTTTACATCAATCCAGCACCTCATTGCTAAAAACAAATTTGCGTTTCCCTTTCTTTATGTTTTATTTGCAGAAAAAAACCGCTTAAATGGCTAAAAATCTATTGATAGTTGAATCACCGGCGAAAGCCAAAACCATAGAAGGTTACCTCGGTAAGGACTTTACAGTAAAATCGAGTTATGGCCACATACGTGATTTGATCAAGTCGGAAGATGCCATAGATATAGCCCATAACTTTGAGCAAAAGTACGAAGTACCTGCAGATAAAAAACAGGTAGTAAGCGACTTAAAGAAGTTAGCTAAAGAAGCAGATATGGTATGGCTTGCATCGGACGAGGACCGTGAGGGTGAAGCCATTTCATGGCATTTATTTGAAACTTTAGGGTTGAAGGATGCCACTACCAAGCGTATCGTTTTCCACGAGATCACCAAGCCGGCTATTATGAAGGCGATTGATAATCCACGAAAAATAGATTATAACCTGGTGAATGCCCAACAGGCGCGCCGTGTTTTAGATAGATTAGTTGGTTTTGAGCTATCCCCTGTTTTGTGGAAAAAAGTAAAGCCATCACTTTCTGCAGGCCGCGTGCAATCTGTCGCGGTTAGGTTAATCGTTGATCGCGAACGCGAAGTAAATAAGTTCACTGCCGAAGCTGCATTTAAAATTGTAGCCATATTTGGTAAAGGTAAGGAAGCTTTTAAAGCAGAATTAGCTGAACGCTGGACTAAGCAGGAAGATGCTGAAAAGTTTTTACAGGATTGCATCAATGCTGATTTCGATATCAGGTCATTAGAAACACGCCCGGCAAAACGTTCACCGGCTGCTCCTTTTACTACCTCAACCTTACAGCAGGAAGCAAGTAGAAAGTTAGGTTTCTCGGTTTCAAGAACCATGACGGTTGCGCAAAAGCTTTACGAGGCTGGTCATATAACTTATATGCGTACCGATTCGGTTAACTTGTCTGATACCGCTTTAACCGCTGCGCAAAATGAAATTGTATCTGCCTACGGCGATAAATATCATCAGCACAGAACCTATAAAACCAAGAGTGCGGGTGCACAAGAAGCACACGAGGCTATTCGCCCTACTTATTTTAATCATCATACTATTGATGGGGATGCATCAGAAAAACGCCTTTATGAACTGATATGGAAGCGTGCAATCGCTTCGCAAATGAGTGAAGCCCAATTTGAGAAAACCACTGCAAAAATCAGTATATCAACCCGTAAAGAAGAATTGACTGCCAATGGTGAGGTAATGAAATTTGATGGTTTCCTGAAAGTTTACCTGGAGTCGAATGATGAGGATGAGGAAACAGATCCATCTGTAGATAGCGATAATGCCATGCTGCCACCTTTAACAAAAGGTCAGCGTTTGGCTTTGCAGGAGATGTCGGCTACAGAACGATATTCTCGTCCGCCAGCAAGATATACTGAAGCAAGTTTGGTTAAGAAGTTAGAAGAACTAGGCATTGGCCGGCCATCTACTTACGCCCCTACCATCTCCACTATACAAAACCGTGGTTATGTAGTTAAAGAAGAACGCGAAGGCAAGCAGCGTGCTTACCGGGTGTTGACTTTAAAAGGTGATTCAATCCAAAAAGAACAAAAAACTGAAAATACTGGTGCCGAAAAGAATAAACTCTTCCCTACCGATATTGGCGCTGTGGTAACCGACTTTTTGGTGAATCATTTTGAGGGTATTGTTGATTTTAACTTTACCGCCAGCGTTGAAAAGCAGTTTGATGATATAGCACAAGGTTTAACCGAGTGGACTAAAATGATCCGCAAGTTTTACGATCCTTTTCATGAGAACGTAGAGAGCACTATAAAAACTGCTGATAAAGCAACCGGCGAACGCGATTTAGGTGTTCACCCGGTAAGTGGTAAAAAAGTATCTGTACGAATCGGTCGCTACGGTCCGTTTGTACAGGTTGGCGATAATGCCACCGAAGAAGAGCCGGAAAAGCCACTGTACGCCAGTTTGCGCAGCGGACAAAGCATTGAGACCATTAGTATGGAAGATGCTTTAGAATTGTTTAAACTGCCAAAAAAAGCTGGCATCTTTGAAGATAAAGACATGACTGTTGCTATCGGCAAATTCGGCCCTTATATCAGGCACAACAGTGCGTTCTATTCTCTGCCAAAAGGTATTGATCCGCTTGATGTTACCGAAGAGCAGGCAATTGAGATCATCTTAGAAAAACGTAAAAAAGATGCTGAAAAGCTGATCAAAACATTTGAAGAAGACCCAACCGTTAAAATATTAAACGGCCGCTGGGGTCCATATATCGAATTTGGCAAGCAAAACGTTAAAATCCCAAAAGGCAAAGAGCCGCTTGAATTAACGTTTGAAGAATGCAAAACCTTAGCCGCTGCCGAAGAAAAAGCACCTAAAAAAGGCGCTAAGAAGTTTGCTAAAAAGAAGTAATTAGTTGGATTAAGTTGATTGAGTTAAGTGGTTTTAACCGTTCACTTAATCAACTAATAAACCTAATCAACCAAAAATGATAAAAGACCTTCCAGAAAATATAGTTGAAGATATTGCCATAGCCGTAGCGCTTGAAAAAGAGAGCGCGGAAACAAAACTGTGGTACGTATATCTTATCAACCTAAAAAAAGAAGCTATAGAAAACGTGCTGGTAACCTCCAAAGGTTATGGGGAAAAAGATGGCGAACAGGTAAAAACTTCAGTGTTACGCCACATGTTCCCGGTTGTGCCAGGCAATTCGTTTAAATTGATTGAACCAATTGATGAACAAACCTTTGGTTTAAATAATGAGTACTGGTTGAGCTATTATATTGGCAACCAGATCTTCGATAAAAAATTCATCTTTCTCCCGGAAAGTATTGTCGAGATGAATTTTATCAAATTGCCGGTTATAAACAAAGTCGGTGTGATGATTAGATAGGGATTCTCTGTTTTTAGCTATATTAGCTCATTCAAAACATAAAGCGTCATTGCGAAGATTGTAACGACGTGACGAAAACCTATACGCCCCATGCTCGAACAATACGACCTGCATAACCTGATGGTACTTGATATTGAAACCGTGCCGCAATACAGCAGTCACGACCAGGTGCCCGAGCATTTCCAGAAACTTTGGGATCGTAAAACGGTATCTCAGCGCAAAGAAGAAACTGCCGAAAACTTTTACGAACGTGCCGGGATCTGGGCCGAGTTTGGTAAGATCATTTGCATATCGGTCGGCATTTTTACCAATGGTAAACGAACAGGTTTAAGGGTAAAATCTTTTGCTTCTGACAATGAAAAGGAACTAATGGAAAGCTTTTCGGCCATGCTGGCATCCCAATCCCCTAACCTGATCTTATGCGCGCATAACGGCAAGGAATTCGATTTTCCATATATCTGTCGCCGTATGCTTATCAATGGTTTGCGTATGCCGGTGCAATTGGAAATTTCCGGGAAGAAACCTTGGGAGATCAATCACCTGGATACCATGGAACTATGGAAATTCGGCGATTATAAAAACTATACCTCTTTAAGTTTACTTACCGCGATTTTCGACATCCCAACTCCGAAAGATGATATCGACGGTAGCCAGGTTGGTCATGTTTACTGGAATGAAAACGATCTGCCACGCATTTGTACCTATTGTCAAAAAGATGTAGTTGCCACTGCGCAACTATTAAGGCGCTACCGGGGCGAAGAATTGATAACCGATGATTGCATAACCATAGTAGGCTAATGATGTTGCAGGTAAACCGTTTAGATGTTCAGTTTAAAACAGAGAATGGTTTATTTCACGCGGTTAAAAACCTTTCCTTCAATCTAAATAAAGGTGAAACCATTGGTATAGTTGGCGAATCGGGCTCTGGCAAATCGGTTACTTCGCTGGCATTGATGCGCCTGCTTAACGCGGATCAAACCCAAATACAAGGCGAAGTTTTATTGGATAATATCAATCTGCTTGGTTTACCTGAAAAAGACATGCGTGCCATTCGCGGCAACAGGATGGCGATGGTTTTCCAGGAACCAATGACATCCTTAAACCCGGTGTTAACCTGTGGTTTTCAGGTTGCTGAAGCGGTTAAACTCCATCTTAACTTTAATAAAAAAGAAGCTAAAAAGCGAACGATAGAACTCTTTAACGAAGTTCAGTTACCACGCCCCGAAGCTATCTACGATAGCTATCCGCATCAATTATCCGGCGGACAAAAGCAGCGCGTAATGATAGCGATGGCTTTATC
>Ga0302303_10000697_pt1 | contig 25365 bp, 27 predicted proteins | sample III_Palsa_E2_1_FD_194542 | JGI IMG/M metagenome (GOLD analysis project Ga0302303, IMG submission 194542) | Peat permafrost microbial communities from Stordalen Mire near Abisko, Sweden - III_Palsa_E2_1 | ecosystem: Environmental > Terrestrial > Soil > Palsa > Peat permafrost | place: Sweden...
CCGTGACAATAACAATCAGAAAGCCTATAAAATAGTAGGCCTTCCATCAGAAGATAACGATCAATAATATTGACTGTTGATTATAAACAAAGGGCTTGTGTTAAAACACAGGCCCTTTTTATTTTGCATTACACTTTGCAATTATAATCGTTCGCCGTGCTGGCTGATATCTAAACCAATAATTTCGTCTTCATCAGATACCCTTAACGGTGATATCATATCTGTAATTTTTAACAGCAGCAACGACCCAAAAAACGCGAATACTGATACTACAACCAATGCTATGCATTGTACAAAAAAGAGATGTGTTTGGCCAAAAAACAAGCCATTGCCCGTAGTATTATTATGGTTTACATTCTGATTGGCAAAAACGCCGGTAAGCAGCATACCTACCATACCACCAACACCATGGCAAGGGAAAACATCAAGGGTATCATCAATGGTAGTACGTGTACGCCACTCCACTACCAGGTTGCTTATAATTGCTGATATAATGCCTATTGTCAGCGAATTTGGCACCGATACATATCCTGCTGCCGGTGTTATAGCCACCAAACCTACCACCGCGCCAATACAGGTACCCATTGCCGATGGTTTACGGCCGCGCAGCATATCAAAAAATATCCAGGTTAAACCTGCTGCGGCTGATGCTGTTGTACTGGTTGCCAAAGCCGTAACCGCTAAATGGTTAGCGCCAAACGCCGAACCCGCGTTAAAGCCAAACCACCCAAACCATAGCAGCCCGGTACCTATCAGTACATAGGTGATGCGGGCTGGTGCATGATTAATCTCGTTACGACGTTTTAAATATAGCGCCGATGCCAATGCGGCCCACCCTGCCGACATGTGCACTACGGTACCGCCGGCAAAATCAAGTACGCCTAATTTGTTCAAAAGCCCATCGGGGTGCCAGGTGCAGTGCGCCAATGGCGAGAAGATAAAAATAGAGAACAGGCACACAAAAAGTATATAAGAATTAAACCGGATACGGCCTGCAAACGCGCCTGTAATTAAGGCCGGGGTAATAATGGCAAATTTTAACTGGTACATGGCAAACAACAGCAAAGGTATGGTAGGTGCACTTTTCCAGGTGGCATTGCCCAACATACCTTTCATCATAAAATAAGTACGAGGGTCGCCTATTATGCCACCTATGCTGTTGCCAAAGGCCAGGCTAAACCCAAATATGCCCCACATTACAGTAATAATAACCATACAAATAATGCTTTGAAGCATAGTTGATATCACATTCTTTTTGCTCACCATACCCCCATAAAAAAAGGCCAGGCCGGGAGTCATGATTAATACCAGGGCGGTTGACATCAGCATCCAGGCTATATCTCCCGTATTAAAATGCGGGTTGCCCTGCATGTTTAGCTGTACCGATGGGAAAAGAAATGTTAAAACAAGGATAATTACAATAATAGAAAAGGGGACATAACGCTTCATCAGGCTATAAAAATAATTTAAAAAAGAGCCTGAAATTATGATTTATTCTATATAAAACACAATAGAAATGGCGATTTAAAGACAACAGCAAGAGAAATCGCTGTTTTATAGGTAATTAAATAACATATTTGGAAAAATCCCCAATAAAATAATCAATAATGAAATAATTATTGCTAAACCTAATAAATTATATGATTTTTTAGAGAAATCAAAGGCATTTTCGGAGCGTTTTATAAATAAATTTAGCGGTATTTTTATGTAATAGAATAGTGATACTACCGTAGTTAACGCCCCTGTTAACATTAATATCAATAACCAAACATCATGATTTTGCTGATAAACACTATATACCGCCGAAAAAATAAACACCTTGCCTGTAAAACCGGCAGTAATGGGTAAGCCGGTTAACGATATCAATACAATAACAAAGCAAACCGATGCTACGGGGTATTTAGTGCCAAGACCTTTATAATCGTTTACATCCTGCGCGCCAGTTACGTTGGTAAAATAGCTTGCCAGTACCAGGGCGCCTACATTGGCAATAGCATATACGGCCAGGTAATAAGTTAAAGCTACAATACCTTGCTGGTTAAATGTAACCATAGCCATTAAAGCAAAGCCTGTATGCCCTATACTGGAGTAAGCCAGCATACGCTTAACATTGGTTTGTAATACTGCCGCAAAATTTCCGGCAATCATGGTTATCACGCCTAATATGGAAAGGAATAGCCTGAAATCGAAAGCATTCCAGTTATTAACGAAAACAAAAGCCATTAAAAAATTACTCAGCAACGCAAAGCCGGCTATTTTTGGCAAGGTTGACAGATAGGCGGTAACTGGTGTGGACGCACCTTCGTAAACATCGGGTACCCAAAAATGCATGGGCACAAACGATAGCTTAAAGCCTATACCCGCTAATACCAAAATTAAGGCGAACGATACGCTTAATGTGTTAGCCTGCAGTAAACCGGGCACCAGGTTTCCACTAAATAAACTAAGCGAACCACTAAAGCCGTATAATAAGGATATGCCATAAAGCATAATGGCCGATGTTGCCGCGCCAAACAGCACATACTTTAAACCCGCTTCGGCGCTAAATGTACTTTCGGAACGGTAGGCTACCAGCAGGTAGGAAGCGATGGATACCATTTCGATACCCAAGTAGATAGATAACAAGTTAACTGCCATTGTCATTATATGCAGCCCCAATATGGAGGCGATGACAATAGAATACAAATCAGCTAATCCTTTTGAATGTGCCTCTAAATTATCGTCCCAATTGAAATATAGCAACAAGATAAATGATACAAAATCGATAATAAATTTAAAATCGATAATGGTATGCGTAAGCAGCAGCATATTATTAAACAGGAAATGACCATTGAATTGCAGGTTGGCATTTAACACCGGAACTTGTTGCAGGTCCATCAGCATAACCATTATCATACCGGCACATGCTATTATTTTACAAACCCAATTAAAGTTTTTACCAAAAAGCAAATCGGTTACCAATACCAGGATAAATAAAACGGATAGATAAATCTCGGGCATAAAATATTTTATGCTCTCCAATATATTGGTTAGGTAATAAGGTACGAATGGTAGCAGGCCGTGCATTATTTTGTGTGCAAATATTGTATTAATGATAATACCGAATCGTTCACTTTATCAAAAACCAGCCAGGGCATAATGCCTAAAGCCAGTGTCATGGCGGCTAAAGGTATTAGGGTGATAATTTCGCGGATATTTAAATCGGCCAGCGCGGTTTTCCATATTTCGCCTCCTTTTAATGATACCGAACCAAAAAATACACGCTGCAGCGTCCATAAAAAGTAAGCTGCACTAAATAGTATGCCTATTGCCCCTACTGCTGCCATCCAATGCGGCAGCAATACCGATTTAAACGCTCCGGCCAGCGAAAAGAATTCGGCTATGAAAGCAGAGAACCCTGGAAGACCCAATGAGGCAAAAAAGGCGATCATTACAAAAACGGTATATTTAGGCATCAGGCTGCCCAATCCGCGGAAGTGGTAGATATCCCTGTCGTGTACCCTATTGTACACCACGCCCACCAAAAAGAACAGCATGGCCGATAAAAAGCCGTGGCTAACCATTTGCATTACCGCGCCGCTAACACCCTCGGCGGTTTGCGAGGCAATGCCCAGCAGTACAAAGCCCATTTGCGATACGGACGAATAAGCGATAATGCGTTTAAAATCGCGCTGTGCCAAGGCATTAAATGCACCGTATATGATAGATATAATACCCAATAAGCCTAGCCAAAACGCGCCTTGCGAGGCTACATCCGGAAATATGCTGATACAGATACGGATAATGCCGTAACCGCCGACTTTTAACAGGATACCTGCCAGTATGATAGACACCGGCGTTGGCGCTTCCACATGCGCGTCAGGAAGCCAGGTGTGCAGTGGCACAACAGGCACTTTTATGGCAAAGGCCACAAATAATACAATAAATCCAACCGTACGAGCGGACATGCCGAAGATAGTTTGATGGCTTAATGCCGAAAATACCGAACCGGGAATATAGTTTGAAGGGTTCATCATTTGCACCATGTTAAAGGTGTGGTTACCGGTTACCGGGTCTTTTACCGACAGGTACAAACCTATCATCACCAGCAACATAAACACTGAACCGAACAAGGTATACAGGAAAAACTTTATGGCGGCATATTCCCTTCGCGCGCCGCCCCACATGCCTATTAAAAAGTATAACGGCAACAGCATCAACTCGTAAAATATGTAGAACAGAAAGAAATCAAGCGAGCAGAATACGCCTATTAAAGCCATATCCAGCAATAAAAACAGGGCAAAAAAGCCTTTGAGGTTACTTTTTATTTCCCATGAGGCTAAAGCCGCAACCACCATTACCAGCGATGTCATTAGCAGCATGGCAATGGATATGCCGTCAACCCCAACAAAATAATCAACCTGCATATTGCCCATACTGCCAAGGTTGAGGTTTATCCATGGCAGTTTTTGCACAAACTGAAACTGGCTTTCGTGGTCGACACCCGCGTAAGCTGCCCCTGTTTTAAAATTAAGGTACATCCATACGCACATAGCCAGCTGCAAAATGGTAGCCAGCAAAGTGATGTATTTAAAGCTTGCGCGCAGCGATGAGGGCAGCAGCACAATTATAAATCCAAACAGTATGGGTGTAAATATGAGCAGGGTTAATATGTTCATCAGGTTCAGATCACAATTTTTAAAATAAACAAAGCCAATATAATGGCCAGCATGCTAAATAAATAATATTGAATTTTACCGCTTTGAAAACTACGTGCAAAATTGCCTATTTGCTGCACTAATGCCGCAAGTAAATGTAATAAACCATCAATAATATATTTATCAATCCAGGCGGTAATTTTTGCGAGGCCGATAACAAGGTTTTTAAGCAGGTGGATAAAGCCGTCGATAATGTAATTATCGAACCATGAAGAAGAACGACTAAGCGCCAATATGGGTTTTACAATAAGCCGGTTATATATTTTATCAAAATACCACTCGTGATACGATAAGCGGAACAAAAATCCGGTTTGCGGGAACGACCAGGTATTGCGCTTTACATAAACGGTATAAACAACGTACATTACTACTATAAGTAAAATATTGGCCCCTGCGGGGATAATGGTGTGGTATATATCCGTTCGTTCGAGGTAGTTTGACAACGAAATGCCGTTAAATATCCAGGCATGCTCATACACCAGCGGGTTAAGCGAAAACAGCGGAAACAAGCAGCATACAGCCAATAAAGCCAGCGGGAGTTTATACTGCCAGCCGCCATCACCAAAATGTATTTTGATGTGCGGGTGGCTTTTTATCAGCCTAAGATCGCCAAAAAATACTTTTACCAGCAGGCGGGTTACGTAAAACGCGGTTAGCAAACTGCTTACTATGGCAAATATGGGCACCATTTCGTACCACCAGCTTTTGCCATCGCTCCATTCAAATGCTTGTATAAGTATGCCATCTTTAGATAAATAGCCCGATGTAAGCGGCAAGCCAATTAAAGCCAGCGAACCAATAATAGCTGCAATAAAAGTAAATGGCAGCTTTTTACGCAGTCCACCCATATTAAGGATATTTTGCGGATCGATATCGAGGTTATTTTCATCTTTAATATGCTGCATCTGATGGATAACGATACCGGCAACCAAAAACAACAGGCATTTGAAAAACGCATGTGTAACGAGGTGGAATAATGACGAGCCGTAAGCGCCTATCCCCATAGCCATCACCATAAAACCCAATTGCGATATAGTGGAATAAGCTAAAATCCGTTTCATGTCGTTTTGGGTGAGCGCGATAGTCGCCGCCATAAACGCGGTAAAGCAGCCGATGATAGCCAGTATGTTTAATTCGGCTGTATTAAATATCGGGTATACCCTGCCTAATAAAAACACGCCCGCTGCAACCATAGTAGCAGCATGTATAAGGGCCGATACCGATGTTGGGCCCTCCATGGCATCGGGCAGCCATGTATGTAACGGGAATTGTGCCGATTTGGCCGCTACAGCTAATATAATACCTCCGCAGGCAACATACTGCCAAATAACCGGCAACTGGTTAATAAACATGATAGGCTTGTGTGATAGCCCCACAGGCATAAACACCGTGGTATAATACGACCAATTACCGTTAGCGATATAGGAAAACCTGCTTACCATGCCGCCGTTACCAAAAAGGCTCGGGATATCAAAAGTATGGTACAGGGCGAATATCACCAAAATAGCTATCAGCAAACCCACATCGCCTATGCGGTTCATGATAAAGGCTTTTTTGTTGGCCTGTACGGCTTTATCCCTCGTAAACCAAAAACCGATTAACAGGTATGACGAAAAACCAACCAATTCCCAAAACGCGTACAGCAGCACCAAATTATCAACCACTACCAGCGCCAGCATGCTGAAACAAAAAAGGCTGAGGTAGGTAAAGTAACGCTTGTAATTAGCGTCGCTTTTCATGTAGGCGGTAGAGTAAATGTGTACCGGCAGGGCAATCAGGCTAACCAGTAGCAGCATTAACACCGAAAGGTTATTTAAAAAAATGCCAGCGTATAACCTGGTTGTGCCAACGGTAAACCAAAGCCACTGTACCTGCAACGGTGCATTATTCCATATTTTTGAGAATACAAATGCTGATAATACAGTGCTTAAAAGTATAGCCAAAGTAGAAACCCAGCCGCTGAATAAGTTGCGCTTGCCGGGCAGGCAAACGTTAAATAAAAAAGCAGCAAAAGGCAGCAGTACCGCTGCTATTGCATAGTAAATAATGGAAGTATCCTGGTATGGTACGGATGTATTCAATTATTATAGTCTTTTGTGGTGATGATGATGGTAGCATCGTTGGTAAAATGGCTGTCCTTTTTAAACTCTACGCTTTGGATATCCTCCGGCGCGAGGTCAAATAATGCCCTTATTGTTTTTTTGGTGCCTACCAATAACATGGTATTATTAATTACATATACCAGGTTATTATCGTTGCCTTTAAGCGCTAAATAGTTCTGGTATTTTTTTGAGAAGGCTGCCAACTTTTCCTGGTATTTTTTAATGGCCATTGGCTTTGTGGTAATTACCACCGCGCCGTTTTTTGCCTGCGGGCCGTACAGTTTTAGGGCATCTTTACTTTCTAATAAACTCACCCCAAAAATATCCGTGGGCTTTACATCGTTTATGGATTGAACAAATTTACCATCAACAACGTAGGCCGAGGCTGTATCGGTTAATTTAACATCATTTTTTGCCGTATCAGAATTTTGCGCCAAAGCGCTTACTGAAAGTGATACACAAAATATGATGACGAAAAGTTTCATAGTTAATATTACCGATTATTTTATCGTAGTGATAATTATCATCTTTTTATTTTTAATATTTCCATAATCAGCCCTTACATCAACCGTCTTTATTTTTTCTGCCGGGATTTCATTTAGCTTCCTGATCTTTTCATCTAATTTGCCGTCTATAGGCATTCCGTTTAATACATACAAGCAATATTTATCTTCGTTATGATGGTGGAAAAGATAGTTCTTATATTTTTTTGAAAGCGAGCTGAGCTTCTTTTCATATTGAGCAGTTGCATACATTTTAGTGTTAATAATTATTATTCCTTGAGCCCCGTGGTAATGATCGGTAGTTGCAACCTTCAGCATTTTCAAACTATAAATTGTGTTAGGATTAATACCTTTAAGAAAATCGGTTGATATAGTATCATCTATTAATTTTCCGTCTATAATCCATAATACATAGCCATTATCTACAGAAGATATAGAGTGATTAAAAAAACTTGTTGCTTTATTAATATCCGTTTTAGCAGGTATTGTATCCTGTGCGAATGCAACGGAAAAAACGGTAAACAAGTAAATTATAAACACTAATATCTTCCTCATATTATTCATTAGGGATGTAAATATCGTATCCCTACGGTTTCAATCCCTCAATTTATCAACCTTATTAGGGTCGATGGTTTTATAGCGACGGTAAACGTTTAGTATAATGGCAAGCGCCACGGCCGTTGTCGCGGCGGCTAATACAATGGCGAACAGGGCAAAGGTTTGGCCTTCGTTACCAAAGCGGTCGTACTTGCCAAAGCTTACCAGGTTTAGTATGGCGGCGTTCAGCATCAGTTCAATACCTATTAATATTTGTATGGCGTTGTGTTTTGATACCACCATGTACAAGCCTATGCAAAACAGTGCCGCGCTTACTATTAAAAAATCGGTTAATGATATCATGATGCCCTGCCCTCCCTGCGCGATAAATGCGCCGCGCCTACCAGCGCCATCAACAGCAAAATAGATATCACCTCAAAAGGCAATAAGTAAGTAGTCATGAGGTTAATGCCGATATTATCCGTCATTACCGCGTTGGGTACTATTACATTATTATTAGCGATTGATTGTTTTACCCATGCCAGGTTATTGGCGTCGGTTTTAATTATCATAATAACCAGTGCAACAAAAAACAAGCCCGCCAGTAGCAAAGCAAGAACTTTATTAGCGCTGATGAACTGGCTCTTTTGCTCCCGTATAAAATTCAAAGTTTCTTTACCCGATAGCATAAAGGCAAACAGTATCAGCACCAAAATCCCCCCCAGGTATATTACAATTTGCGTTATGGCCACAAAATCGGCGAGTGCCAAAACATACAGGCCTGCCAGCGCGAAAAGTGTTATAAAAAACATAAAAATCGAACGCACCAAATTTTTACCCGATGCCACCATCAATGCCGATGCTACCGCGATAAATGCCATAAAATAGAAGAGTATCTGCATCAAATTCATTGTCCGCCCTCCTTTTTAGGCATAGCAGCTAATTTAGCGGCTGCCCTTTCGGCTAATTGTATCTCCAGCAAAGCTCGTTTTTCGGCGGCTACTTCAGGTGTCATGTCCGAAAATTCGTAGTTCAAATCTTTCAGCTCAAATACGCTGCGGTCATATTGGTTGGTCATTACAATGCACTCAGTTGGGCAAACAATGGTACACAGGCCGCAATACATGCACTTAGCCATGTCAATATCAAACTTGGCGGCATACAACATTTTCTTGCTGCCGTCGGATGTTTGGCCTATTACTTCGGTAGCTTTTATGGAATCAATGGTAATACAATCAACCGGGCATATTTTTGCACAGAGGTCGCACACAATACAATCGTCCATCTCCACATCCAGTTGATAGCGGCCCACTTCGGGCACGGGCAATTGCTGCTGCGGGTATTGTATGGTATTGGTGCCTTCTAACTGTTTAAAGTAGTTATTATCGCTGGCGGGTATTACCTTCCTTTTGGCGTTTGAAGCAAAAAGGTGCCTGATGGTAAGGGATAATCCCTTCCATGCAGTAGTAACTCCGTTGACCGTTGATTTTAACATTATATATCCTTTGTCATTCTGAGCGATAGCGAAGAATCTGTCGCTTGGTGCACCACCTTGCAGATTCTTCGCTATCGCTCAGAATGACACTTTTTTATTTACATTAACCACAAGCGCCATATCCCCGATATCAGCATACTTGCAAATGCCAGCGGTGTTAACACTTTCCAGCATAAATTCATCAGCTGGTCTACGCGCAGGCGTGGCAGCGTCCATCGTATCCACATTTGTATGCCTACCAGGCTAAGCGTTTTTAATACCACCCAAAATATACCCCAGGCAATACCGGTTGTCCACGTTGCTAAATGTACCGAGCCAATGTTTGGCAGCGGTGTGTTCCATGCGCCTAAAAACAGCACTACGCTAATCATAGATACTAAAAACATCATGGAATATTCCGAAAAAAACACCAGCGCGAAACGCATGCCCGTAAACTCGGTATGGAAGCCTGCCACCAGTTCCGATTCGGCTTCGGGGATATCAAAGGGCGCGCGGTTACTTTCGGCCAGTGAAGCAATAAAGTAAACTACAAAAGCGATAATTAAATGCGGCGCCCTTAAAATATTCCAGGCAAAAATGCCGCCCGTGTTGGTTACATCCCAAAAACCTAAACATTTTATAACATCATGCGACATGATCCCCTGCTGCGTGGCTATCTCCTGCAAATTAAGCGTTTGGGCTATCATTACCACCGATATTAATGCAAAGCCGGCAGGTATCTCGTACGAAATAATCTGTGCCACCGAACGCATGGCGCCCAGTATAGAATATTTATTGTTCGAACCCCAGCCCGCCATCAAAATACCTAAAGTTTCAATAGCCACAATAGCAAAGATGTAGTATAACCCTAAATTTAATTGTGTTGGCGCCAACCCCGGCCCCCATGGCATGGCGGCAAAGCCCATGTAAACTGCTAAAAATATAATAGCCGGCGCCATCATAAATAATAACTTATCGGCAGCGCTGGGTACTATTAGTTCTTTTTGAATCAGTTTTATGGCATCGGCTACGGTTTGCAGCAGGCCAAATTTACCGGTTTCGGTGGGTCCCAGGCGGTCTTGTATAAAGGCGGCAACCTTACGTTCGGCATATACGGCAACCAGTGCAAATACGGCTGTAAAAGCAAACAGCCCTATACCTAAAATTATATATGTGAAGTAAAAGTTCAACCCGGTTTTTGCTTTAACTGCAAACTTAATAAATAAGTTGATTGGTTGGGTGGGTTGATTGGGGGAATTGGGTGGTTTGTTGGGTGTGTGATGATTGTAATTAAAGCTTGATTAGATAGTAATATCAATTGATAAGGCGTGTGGCGTTGCCTGCGGCCCGGGCTTTACACTCATACGCCTTCAGGCATTAGGCTCGGGGCCGGTATCCGTTTCAATCCCTAACGCAAATTGCCTGAACCATGATTAAAGGATTGGCATGAAGAATATTAGTCTAACTCATTCAACTTAATCAACCCAATAAACTTACTTAACCCAATCAACCTACCTTAGCAAACTTCGATTTTACTTCTGATGAGATAAATATGGAGGCATGCAAATCAAAATCAGCGGTATCATCGGAAGTAGTGTAAAATTGTTGGGTATTATTTTTGCTTAACTGCTGTTCCATTTCGGGGTGCCTTTGCAGGTAATCTACCAGGCTTTTTGCAACAATATCGCCTTGCCCTACTATGCTGATATTATCCGGCAGGTATGCCCTTATTTTATCCTGTAGTAAAGGGTAATGTGTGCAGGCCAGCAGCAACGTATCTATATCAGGCGATTGTGCTAGTAGTTGATCCAGGTATTCTTTTACAAAGTAATCGGCACCGGGTTTATCATGCTCGCCGTTCTCAACAAGTGGCACCCATAGCGGGCAGGCCTGCTGGAAAACTGTAAGGTCGGGGAAAAAATGGTCTATCTCAATCAAGTAAGAGCCCGATTGTACCGTACCTTTTGTGCCCACCACGGCTATATTTTTTGTTTTGGTGTAATTGCCAATAACTTCGGCAGTGGGGCGTATAACGCCCAGCACACGCTTTGCAGGGTCTTCGTTTTTAAGGTTTTGCTGCTGTATGGTACGCAGCGCCTTGGCCGATGCGGTATTGCAGGCCAAAATAACCAGCGGACAACCCATTTTAAACATCAGCTGCACACATTCCCAGGTGTATTGGTGTATGGCACTAAACGAGCGATTACCGTATGGCGCGCGCATATTATCGCCCAAATACAAATAATCATAACCGGGAAGCCGCTTTACGATTGACTTAAAAACGGTTAACCCGCCGTAGCCTGAATCAAAAATACCGATAGGTTTGTTGTTTAACACAGTGTAAAAATAAAAAAAGCGTTCCGTAAATACGGAACGCTTTTATAAAAATGATTTTATAATGTGATTACTGTAAGCCTAATATAGCTTTTACAGCAGGCAATAAATTATCTGCCGGAGGCGATACCAACAGGTCGGTTGTACCCGCATCCAGTACATAGGTATAACCTTTATCCTTAGCGGCCTGGGTTATGGCAGCACGAACTTTATCCTGTAGCGGTTTTAAAAGTTCCTGACTTTTAGCATCAACCTGCTTTTGAGCGTTATCAGTAAAACTTTTAATTCGGGCTTGCATATCCTGCAATTCTGCCTGGGCAGCGGTGCGGGCAGCATCCGTCATGGTTGCTTGCTGTGATTCATAAGCCTGACCTTTAGTTTGATATTCGGTGGTCATGGTTTGATATTGGTCGGCAAATGTTTTTTGATATGCTTGCATTTGTACTTGTAAAGTCTTCATTTCGGGCAATAGTCCCATTAACTCGTTAGTGTTAATGTAACCAATTTTAACTTGTGCTTTGGCAAAGTTGCCTACCATCATCAGGCCTACTGCAACTAAAGCAACTTTTAATAATTTTTTCATTGTTCTGTTCTGTGTTTAATTAATTAGTGCGATTATATATATAAAAAATTTATTTAGCAAATACTCCGGGCTTTAAGCCTAATTTAGTTATTACATCGGCGCTTTTATCGTACCGGGGGTTAGCATACAGCATTATTACTTCGCTGTTTTTATCAAATATCATATCCAAATTGTCGCTTTCGGCAACTGCCTGTACGGCTTTGGCTATACGGTCCTGTATAGGTTTTATTAAAGCGCTGCTGCGTTGTGCAAGTTCGCCATCAGGCCCAAACTTTTGCTGCTGAAAATCCTTCGCGGCCTTTTCTTTATCCGCAATTTCGGCTTCGCGGCGCTTTTTCATATCAGGCGTCATCAAAACCTGGTCGGCTTGGTAGGCTTTGTATAAACGGTCAACCTCGGCAAATTTGTCATCAACCTCTTTTTGCCATTCGTCAGATAATGCATTTAACTGTTTCTGAACCGATATATATTCGGGTATATGTTTTAAAATATAATCCGAATCAACAAAGGCAAAGCGTTGCGCAAAAGCCCCCGTAACACCCATGAACGTAAAACACAGTACTAAAATTATCTTTTTCATAATTAGTATGCAAATTTATTCAAACCCGCCACTTAAGCTCTGTGATATAGAGAAACTAAACTGGCCCTTGTTTGCATCAGGTATACCGGGTATTTTATCAAACCCATAACCGTAGTCAAGCCCAAGTAACCCAAATATAGGTAAAAATACACGTGCACCAACACCTACTGAACGCCTTATATCAAAAGGATTATAAGCGCTAAAGCTATCCCAAACGTTACCACCCTCGGCAAAGGCCAGCAGGAATATAGTTGCCGATTGGGTTGCAATAACAGGGTGCCTTACTTCCAGCGTATATTTTGTGTATATCGGGCTACCTACGTTGTTATCAACTGTATAATTATCACCTATCGGGATAATAGAGAAGTTTTGATAACCCCTTAAGCCAATGATATCACTACCCTGTAAAAACTGGTAGCTCTGCATACCATCGCCACCCAGTTTAAACCTTTCGAAAGGCGACGGCCCAACTTCTGAGTTATACTCGCCCAAAAAGCCAAACCTAACCTGCGACATCAGTACAAACTTACCAACTAATTTTGTAAACCACTGTGCATCAAACTTCATTTTGTAATATTCAACAAACTGGTAGCGCTGTTCAGGTGTTGCTATTTTGTAATCGACATTGTTAAATAACGAGTATGGCGGCGTGCCTTGTATTGTTAATTTAATATTTGAACCCTGTGTAGGGAAAATTGGCACGTCTAATGAGTTACGGGTAAGTTCCTGGGTTACCTTGATGTTATATGAAGTACCATTCTGGAACAGGTAACCGGTATAGTTATCCAGGTTATAGTGATCCACGTTTAATGAATAGTTTAACTGGAAGTAGTCATCGGGCCAGTTTAATTTCTTACCTAAAGTTACACCTACACCGTTTATACGCAGGTTGTTATAAAGTGGATCTGTTACTGCATAATACTGGCCGGTTGAGCTTAACTGTGTATAAGCCGATACCGCAAAGTAAATAGGTTTTTTACCACCCAGCCATGGCTCGGAGAAAGTAAACGAGTAATTTTGATATGTACGACCGCTCGATTGCCCCTGTAAACTTAGTTTTTCACCGTCACCTTTTGGCAGCGGACGGTAATCTTTAAGGTGGAAAATGTTTTTTATGGAGAAGTTGTTAAACGTAAGACCTAATGTACCTACCAACTGGCCACCGCCAAAACCGCCCGAAAGCTGTATCTGGTCTGATGGTTTTTCAACCACGTTAAATATAATATCAACTGTACCATCCTGCGGGTTAATGTTTGTAGGTGTAGGATTAGTTTTTTGCTCATCGAAGTTACCTAACTGCGAAATTTCGCGGGTACTGCGTATCAGCAATGCCTTATTAAATTTTTGCCCCGGCTTGGTACGTATTTCGCGCATAACCACCTTATCGTTGGTTACATCATTACCTTTTAGTATAACGCGGTTAATGGTGTATTGCGGTCCTTCATATACCCTTAAGTTTAAATCAACCGTATCATTATAAATACGGGTTTGAACCGGATCTGTTTGATAGGTTAAATAACCATCATTTAAGTATAATGACGAAACATCATCATCATTGGGCGTTGGGCCGCTTAACCTTTTGGTTAAATTATCTTCGCTAAATACATCGCCTTTTTTTATGGTCAGTACGCGGTTAAGGAAATCGGTATTATACTTACCATTGCCCGACCATGTAATATTACCAAAGTAATATTTAGGCCCTTCGTGTACTTTGATATGGACGTTTACGGTTTGATCGTCATGCTTGTAAACGGTATCGCTTAAAATAGTAGCATCACGGTAACCTTTATCCTGCATTTGATCAATCAGGTTCTGTTTATCATCCTCATATACATCTTCCTTAAACTTACGCGAGCCAAACAGGTTATACCACCTTCTTTTGCGGGTTTTTGATAAATATTTACTCAGCTTTTTCCCCGAAAATACCTTGTTGCCTTCAAAAGTAACGGCGTTTATCATCACTTTTGTTCTTTTATTAATGGCAACATCCAGTATAATGCTGTTGGCATCTCCCGGGTCTTTTCTTTCCTTAACATCAACACTTGTATTTAAAAAGCCCTTTTCGTTAAAATGCTTTTTAATAATGGCAACGGTTGTGCTTATTAAGTTTTGGTTTACAATTTTACTGTTTTTATCGGCCAGCAGTTTCTGCACATCGTCTATCTCGCCTTTGCGGATACCGGTGATATGCACTTTTGATAAACGTGGCAGCTCGTGCACCGCAATTTCGAGGTAGATAGTATCCATATCAATCCTTGTGATGTTTAATTGCACATCATCAAAAAGGTTTTGCTGATACAGGTTTTTAATTACGCTGGCGTTAGCCTCGCCGGGTAAATTTATACGGTCGCCTTTTTGTAATTTGGAGATGGTTATTAATACATCTTTATCAAGGTTTTTAGTACCGGTAACTGTAATACCACCAATAATATAATCTTTAGGGTTAAGATAGCTTAAACTATCCACCGGGACTGTTGATGAGCCTAACAACGACTGCATAGGTTGAGTGGAAACCTGGGCCAATGCAACTGTACTTGTTACAGAGAAAATAATAGCAAAGAGAAATTTATTCATTCGAATATTTAAGTGGCTAAAAATAATTTATACAGTTGTTAAAAAGTGTTAAAAGGAAAAATTTAATTGACTTGCTCACTAATGAGGCCAAAACGACGCTCACGTTTCTGAAAATCAAGTATGGCTTCAAACAAATCCTCCTTGCGGAAATCGGGCCATAGTTTGGGTGTAAAATACAATTCGGCATAAGCAATTTGCCAAAGCAGATAGTTGCTTATGCGGTATTCGCCGCTGGTACGTATCAATAGTTCGGGGTTGGGCATGCCACTTGTGAATAAATTATTTTCAAAAACATCCTCGTTAATATCATTTACGGCCAGTTCGCCTTTTTGTACTTTAATAGCTATTTCCTTTGCCGCGCGTACAATTTCGCGGCGCGAACTATAACTTAAAGCCAACGTAAGTACCAGCCCGGTATTGCCCGATGTTTGTTCAATTGCGTTATTTAATTCTCTAAGGCAGCGTTCGGGCAGCATATCCAGATCGCCAATGGCGTTAAGGCGCACGTTTTTTTTCATAAAGTTTGCTATCTCTTTATGAATAGTGCTCACCATTAATTCCATAATAGCCATTACTTCGAGCTTGGGCCGGTTCCAGTTTTCGGCCGAGAAGGTATATAATGTAAGATATTTTAAACCCACATCGCAGCTTCCCTCTACCACATCCCTAACAGAAAGCACACCGTTATGGTGCCCGTAAATCCTTAATTTGCCTTTTTCTTTTGCCCAGCGCCCATTGCCATCCATAATAATGGCTATGTGGTTAGGCAATTTCGACAAATCAATCTGATCCTTATATCCCATTTTTTGTTGATTAATAAAAGCCAAAACCGGGCTTATTAGTACAAGCCTTTCTTAAAATATTAGGCAATAGCTTTATATTAATTAATATTTATTAAAAGCAAATGCGTGTTTTTGCCCTGCTTTTTAACAAAATTGCTGATTTTTTCAGGGTACAAAGGTAAAACTTAATTGTATTTTTTTTAGTATGCGGAGAAAGAAATATTATGCCTCATTATGTTGACGCAATTACTGTTGTAAATAAACAGCAAGGCCTGCAAAATTTCCAAATTGCAGGCCTTGTTTAAAAGTGTTTTATTAATAAATACTTTTTTGCTTCAGCAAATCAATATCTTTTGGTGCTATATCGGCAATGGCATAGGATGATGTGCGGGTAGCATTTAACTCATCAATAGTAGCCACCAGGTTATTATATACCGAATGTGCCGATGGCTTAACAATAATTATCATGCTTTTACCGGTTGATGCAGCCACCTGTTTGGCGGTTGCTAGTATGGCTTTATTCATATCGGCGCCATAAGCTATGGTTTTGGGGGCAATTATGGGGTTTTCGGCTGTGCCGAGGTACCACATAGCCTGGTTATTTTTACCGAGGCAGATAGTCATGGTTCGTGATGCGCCTACAGCCATATCAACAGGGCCTTTATCCGGCATTACCAGGGGCAGGCTTTTGGATTTTGACAGCGTTGTGGTTAGCATAAAAAAGGTAATCAGCAAAAATGCAAGATCAACAAGTGCAGTCAGGTCTACGCGAACAGGTAATTTACTGGTGTGCCTGGCGCCTGATTTTCCGGGTGAAAGGGTTAGCTCTGCCATGATGTTAAGTTTAAGGTTAAATAATTGGAAACAAGCAATCTGTAGCACAGATCACTAAATTAAAAACGCAGCAAATTATGGTTTATTGCAATATTGATGCAATAAAAATTACAGCGTTATTGCTCGAAATAACAGTTTTGTGAAACAAAGGTATAAGAGATACCAAATTGCATAAACATATAAGTATCCCTGGCCCTGTTATCGCCGCGCTCGGTGCCGGGTGTGCCTATGTAGGTGCCTGTTTTTTCGCCGGAGCGGTCGGATAATATCCTTGATAAATCGCTGGGTAGTTTGGCGGGATTGGGGTAATTGCCGCTTACATCATCTAAATAATCGGTATTGGGCTGGCGGTAGCCAATTTCGGCCATGATATTAAAATTACCGGCAATATTGTATTTAATGCCTGCGCCGTAAGGTATGGCAATGGCTGTTTTGCCATAAGGCTTTGCCTCACCTTCAGTTAACAGAGGCCGCAGATCGTAGGTTTGGCCGTTGTAGTTGGCCTGCGGGTTATAGCCTACTATGGCTATGCCCAGGTAAATATAGGGCGTGTAGCGATTATGGCTTATGGCAGTTAAATACTTCATAAAGTTAAACTGGCCAATGAGCGCTAGCTCTTTAAGTGTTGTATGAAAGCTTAAATTGCGTGTCTTGAATTGCTGGTTTGATGAATTGCTGTCTGCGGCGCTTATGGTGCCAAAGGTGTAATTTAGTTTAGCTGATAAATACTGGTTAAAATTACGCTGAACAAAACCGCCTACAGCAACGCCGCTGGGTTTTATAGGTTGCGTTGGGTTAAGATCGCCCATATAGCCTGAGCCGCCTATGGCACCTCCCAGTTCCCAGGTTTGTGCCCGTAAGCTAAATGAAATACCTATTATTAATAGTATGGTTATTACAAATTTGGGCATTTATAAAGGTTAATAGTTTCTGGCATCCAATCCCCACAACAACTTGTTTCTTAACGTTGATAAATAGCTTTCATTATTTAAGCGTACCAGGTTTAGCACGAAACCTGCCTTTTGTACCGTAAATCGCAGGGTTTTATCGATAACCGCCGTGCGCGAATCGCAGGATACCAGGTAATTATTGGCACGATATTCCACTTCAAACGATAGCTTACTGCTATCAGGCAGTACTATGGGCCTTACATTTAAATTGTGCGGCGCAACGGGCGTTAATACAAAGTTTTTTGACTGCGGGAAAATTATCGGGCCGCCGCAACTTAATGAATACGCGGTTGATCCCGTTGAGGTAGAGATAATAATACCATCGCCCCAATAGGAGTTTAAAAATTCGTCATCAAGATATACGCGGGTAATAATCATAGCCGCGTCATCACGCTTATGAATGGTAATATCATTAAGGGCGAAATTATCCTCGCCAAAAATTTTAACGTCCGAGTCGATGCTGATTAGCTCGCGGCTATCCAGCGTAAATTGCTTGTTTACCACGGCAAATATGGCGGCGGCTATATCGCTCTTATTAATAGTGGCCAAAAAGCCCAGCCTGCCAAAGTTTATACCGATAACCGGTATGCCGGTATCACGTATTACGTTTACCATGTCCAGCAAAGTACCATCACCGCCCAGGGTTATAAACAGGTCAATAAAGCCTTTTATACGGTCGTCGGCATTTAATTTATTGTATTGAACTACCTTAATCTGACCTTCCAAAAAATCAAACAGCTGGTAATGCACATAAATTTCTACACCGTGCTGCGCCAGGTTATCAAACACTTCCTGTACCAACGGTAATGCTTCCTTATTAAATTGCCGGCCGTATATTGCTATTTTCATGCTTCGCAGTTCATAGTGGGTGGTTCATAGTTCATGGCAGGAGTTTGGTTCATAGGGCAGCTAAATTTATCAAATAGCGATTTTACTATAAACCATGAACTATCAACCATGAACCAATTACAAATTAAGGTAATTCATCAATGAATCGTAACGATCCTTTGAGATGTCGTTATCGCCGGTATGGTTAAAAGTGGCTTTTATATCATACTCATAGCGCAAAAATGTGGCTATGATTGCCGAAATATCTTGCTTGTTTACTTTTAAAGTAACTTCAACACGTGTCGAATCGGGGTAGGCATACACGTATGAGCTTAGCACCTGGGCATTGTCCGACTCTACAATTTGCGACATGTGCGCCAGCGAGTTGTTTTTGTTATTTATCTCCAATACGATGATACCGCCCGGCTGTGATACGGATGTTAGCCGCGCGAAGTATTCGTTCATGGCGTTAATGGAAATTAGGCCGAGATAATTGCTGCTCATATCCAGTACGGGCACTACGGTTAGCTGCTGCTCGTAAAACAGGCGGATAACATCATAAATATGCTGATCCTGCACCACGTAGGGGTTTACCAGCGATAGCGCCAGCGAGCCTATTTGTGTTTGGTTATCGGTTACGTTAACCAGGTCGTTTTCTCCAAGCAGGCCTAAAAACTGCTGGTCGTTTACAATTGGCAGATGCCTGATGCGGAACTCCACCATACGCTCAACCACTTGCTGAACAGTGTCAGAAGTGTGCGCCGGTGGAATAGCATTGGCTATCAGTTCAATTGCAAACATATTATTTTATTTTATTTAAAAATCCTTCTAAAGCCTTATTAAATTCTGCAGGCTGCTCCATCATTGGAGCATGGCCGCATTTATCAATCCAAACCAATTCGCTCTTTGGCAGGTTTTCATGAAATTCAACTGCAACTTCCGGCGGCGTAACTTTATCATTTTTACCCCAAATTAAGCCAACCGGTATCTTTATTTTATGCAGGTCGTGTTTCATGTTATGCCTTATTGCCGAACGTGCCATTGCCAATATACGTATTACCCGGTGACGGTCGTTTACTGTTTGATATACGTCGTCAACCAGCTCTTTGGTTGCCGTGGCAGGGTCATAAAATGTAAATTCTACCTTTTCCTTTATAAAATCATAGCTTTCGCGGCGCGGAAAAGTACCACCAAAAGCATTTTCATATAAACCCGAACTACCCGTTAAAACCAACGCCTTAACCAATTTGGGATGCGCCAGTACATATATTAACGCCACATGCCCGCCTAAAGAGTTGCCTATTAATGTAAAATCTGTTAATTTTTGATTTTTAACAAACTTTTGTACAAACTTGGTAACACTTTTTACCCCTGTAGTTAGCAAAGGCAAATCATAAATAGGCAGCATAGGTATAATAACACGGTAATTAGGCTTAAAATAATTAACCGTATCTTCCCAATTGCTTAATGCGCCCATTAAGCCATGCAACAACAATAACACCTCTCCCTCGCCTTCATCAATATAACTAAAACCCTTTTGCTCTTTAAGCACGAAATTCATAAAAATGTATACGTTTAAATTAATGTCCGGCCACGAAGTTCTTTTTCTGCCTTAACCGCTATAAAAATAGCTTATTGCGGTTGAGTTACAATTTTATTTTTTTAGTTGATTGAATTATTAACCTGATTAGGTTGATTGAGTAAGTGGTTTTAACATAATTTTAACTCAATCAACATAATCAACTTATCCAACTCAGTTAAACCAGTAATTGCTTCACTACTTCCGATATGGTTTTACCATCGGCTTTGCCGGCAAGCTCCTTATTTGCCGCGCCCATTACCTTGCCCATATCCTTAACCGATGTAGCGCCTACCCGGCTTATCAAATCTCTTAAATAATTTTCAATTTCGGCATGGCCCATTTGTTTTGGCAAATAGGCTTCAATTACTTCCAGTTCTTCCGCCTCAATCTGGTAAAGGTCGTCGCGGTTTTGGGTTTTGTATATATCGGCCGATTCGCGGCGTTGTTTTACCAGCTTTTGCAATACTTTAACTTCAGTTTCGGGCGTAACTTCTTCAGTAACGCCTTTTTCGGTACGTGCCAGCAGCAATGCCGATTTTATAGCGCGCAATCCGCGTAAACGGTCGGCCTGCTTAGCCAGCATAGCTTGTTTAATATCCTGGTCTATTTGTGTGGTTAGGGACATGGGGGTTATTTATTGATTTGTTGTATTTATTGATTTTATTTCGGATGTCGGAATTTCGATTTCGGATTTGTTTTATTTATTGATTTACTGAATTATTGATTTATTGATTGAGGATTTATTTCTCATTTTCAAATTATCACATCTTCAAATTATCAAATCATCTGCACATTCGCACATCTGCACATCCAATTTATTTCCTAAATATAATACTTGCCCCGGCTTGCGCGGTGGGCATTACTATCAGCTCGTTAATATTTACATGCGCCGGGCGCGATATGGCAAACCATATAGTTTCGGCAACATCATCAGCAACCAAGGGTTCAAAACCGTCGTATACTTTTTTAGCCCTGGCCTTATCGCCCTTAAACCTCACTTCAGAAAACTCGGTTTCTACCGCGCCGGGGTGCACTGCTGTTACCTTTATGCCGTGCGGCAGTAAATCTATCCGCATGCCTGTATTTAAGGCATCAACCGCATGTTTGCTGGCGCAATATACATTGCCATTAGCATAAACTTCCTTCCCGGCTATCGAGCCTAAATTAATAATATGCCCCCTGCCGTTTTTTATCATCCAGTTGCTCACTATTTTGCTTACGTACAACAGGCCTTTAACGTTGGTATCAATCATCGTGTCCCAATCGTCGTAGCTGCCTTTGTCAATGGGATCAAGCCCCTGGCTTAGGCCCGCGTTGTTTACCAGCACGTTTACCTTTTTCCATTTGGCGGGCAGGTTTTCCAGGTTATCTATTACCTCATCCCTGTTGCGCACATCAAATGACGATACGGCAATTTCGATGTTAAACTTCTTATTTAAACTTTTTGCCAGTGCATCCAGCCTGTCGGCGCGACGGCCGGTTAAAATAAGATTATAGCCTTCGCGGGCCAGTAAACGCGCGGTTGCCTCGCCAATACCCGAAGTAGCGCCTGTTATTAATGCAATTTTAGCCATACTATATTAACTACCGGTTACTAAATTAGTTTTTTAAACATTATTCGAAATATAAACTAAACATTACCGTATGCAGGAACAATTTACTAATCGGGTTCGAAAAAGGCTGGTTCTCATGTATCATTACATCGTTGAAGGAGTTTGACAGCAAAATTTCGGGCGATAGCTTAAAGTATTCGAAATAAATATCGCAGCCAATACCTGCTTCGTACGAGCCATAACCCTGCACCATTTTAACAGTTTTATCCAGCGGGGCAGCATTTTCATCGCTGTTTGCTTTTGACCCTATATCGTACGAATATTTTACACCGCCCACCAGGTAAGCCCTGAAATTACCTATTCTGTCCGATTTCAGCTTTAGCAGCAGTGGAAAATCAACCGTGGTAGTTTGTACATCCTTGGTAATATCATCTGAAGGATTTACATAGGCATAGCTAAGTGTTCGGTCGGCAAATATCAAGGATGGGGTAACGCGCACTTCCAGGTGTTCGGTTAAGCTGTAACGGGTTAGAAAACCAACCGCGAAACCGGGCGTATTGGCTGAGCTAATATTATTAAGGTCGCTGGTTACCGGCTGGTTACCGTTTTGAGGGTCGAGATACGGGCTGCGCCAGTCGGGTTTTTTAAGGATTTTAAAGTAGCTGTTAACGTACGAAAAGGTAAAGCCAAAGCTAAGGTCGGTTTGGTCGGCGCCGCCCCCCCAGGCAGGCGGGCCCTGTGCAAATAATAAATTACTGCAAAATAAAAGTAAAATAATAGCTAAGTACCTTATTTTAATCATTTAACGCCTGTATAAATTGAACAGATACCAAACGCCAAAGGCCTGCATTTGGTATTCTTAAAACCCGCCTTATGCATCAGTACTATAAACTTTTCGCCATCAGGAAAAGCAGCTACCGATTCGGGTAGGTAGGTATACGCCCGGGCATCTTTAGAAAATAACTTGCCAATGCCGGGAGTAATATAGTTAAAGTAAAATTTATACAATTGCTTTACGGGGAATACCTTGGGTTTTGAAAACTCTAACACCACCGCCTTACCGCCGGGTTTTAATACGCGCTGGATATCCGCCAGCCCTGTTTCTAAATTCTCGAAATTGCGCACACCATAAGCCACGGTTACCGCATCAAATATATCGGCTTCAAACGGCAGTTTTTCCGAATCGCCCAGTTTAACTTCAAATTGTGCGCCTAAATTGCGTTTAGTAATTTTTTGCTGCGCGATATCCAGCATACCCTGCGATATATCAACCCCGATAATTTTTTCGGGCTTAAGAATAGTTAATGCTTCGAAGGCAAAATCGCCGGTGCCGGTGGCTACATCCAAAATAAGTTTGGGCTGATCTTTTTTAAGTTCGTTAATGGCCTTTTTGCGCCAGATAATATCAATGCCCAGCGATAAAAAATGGTTCAAAAAATCGTATGTTTTTGATATGTTGTTAAACATATCTGCCACCTGTTGCTTTTTGGTAGCGTCGTTATCCTGGTAAGGAGTAATTGTTTCGCTCATATTTGCTGGCAAAGATAGGGATTATTGGTTGATGGTTCATAGTTGATGGTTCATGGTAGCTGCAATTGATTTTATCGGCACAATACATATATCGTACTAATAACTATCAAGCCACAAGCTGAAACGCAACCTGCCGCGCTCCGCCTACCCTCCCCGACTACGCTTCGCTCGTCGACCCTCCCTTCGCTGCGCGGAAGGAGGGTAAGGCAATATATCTTTGTAGTTTCTAAGAACTATGAACTAAACTAAGCAATCCTCTAACATCTAACGCCCTTGTGTACATGGTAAGTTCGCCATCCGGGCCGGTGGGCCATTGTTCTTTGGGGCGGTCCCAGTATAGCTCTACGCCGTTGCCGTCGGGGTCATCTAAATATATGGCTTCGGATACGCCGTGGTCTGATGCGCCGGTGATGGGGTATTTAGCATCGATGAGGCGTTGCAATATTACAGCGAGGTCTTTGCGTTCGGGATATAATATCGCAGTGTGGTAAAGGCCGGGAGCATACTCGGGCGCTGGCGGCGCGCCTTTACTTTGCCAGGTGTTTAAACCGATATGGTGATGGTAATCACCAGCAGATATAAACGCGGCCTGGTCGCCATAGGTAGTTGTTATTTCGAAACCCAGTAATCCGTGGTAAAAATCGAGTGATTTTTGGAGGTCGCTTACTTTTAAATGTATGTGGCCTATGCGGGTTTGGGCGGGGATGGTGTAATTGTCCATGATATTAATTTCTCCAATAAAATATATGTTTAAACATCAAATTTACACAAAACTAATTTTACCTTTGTACAATGATTGTAAAATCTGCCGAGTTTATTTGCAGCAACACCCAAATTTCCAAACTGCCGCCGCCTGTTAAGCCGGAGTACGCTTTTATTGGCCGCTCTAACGTGGGCAAATCGTCGTTAATTAATATGCTTGTGCAGAAAAAAGGCCTGGCAAAAACCTCGCAAACGCCTGGCAAGACACAACTGATTAACCATTTTTTGGTGAATGATAGCTGGTATATTGTTGATTTACCAGGCTATGGTTATGCCCGTGCCTCCAAAAGCAAAAAGGCTGATTGGGATAAGTTTATCCATACTTATTTAGATAAACGCGAAAGCCTGCAATGCGTTATGGTGCTGATTGACAGTCGCCTTGAGCCGCAAAAGATAGATTTGGAGTTTTGCAACTGGCTGGGCGAAAAAGGCTTATCGTTTATATTGATATTTACCAAGGCCGATAAGCAATCGAGCATAAAAACCGATCAAAACGTTGCTAAGTTTAAAAAAGCGATGTTGGATACCTTTGAGGAAGTGCCTGATTACTATATTACCTCGGCGGAGACTTTGTTGGGCAGGGATGAAATTTTGGGGGTGATTAGCGTGATTAATCAGAATTTTGTGGTGCCGAAAGTATTTGGTTCCCCTCTTGAGAGGGAACACTAATAAATATTAGAATAAAGAAAAATAATATCGAACACTGAATGTTGAATATCGAATAATGAAGTTTTAACTTCGATATTCGGCGTTGGACATTCGATATTCATTATTTAATAAAAATGAAAAAATACCTCTCATTAGTAACATTTACGCATACAATTTTTGCAATGCCCTTTGCTTTTATCGGCTTTTTTTTGGCGGTGACTACTACCACACATCGTTTTGAGTGGCGGGAACTGGGGCTGATGGTTTTGTGTATGGTATTCGCCCGTAACTCGGCCATGTCCTTTAACCGCTACCTGGATAGGGATGTGGATGCCAAAAACCCGCGTACCCAACAGCGCGATATTCCTGCAGGGCGGATTAGCCCTACTAATGCTTTAACTTTTACTATTATTAACTGCCTGCTGTTTATCGCGGCTACGTGGTTTATAAACCCCTTGTGTTTTTATTTATCTCCGGTGGCTTTGTTTGTGGTGTTGGGTTACAGCGCTACA
>Ga0302303_10000699_pt1 | contig 25332 bp, 11 predicted proteins | sample III_Palsa_E2_1_FD_194542 | JGI IMG/M metagenome (GOLD analysis project Ga0302303, IMG submission 194542) | Peat permafrost microbial communities from Stordalen Mire near Abisko, Sweden - III_Palsa_E2_1 | ecosystem: Environmental > Terrestrial > Soil > Palsa > Peat permafrost | place: Sweden...
AAAATAGCAAATTAATGACTGAGTTTGATCTGGCTCCGGGTGAATGCTTGCAATAAGCTGACACATGTAATCATACGGTTTTTTATTGGACGTGGTATAAGGGTGTAGAGAACAGGGAAATAAATGGGGGTAATATGGGTAATACTGTAGGTAAGGACGAGAATTAATTACAAAATAAAAATATTAAAAATACATTTTAAGATTAAAGAAAATACTGAAAGATTAATATTGTACTCAACAGTGTTCTGTCAGATTAGGTTGTTGTTAAGATAAAAACTTAACAAGCAACGATCTGTTGCTGGTTGAGAGGATGAACAGCACATCGGAACTGCAAACGGTCGGACTCCCTCGGGAGGCTGCAGTGGGGAATCGTATAACAATGGGCTGACGCTGATTTTGCTATATTGAGTGGGGGATAAAAGAGAATAGTATATGTTTTTTTTATGAAAATAAAAAGTAATAATATTATTTAAACTTTGCTGTAAGTTATTGTAAACCTCTTTTTACAAGGAAAATAATGACATGTATTTAGACTTTTTATGCTATTAAATTATAAATAATTTGAGTAAAATAAAATGGTCTTAAATAGATTTAATAGGTTAGTTATGAAAATTTATTGGTAAATAAAAAAAGCTCGGCTAACTTCGTGCAGCAGCCGCGGTAAAACGGGGGGAGCTAGTGTTATCGTGTTGACTGGGCGTAGGGTATGTAGGTTGTAAAAATGAGCAAAAATTAAATACTAGGTGAGAACCTTTTGGGTTTTTGTGATGTTTTACTTGAATTCAGCTGGGACGACCGTATTCTTTAAGGAGAGATGATTTGTAGAGATAAAGAAGACAGCCAGTGGTGAAAACAGTTTTCTATGGAGTATTGACGTAAGGTACGAAAGCATGGGTATGAAGAGGATTAGAGACCCTTGTAGTCCATGCTGTAACGCTGAGTGTTAAATATGGATAATGAGAAAATACTTAAATTAAATATTTTTTCTAAATATGGCTTGTAAAACAATGATTAATTTAAATTATATCTTGTTAGTTGCACATGCAACAAAATGCGGCTTGCTTATTCGGTGTTCAAGTTAAGCGTTAAACACTCCGCTGGGAAGTACGACCGCAGGTTGAAACTCAAAAGAATTGAGGAGATTTGTACAAGGGGTGGAGCTGTGGTTTAATTCGATAAACCGCGCATAATCTTACATCTCTTGCATTTGAATTTTATCATTTATTTTTATAACGGCAGTGAAAGTCAAAAATATTTTTTTTTGTTCTTTTTCAATAACAGGCGCTGCTGGCTGTCGTCAGCTCGTGTGTGAGGCGTTAGGTTAATTCGCTAACGGGCGAAACCCTAGTTGTTATTAACTTAAAAAAAAACAACTAACAGTGTTCTATTGAATTGGATGAAGGTTTGGTCATGTCAAGTCATTATGGCCTAAATGGGTGGGCCACACATGTGTACAATGAACGTTTTTACAATAGATGCAATGGTGTAAACGGAGCTAATCTGAAAAATGTTCTCAGTTTAGATGTTTATTGAAACTCATAAACGTGAAAGCGGAATCCCTAGTAATCGTGTATCACGTCACGGTGAATTTGTTAACAAATTAGTACACACCGCCCGTACGCTATGGGAATAGGGAAGGGATGAAGTTGTGAGTGGTTAGTAAGGCATTGTAAGGTGTAATTGTATTTAACTTGCTTGGCTTTTTTCTAATTGTTTATATCGATCCTTTTTTTGGGACCGAAGTGAAGTCGTAACAGGGTAATGGTAGAAGAATCTGTGTTGGACTTATTTAAAAATGTTTTACCTAAAAATAGAGAAAGATACTTTAAGGGGATCTTAAGCTTTTTAGTGTTATGGCGGAGTAGAGTAAAGTAACTCGTAGGCTCATGACCTGAAAGTGACGTCCGAGTGTATTAATGATATAAAAAATACCCCAACAACGTCTTTCATGCATGTTTATGCATAAAGCTTTACTCTTTAAATGCGCCACGTTAAAAAAAAAAAATAAAAGAAAATTATTTCGTTTAAGTAACACTTGATAAAAAATTTATGTTACCTACTATCCGAAACCTATATAATTCTGGGAAGAAAAAAATTACCCCAGTACTAACAGCGAATTTTAGTAACAACAATAAATCGCAACCAGATGCCCGTATATTTGTAGCAAAAAAAAAAAACCCCGAGGAACCGAAAACTACGCTTAATGATAGTCGTAATGTTAGTATAAATAGTAACGAGGATCCTAAAAATGTGAACAACGAACAAAGCATCGCTAGTGAAAAAGAAAAATCCTCACAAAAAACTCAAACAGAAACCTTGGAGAATAAAAAAGCACTTAGCCACCCGCTCATATGTGAGCAAGTGTCCACCGAAAAAATTTTGGCCCAAGGGGCCTTGACAGGGTCCAACTACTCACCGAGCAAAAATTATCAGCTTTGGCCCGCTAAATTTAATGGTGATTTGAGCCAGCCTCAAAATTTTGTGAGTTTTTCTACGCCAAAAGTTTTATCGTCAGAAGATTTTGTCGAAGAGCCGACTTTGACTGACAAATTGAAGAAAGCTGGAACTTGGGGTGTCATATATGACGATATGACTTTGAGACGGAAATTAGCTGAATTAGAAGCCTTAGAGGAGGCTCAAAAAAAAACATTGCCTAAACCGCAAAAGCCTGTGAGTCTAAGTAATAGGGCAAAAGCCCGCTTAGACGATGATAGGCGTCGTCGCGAGAAAATTGACGCTGATGAAAAAAAGCGTCAATCTATCGTAAAAGAAAACGAACGTAAAACTAGTATTAAAAATGATCATGACAATGTTCAGTAAAATTCGATTATTTCTGGTAGATCTACTATTGATGGGGCTTGCAGGAGCACCGTTGGGATTTACTATTTATCGGAGATTTGTTAATCCTACCAAAACACCGAGGTATTTATTTCAGAATACCACGGAAGAGCAGGGTTTACTATATTTATGGCTTTTTACAATCTTTCTTACATTACTCATCTATTATTGTTGGCGTCTGTGGTTTTATCGGGAGAAGGATGTTAATATCGCGGAAGATAAACCTGGATTTTTTAAACAGAAGTTAGCTTTCTTGCGATTCTGTATTGACGAAGGCACTGAGAAGCTTTATAATGTAAGTCATTATATTCTGCCAAATTATGGTAACTTATTACATATGTTGTGTAATTTTTTACTTTTTCATACATGGTATATACGTCACTTGGTAATAATTTTTACGTGTATACCGAAAATAGTGGTAGCAATTTTTTTCATAGTAGATGTGCTTTATTTTAAAAAGTTCGAATATTTTTACCTTTCATTGTATTTATTACTGCTACCACTAATTTATCGTTTAGTAACCTATTTATTGGATCAATGTTATAAGGTTACTTATCCAAAATTTCATGACATCTTAATTATTAAAACGGTAGCTGGAGGTACATTAAGAACCTTTGAATTTCGGGATGAAGCTTTACGTGCAGAGTATGATTTAGAGTATTATTTAACCAATGTATTTCAGTGTATAGATAAGCTTCCAATTATTCTAGGGGTACTAAAACATTTGAAAGATAAATATGGCTTATATACGAATATATTTGTATATAGCATGTATAGCATTGGCTGGGGCTGTTTAGCTTATAGCTATTTCTTTTTAAGTTAATAGTTTAGTTAAAAAGTATATTTTAATGTTAAAAAACTATTTTAGTTTTTATGGGTAGGAGAAATCTTATGATCCCTTTTTTTCGGTATAAAAATAAACGATTAAGTTAGTTTTTTATGGGTAGGATGAAAATCTTATGACCCCTTTTTTTAGAAAGATGTATAAGAATAAGAGAAATAAAAAGGTTTTTAATTATAAATATGGAATTTAAACACTTTAAGCAACTATTGCAATTTTCTAAAGAATCATGGTTATCAGTAATATCTTGGCTAAGTCAGCTAAGACAATTAATTTTAGGTTATACTGTGTGGCTTAGTTACCAAATGAGACGTGCGTTAAGGTATTTAGGAAAATTAGTGGTGCTTCTTTTAGGGTATATTAAAGAGATTCTAGCAATTCTTTTTGGCAGCATCATTATTAGTTGGTTGATATTTAATAGGTTATTTAGAGAACGTTTACCAGTATCAATACCTACCTTTAATACAATTTATTCATGGGGATTTCTTATTTATTTCAGCGTATTTGTGGTAACATTGCTAATACTTTTATTTTTACTATGGTTGCAGATAAAACCAAAAGTATTATCAGCTAGTAAGAACGAAGATATAGTATTTATGAAACAAATAGCTACGGATATCCAAAATATAATAATATATTCCTTCCGAAAACTGCATTTTTTCTTTGCTTCTCGTATTAATAATTATTTGATGAAAAGTTTAGTTATTAGTACGAAATTTATTAAATTACAACCATATTATAAATGGTTAGTAATAATTTTTGTAATGTTACCACCGATAGTAGTAGGTGTAACATTCCTTGTAGATATAGTTATTTTCGAAAGATTAAACTATTTTTATACAAGCTTAGTAATATTAATAATCCCGTTAATATTTAGGGGAATAATAGGCATATTTCGTCATGTAGAAGACCGTCAAAAGGGCGATGTTAGTGTATATTATGTTATGCTAAAAGTTGAAGAATATGAAGAGGCGCGGGCTAATGGTCTTGAGAAGGATCTTTTAGCTCATTATGGTGTAAACTCTGTAGAAGAGTTTAGAAGCATGCTTTTCAAGCCTTTAATAACTATATCTCCGGAAATATTAGAACCCATAGATAAGTTGATGCTTAGTTATGGGGCAAAAAGCCAATTAATATATCTATTTTGTTATAGTGTTGGTTGGGGTTATATAGCGTTTCATGGATTTTTTTAGTTATAGGTTTAGTTTATATTAAAGTGTTAAAAAACTAAAATTAGTTTTTATGGGTAGGAAAAAATCTTATGACCCCTTTTTTTAAAAGGTACTAAGTAAAAAATAACTAATTAATAAACCAATGACCACGATATTACATAGAATTCGGTTTATTTTAATGGATCTACTACTGATGGGGCTTGCAGGGGCACCGTTGGGTTAGCTATTTATCGGAGATTTATGAATCCTTCTAAAACACCACGATCTTTGTTTGAAAGTACTACAGAAGACCAAGGATTACTATATCTTTGGCTGTTCACAATATTTCTAGTATTGTGGATTTATTATTGTTGGCGTCTGTGGTTTTATAAGAAGAAGGATGTTAATATCGCGGAAGATAAAGCTGGATTTTTTAAACGGAAGTTCGCGTTATTACGATTCTATATTGACGAAGGCACTGAGAAGCTTTATAATGTAAGTCATTATATTTTGCCAAGTTATGGTAACTTATTACATATGTTGTGTAATTGGTTATATCATAATACACAGTATGGCCGTCACTTGGTAATAACTTTGGTTTGTATACCGAAAATAGTGGTAGCAATTTTTTTCATAGTAGATGTGCTTTATTTTAAAAGGTTTGAATATTTTTACCTTTCATTGTATTTATTACTGCTACCGCTAATTTATCGTTTACTAACCTATTTATTGGCTAAGTATTATGAATTTAATTACCCAAAATTTGAAGAAATTTTGATAATTAAAGACATTGGCACGGATGCCGATGGTAATCTCTATAAAGTATATGATTTTATAGATGAAAATTTAAGTGCAGAATATGACTTACTGCATTATTTACAAAATGTATATTACCCAATTGACAAATTGGTAATTTATTTAGAAGCTTTACGACGATTGAAAGATAAATATGACTCATATACGAATATATTTGTATATAGCATGTATAGCATTGGCTGGGGCTGTTTAGCTTATAGCTATTTCTTTTTAGGTTTATAAGAGTTAAAAAGTTATATTTTAATTTTAAAAAACTATTAAAATAGTTTTTATGGGTAGGATGAAAATCTTAGGACCCCTTTTTTTCGTATTAAAAAAAACTATTTACAAAACTTCTTTAATAAAAAAAATGACTTTTGATGCTTGGAGGTTACTTATAAAGTTTTTACTTCTATATAAATACAACTATAAATTTTAAGGCAAATCAGATATGACTATAGATATATATAAATATGCAGGATTTATCAGATTAGACTTGCGTAGAACTTGAAAAAGACTTTAATAAAAGTCCTAAGTTTAACTTCTAGTAATAACGTCCTTTAAAAATAAAAGTGTGTAAAAAAAAGCTAAAATAATGCAATGGAAAACAGTGTATCTTATATCTACTTTTACCAAATAAGCTAATCACGTTTATTTTAGCCTTTTTTTTAGGCTTTAAATATATAAAAAATCTGCACAGCTTTAAAAATTATAATATACTAAGCGTAATCCTAAGATAACCATTAATTATACTTTTACACAAAGGCCCATTTTTACTAATTAATTTTTTAATAATGTAAAATAAATATTTTGTAAAGTATAATTTACGTTATAGTAATGTATTTTAGGTGATGAATTATATTAGAGTAAAGTTGGTTAGTTAAAGGTTTAGTGTTAAAATTTAAATCAAGTTAAAAACTCTTATAGATATAAAAAACAAAAAAAGAAAAAATATGTTATTAAAAATTAATAGTTAAAAATGCTTTTATAAAAGTTTAAAAATAGTTTATTTAGTGATACAAAGTTCATTATAGAATAAAAAAATGGAAAAAAATAATATATAAATATAAGGATGAAGTCGGTACGGAAAAAATGACAGTTTTATAACGAAATGGTTATTTTCGACGAATATAAAGATATAGGTACCTTTATTTATTATTTAGTATGGGTGCAGGATTTGTGGTACGATGTTATCTATTTAATTAGAATGAATTAGCAAAACCAGGAGATTATTATTTGGTGGAAATATCAATTATATAATGTAATTGTAACAGCACATGCATTGTTAATGATATTTTTTTGGTAATGCTGCGTTAATTGGTGGTTTGGAAATTGGTTTGTACCATAATGATTGGGGCACCGATATGGCATTTCAAGATTAAATAATATAAGTTTTTGGTTATTACACCATCATTAATTTTGTTGGTAATGTCTTCATTTATTGAGGTGGTGCAGGTACGGTTGGACAGTATATCCTCCATTATCATCAATTGTAGGTCATTCGGAAGTTCAGTTGATTTGCAATTTTTAGTTCACATTTAGCAGGTATCTTCATTATTAGGCGCAATAATTTTATAACTACAATTTTAATATGAGAGTACCAATTCGACTTTTCATAGGTTATCGTTATTTGTATGGGCAGTATTAAACTGCAATATTATTATTATTAGTTTACCAGTATTAGCAGTGCAATAACGATGCTATTAACAGATCGACTTTAATACAACATTTTCTGATCCTAGTGGAGGCGGTGATCCAATTTATATCAACATTATTTTGGTTTTTTGGACATCCCGAAGTATATATTTAATATTGCCGGTTTTGGTATTGTTAGGTAATTATTACAACGCAATGCAAAAACAAATTTTTGGTTATTTGGAATGGTATATGCAATGTATCCATAGGAATTTTAGGCTTTATGTATGGGCACATCATATGTATACTGTGGAATGGATGTAGATACAGAGCACATTTTACAGCAGCACAATGATAATTGCTGACCTACAGGAATCAAAATTTTTAGTGGTTAGCAACATTATGGGGGGGTTATCTACGAGTAGAACTCCAATGTTATTTGTTTAGGATTTTTAATTTTACTTACAATTGGGGTCTTACTGGTATTGTCTTGCAAATAGTGGACTTGCATTGCGTTACATGATACGTATTATGTGGTGGACATTCTCATTATGTATTGTCTATGGGTGCCGTTTTGCATTGTTTTCCGCTATTATTTTTGGTTTCATTTTTTAAAAAACTTATGTGATTGAAAAACGAATTAATATCTTGTATCATATTTTCGTTTTGTCCAACGAGATATCAAGAACAATAGGCGTTATTCACTTTTGGATTACTTTCTTGGTGTTAATTAACCTTTTTTCCTTACACTTCTTAGGTTTGCTGGGATGCTCGTAGAATACCTGATATCCAGATGCTATTATTTATGGAATTCCTTAAGTTCTTTTGGTTCCTTGTAACTGTGACAGCTTACTTTTTTTTCTTGCAGCTTAGTTTCTAGTGTGTATCTAAAATTTATACCTTAGCTGAGGAAAACGGTGTAACTATGTCTAGAGAAAAATTTTTCGCAAAATTTTCACATTAAACATTTAAATAATATTATATAAAACAATAAAAGAAACTAGTTTCTTTGTAAATATTTAAAAAAAAAGTCATCCGTGCACAATTAGATATTTTTTCGTATTTATCTACGGTATTTATTTAATTTCTTGTTTTTAACATTGTGTTTGTAATGCATACTATTATCTTCCAAAAATATAGCAGCCTTAAAAATAGAGCTAAATTACAACAAGTGCCTGTGAAAGAATAGTTGTAAAATTTCGACAAAAGAAGATCCGTTGATTTAACAGCATTTATAACAACATCATAACAACTTTGAAAAATATAAATAAATAATGTTATATCTCTTTTAATAATACTATTTATTTTTCTAAGGAACTTATTGTATTAATGCAGAATTTATTGTATAGTTGGTTTTTTAACATCTTTTTTATTTTAAAATATTATTAGTTAAACTATAGTTGAGAACTTGAAGCATATTCACAAAAAATACGTGATGATATTTATTAAAAATTAATACGGAATTAGTACATTAATCTGTTATTAACTTCATCGAAGAAAAAGTACAATAACTTATGACTAGAAGAGTATTATATTTACTTGGAAGATTATTATTAGATTTTTTAGATGTGGAAAAAAACATCTAAATTATCGTTTAGGTATACTAACACGCAAGGTTTTTTACAAACCTTTTTAAAATTGCAAAAAAAACTTTCAATTATCAGTTAAATTTAAATTTAATAATTATAACTATTTTCGTCGTTACGTATTTTATAGTACAGAACTAGAGACAAATTTAAAATAAATGTTTTTTTCCCCCTTGAACAATTTGAAATTAAAATTTTAACCCAATCCTTGTGGAAAATATGATTTTTCCTTAACAAACCTAAATGTTTATTTAATTCACAACAATAACTTTGTTAGGCATATGTTTTTTGTAATAGAAAATTAACGGTAATTCCGACACCTTGGCAAACATTAATTGAATCATATATACTTTTGTTTAAACTTAATTATAGAACAAACAGGGGTTAAGGGCCGTATATTTTCCAGCACTATTTTCAATTTTTGGGTGATTTTGTTATTAATTTGTTGGGTTGACACCATTTGGGTTTACTGCGACAGGCACATAATTGTCACAACAACACTCTATAAGTTTTTTTATTGCTTGGATATTGTAGGAATTGTAAATTTAAAATTTCAGTTTAAATTACGAATTTTTTTACCACGAGGTATTCTAATTGGTTAATACATTGTTAGTCATAATTGAAATTTATCTTTCTTGATTGACCTTTGAGTTTAGCTATCCGACTTTTTGCTAATATGCCGCAGGACATATACTTTTGTTCATATTGCTACAGCTTCTTAGTTTTAGCAAAATCTTTGTCTTATAGGCTTACTTCCCTTCTTTTATTTTAGCGTTTATGTCTTGGAAATGGTATTGCATTTCTTCAAGCTATGTTTTTACAATCTTGTTATGTATTTATTGTCTGATTCTTTTCGTGCTACTAATAATTAAACTAATTTTTTAACTTTTAATAAAAAATCACAAAAATTGTTCGTAATTCATACAAGTCCTAATAAATTTTAAAGTTTTTTTTTATTTTTTTATAAATGCCTTTCTCTATGAAAGACTTATTTAAAACGTTGGGTACTAACAGTTATAAACTTCTTTCCACTATTGTATATATATATAATAAGTACGTTCTTTTATAAAATGATTTTAATGTTTTTTCCGCAACTCATTATTTTTAATAGCATTTTTGGTTTATTTTTATTTTTTGCCATAATTTCGTTTTTTTTTTATTTTTTTAATCCTTATAAAAGAAGTACATTTATGATTCAATTTGTTACGTATCTAAATAAAAACCATAGTTGGTTTTTAAGTTTTCTTTTACGTTTTTTGAGGTGTTCTATGTGTATATCCGGGGAAGTTATTTTACTATTTTATGTTTTTTTAGTGGTGTAATTTTATGTTTAAGTCAAATCACGAAATTTAATTTTTTATTTATCTCAAATAATTTATTATTATTTTTTTTAGTTTTAATTTATTGGAATATTTTGTTTCGGTTATTAATGAACCTATCTTTTGCTACTTATTTTACGTTAATTAATTTGGATATGTTTTATAAAATAAAATATTATACTTTATTTACCTAATACCACCAGATTTGGATCAAATAAACGCGAAAACTACACCAAGGAAAAGTTTTTTCTTTTTTAGCCCAACGTACCATCATCATTATCCATCAAGTAATAATTTCGAGTTTAGTCAAAAACAAACGGAAATTTTATTAGGCAAACCCAATATCAAAAGCACACGTTGTGGCTAACTGGGGCAGGGATGATCGTTGGTTTGGGCTGGGCATATTATAATAACGTTACTTTACAGAATAACGTAAATGTATTGCAAAGTACTTACAGGATAAAAAACGATTAATGAAAAGCAAAATGAGACACACAAACGTGAATTGGAAGCGCGATGCTAAAATAGCCCAATTAGAAAAAAAACGTTGGTTTTAACTAAAAATATATTTTATTTTATTTTAGTTTAAAAATTATAAATGTTACTTATAATTGTATATTATTATTTATTTTTGGACAAAAAACCCATTATTGGTATATTAGGATAATTTCAGTATTTATTAAGCATCTGTTATCTTATTATATTGAATGTTAATTTTTTAGCATGATTTATGTGATTATATATGTTGGTGCAATCTGTTTTATTCCTATTTGTAATTATGTTTTAAATATACGGCATTTGACATACGTGGAAAAAAATGAATTTGTTTCGTTTATTATAGCATATTGTTGTATTTAAGTACTTATTTTTTTGTGTAAGTTTAAATTTGAATAGAGTTTTTTATTAACTAATGTTATTCTGAGTTATTTACAACTACAGAAATGCACTTATTGCGTACATTTAATTGAACGACCAATTTTGTTTGTGGTTTTAATTTTGTTATTACTTCGCAATTATTTCACCAATAGTTATGCATCAAAACGATTAATATGCAAAGAAAACAAGATTTATATTACGCACAAACGTAATTTATTCGTTATAACACCAGTATACAATAATTAAAAAAATAAAAAAACAACATATTTAAGTTAAAAAAAGTGCGATGACTTCTTTGATTTTTCAACGGTGGGCAACTTTTATTTCAAAATCCTGCAACACCTAGCAGAAGGTATAATGATTTACATCATAACATATTTTTTTTTTTATTACTATATTAACACAAGTTTATGGGTTTTATATATAATATTTTTCGTGGGAGTCATTTATGGCAATATCAGAATTTACACACATTTCAAATTTAGAAAAAATTATCTTGTATTAAATAACAAATTCATGGTACTTTTTAGAAATAGTTTGGACAATTACACCAGTATAATTTTAATGATGATTGCAATACATCATTTGCTCTATTGTATTCTATGATGAAGTAATTGATCAGAAATTACAATAAAGTAATTGGTATCAATGGTATCGGACATATGAGTATCTGATCTCTGAAATTTGATAGTTATATGTTACCACTCAGATTTGAATATTGGTGATTACGTTTGTTAGAAGTAGATAAGCATTAATATGTCCAATTGAAACACATTACGATTAATTATTACTCGACAGATGTTTTACACAGTTTGCAGTACCTTCTTCAGGTATTAAAGTGATGCTGTTCCTGGTGTTTAAATCAAGTTTCTTTGTTTATAAACGAATTGGTACATATTATGGACAATGTAGTGAACTGTGGTGTTAATCATGGTTTTATGCTATTAAATTAAATGCTTTGTATTAGCAAATTATTTTGATTTTGTGAAAAAAGCATAAATAATTTGCTATATTTTTTTATAATAAATATTGTTGGGATACTTAAAAATAAAATTTATGACTTTTGATTTTAAAATGAATATGTTTCTGCAATTTAACTTTAGGTAAAAGCTGGGTGCAGGTTTAGCACAATTGGTTTAGCGGTGCAGGTGTGGTGTTGGTATTGTTTTTGGATCTTAGTTTTAGCTTTAGGTCGTAATCCTTTGAAGAAGCTCGTTTATTTAATTTGCTATGTTAGGTTTTGCTTTAACGAAGCTGTTGGTTTATAGCTCTTATGATGGCTTCTTCAATTTTATTCTTAAACAAAAATCTTAAACAAAAAAACCTTAAAAATAAAATATAAAAAATAATATTTAAAAAAGGATATAAAAAAAAACATTTATTTTTAGTTATGATATGGAATTATTATTTTTAAGTGATTATTTTATCTAATAGGGTTATAATAATTCTTATGTTGCTGGTATAAATATGCTAATGAGCAAATGTTGGTTATTTTTTAAATAATTATCTGCAGTAAGTACGTGTATTATATAATAATAAAAATAGTAATGGAATCTTGGGTTTCTGATAAATATTTAACAATTCTATAGTTTTAGAAATAATGGTTTAATTTTAACAATATATTTTTTATTCGTAGCACAAAATTCTTATAAGAGAAAATAACCTTATTTGAATTCCAATATTAATAATATTGGCTTTTTTTGGTATGTCCATATGGTAGAAGCAACAGATTAGTAGTAATTTTTTTAGCCTTGAATTACAAGCTTTGTATATTATACGATATTGGGTTAAAACAAAATTCATTATTCGCATCAGAAGGTGCACTGAAATATTTTTTAATTGGGTCTTGCATCAGCATTATTATATTAGGAACATCTTATATATATGGATATACTCATTTACAGATTAAATTTAATTTTAGATGTTTAGATGAGTCAAAAAATAGTTTTATCTTATTTTAGGTAGTAATTTGATTTTAATTGCATTATTATTTAAAATTGGGGCTGTTCTTTTCATTTATGGTTCCTGATGCTTATAGGCAGCTTCTTTTTAGTTTTATTTTTTTTGATTATATTCCAAAAATATTTCTTTTCTTTTTATTATATTCTATAATCAACTTTTTGCAAATACAACAATAATATCTTAGGTATTTTCTTAAGTGCTATTGTGGATCTTTTCAAGCAATAAATCAATTAAGGTTAAACGTTTTTTGGCATATACAATAATTTTTAATACTCCTTTTTCCTTCGTTAACTGTACTTACAAGTTATTTTGCATTGTTCTTTGCTTTTTTCCTTAATTTATATCTTTGTGTTCTTTATTAACTTATTTTTATTTACAAGTATTGTATTGTTAATTCTAATTCAAATTTAAATCTTTACGTGACTTTTAAGTATTCGCAAATCTAATTTATTTCTTGCATTAGTATAGCAATTGCTTTTCTTAGTGTGCTGGTATGCCACCATTTATGGCTTTTTTCAAAAATTTGTTATTTTTCTTACACTATAGATTCGTCACAATATTTTTTAGTCCTATTTTTAATTTTAAGTTCTATTTTACCAGCATATTATTATATAGGACAACTAAAGTTATTTTTTTTATTGAAAAATCCAAATGGGAACTGTTAATGGATATTCGGCCGTTTTGCGAAAATGTTAGGTTTTTTTGTTGGTTGTCTTTATTTTTTATTTAAATCCAAGTATAGTGTTTATTTTATTTTATTAAAATATACTTTTTTATGAAAATTTTTAATTTTAATTATTTTTTTAAGATGAAATAAACAGTTTTTTCTACAGTCCCAAATCACCAATGTAATTTTTTAAGTTTTTTTAATCATGTCGCTAGGGTATACTTATAGAAATAGACTAAAATAAGATTATGAGTATACGATTTAAAAAAAAACAACGAGGTTGCCATGGCAAGGACTAATCAGATAAGCAAAAAATTCTCGATGTATAATAAGTTACTTAAAATTTTACTTAACTTTTTTACAGACATTTTTGTCTTTTTGACTAGGATTATTCACATAGGGCTTGACTTGGTTAAAAAAGTGCTTACTTTTTTTATTGGTATTATGTTAATATCTTTTATACTATTTAATAGGTTTTTTAGAGAACGCATACCGCATAAGATTCCTATGGTTGTTAGTATACATAGTTATGCATTTCTTATCTATTTTGTTATTTTTTTAATCTGTGGTCTGGTATTTGTGTTATTTGTAGTATTAATCGTAAAGCCATCCTTATTTAAAACTTCAAAATCCACTGTAAAAGTGAATAAGGATGGCTCGGTAGAAATGTCAGATATTGACTTTGCTAAACAAACTCTTAATGACATTAGTAATTTGGTAAAAAAATCTCTGCGCTATGTTCATTTATTATTTGGTGACCAAATACCGAATTATTTACGGATAATTCTTTATTTTAGTACCAAGTTTGGTAAATTACGTCCATATTACCCACAGTTAATCTGTATTTTCGTATATGTGCCGTATTTACTTGTGCCATTAGTATTTGTTATAGATATAATTTATTTTAATAAATTTAACTATTTCTATAACACATTATATGTCTTAATATTTCCATTAATCTTTAATACATTAATAGGTATATTTCGCCAAACATATGATCTTCATGCAGAAACGCTGACCGAATTAGCGTTTATTTATGTTGATCCTGAGCAGAGTCAAACATTATATAATGGTATTACCTATGAAAAAGATATTAATGACTCGTTTCAAGTGTCCTCAGTAGAGGAATTTCAGAAGGTTTTTGTTTATCCAGCAATACTCATGGAATATGCAATTTTTGATCCTATTGATAAGTTTATGGCATATTATGGGTCTTATATAGCTGCAGCAACATTTTTTATGTATAGTGTTGGCTGGGGTTATATAGCGTTCCACGGGTTTTTTTAATTTATAGGTTTATTGTTATATTTTAGTGTTAAAAAACTATTAAAATAGTTTTTATGGGTAGGAAAAAATCTTATGACCCCTTTTTTTAGGTATAAAAATAAACGATTAAGTTAGTTTTTTATGGGTAGGATGAAAATCTTATGACCCCTTTTTTTAGAAAGATGTATAAAAATTAATTCTATTGTTTATGCCAATGTATGCGTCTCAAAAATGTTTTTTTATTTGTAAAAGAAAGAGGAAAACCTAATGATCAAGTCAAATCTTTATTACAGACGATAACCAAATTTACATCCGACCAAATGTGGTTTTATGGGATAGTACCCGTTAAAAATACTTTAGTAAGTTTAATACTGAAAAAGCTTTCAAGATACAACTTTAGTACCCGTTAAAAATGCTTAAATAAGTTTTAAATACAAGTCTGTTTTAAAATGAAAATATTATTAAAAAGCAAGATACAAATAATCATAAAAACTTAAATATTTTATTAAAAAGTTAATACCCGTTAAAAATGCTTTAGCTTTAAATTTATTAATACAACGTAATTCTTACTAAAAGTTCGTTATAGAATAAATAAAAGTTATAACTATACTTATGTAATAAAAAAAATACACTAAAATTAAAATTTAAAAACAAAAAAATAAATTATGTATCTAAAACAAATTTCCAAGTACTACTAAATTTACTTTGGGCGCTTAACATCTAAGCATACACATATAAAACCAGACCTGGGAAATAAAAAATAAAACAACAATTTCGTAAATGATCCTTCGTTTCCAAGATAAAAACATCAATAGTGAATGATAATGTGTACGGATATTACCATCGTCGGGACCGAGGAATGGATTAGTAATAAAGTCGTTTTTCAAATAACATATAAAAAAAAACCAATTATAGATCACGAAATTACCATAACATAAAATTTAATTTACATAAAAGCCAACTTAAGAAATTGATATAAACATTTAAAACAAACAAAGAGAAACAAATACATAAAAATGTTTTAGATATGAAACAAATAGTTATATGGGTTATCACAAAAGTCAATAACGATATTAATAAATATTCAATATACGCTTTTCTGATATTTAAACAATAATTTAAATAACAACGAGAAGATACAAATGTATACCAACCATGATGATATTTATGAGCTTGATGATGATGGTTTTGTAAAGAAAATGTTTTGAAGATAATACAGTTTTTTACTGCTAAATTAGAGGCATGTTTACCAGTATTTAATTTAGCAATAAATACTTTCAGGATAATGATGGTGAATTTACGCATTAACTTTAACGAAAAACAAGATGTTGACTATTTGGTTTTTCAAAAATGCATCTATTAAATGAGAAATGGGTTTATTCAGACAACAAAAGTACCAGTATTTTTAAATGATCTAAATCTCTAAATTATAAAAAATAAATTATAGTGATATGCTAGCAATAAACAATTTTATTTAGCAACACAATTTTGTTTAGCACTTAGTGTTTTAATCTTAATTTACATTTTGGGGGTATGTGCAAAACTTGATAAGAAAAAACTTCTATTATGAATGTGGGTTTACACATATCAATCAGCACGAAATCTTTAGATATAAAATTTTATTTGTTTCGTTATTATTTATTGTTTTGATATTGAAGTTTATTTTTGTTTCCTTAACATTAAATCATACTCTTTAACAAGTACTCAAGTTAGTTTCTTATTAATATTTATTTATTTATGTTTTTAGGTATATGTTAGAGATGAAATTAAAAGCAATGATTTTTAATAAATGATTTTTAATAAACAATTTTATATAAAAAAAACTTTTGCTGATGAGCTTTAAATAAGCGAAACATAACATGTCCAAAAGAATAAAAAAAAGTAAGCTACAAACGCAATATTCTAAATTCGAAAAAAATTTATATTTAATGATTTTATTTTTTGCTACCATTATACTGACCGAAATTGCTAAAACGGCACATCTTAGTATGTTCTTATTTCATCGTCAAAAATATCCGCTTTTCTTAACGGATACATTAAACCAATACTTCCTAAATATTAATCATAATTATCAGGGTCTTAGAATTGTCGAAAATCAAAGAACAAATATCGCCATGTATGAGGAGCTAAAATTAGAAAAATTAACGAGATATAACTCTAGTTCTATTTGGGAGTCTAATCAATATTATTATAACTTTTACATGCATCTCGACTCGTATTCTACTGATTATTATTATTCTAAATTTTACATGCATTTAATAAGTGAACTAGCAAAATGTCCTTTTGCCGATGGCTTTTCCGGTATTATATAATCGATACTATTATGTTAAAATCACCTAAAAAAACAAAATATAAAGCACCGCATTACATCTTGGAGAAAAAGGGCTCAAAGGAATTAAAATAAACAAAAAGGTATTGTTATAAAATAAAGCAATCATATTACTATCTCCCCAACAACGTGGGTAACAAGACGTGTTTAGCTAGGCCTATAAGAGGAAGTATGGTAAATTAAATATTCGTTTTTTCCAGATCATTCAATGACAAAAAAACATTACAAACACGCATGGGTAAGGTAAAGGGCAACATTATAAATGGGTTGCCCAATAAATAAGGGTAGACCAATAGTCAAATAACTGGGCGATATAAATTAAGAATTGTAAGAAGATTGTTTCGAAAATTAACACATAAGTTACCTGTTGATTGAAAATACGTTATCCAAAAAGAGACGTGGTTTTATAAAGACAAAACACAACTAATACAAAAATAAAAAAAATGATTTATAAGGTACATTTTACGCGTAATGGATAATACAGGAGGTTTAACTGCTTTGTATTAAAGTATTAACCAAAACACCAAAGCAGCTGCACGCATGGTGATAGAATCATTGTTGTATAAAAACAATAATTCCGGAAAAACGAGTAGAAGAGGTCAAATCATAAAGCTTTAGTATTTGGTTACCAACAAATAAACGGCGTTAGATGGTTCTTATATCAAATTGCTCTCCCAGCTTGTATACTATTCGTCGGGACGGGACACCTTTAGGTACTAGAATTGTGGTCCAATTTGTAAAGAACTTCGTGAGTTAGGACATACCGTATTGTATCTATAGCTTCTTTGTTTATAATGAAAAAATATAATTAGATTTTAGCTATAAAGTTTTAAATACAAAACATCATTTACAAAAACCAACCGAGGAAACTAGAGCTATATTGCTTTATTTAACACAATAAGCAAAATAGATTATCGTTTTACGAAGTATAAATTTTTTTGATATCTTTTTTAAACAAAAGAGATAAAAGTAATATTATAGATTTAAATCAAAAAAAACAAAGCCTATTAATTTATACCTTAAATTTGATGTTAATTTTTTGGTGTTTTATATATTAGCATAGATTACAATGCCACGTGTCATTGGTATAAAGATGGATATATATTAAGTTTTAATTTTTATTCTTTGTGCTTCGTGTTCCAATACAACAACAAATAGGGCTTTACCTATAAATTTATTCCATTATACAAAAATATTTAAAATAATGTCATTAATATTCGCAGCTTAAGAACGATAAAAAACGCGGCATTTAAGAATTAACATAATTGTATCCAAAGATTAAGGAGTTATTAAATAAAACATCTATGTGAGGCAAATAGTAATTTTAAAAATTATTGTCAAATAACAGGAGCTCACATAGTTATGATCCTTTTTCGGTCTTTCTCGACATAGCTTAGAAAATTTGCCAATTTTGGCAATATTCCTGGGTACAAAAGTCCAGCTGGTGAGATTCATTAAAATAAATGGTAGATTTTAGTATAAGCTTTTTGAATAGTTTTATCACTTAATGGATTTTAATACGTTAATCCAAGAGTTTATTTTTATAAAAACAACAATGTTTTGCTCGAGAACTTAATCTGATTTCATGAATGTCTTGGGTGTGAAAAGATAGGCGATTCCATTTCCATATTCGGCAAGTGAAGTTAACATAAATTCTAATTTTAAAATATTTTGTTAGACTAGTGGTGGGATTTTAATAATGGTTATTATCTATATTGCGGCACCCTTTATGTGGCATAGTGAAGTTTGTACTCAATTAGCTGAATTTAGACATTTTTGTAGGTCTCTGGGTAAGTAGCCTTTGTAATTTTTATTTATTTAATGTTATCTCGAATAAAGCATCATTTTACCCTTACCGAAATAACAGAGTATACTTATACGAAATAATATTATTTAGTTTAATTTTTCCTTTAAAAAGAAACGTAGAAGAAAATCTTGTTTAGTCTTAATATTCTAATGACTTTCTGTTAAACTGCCAGAGGTATTTTAGGACGTACTTTAAACGAAGATTTGTTTATATGGACCTACATTCTTATTTTTCGTGTTTTAGATAATTGTTATCTTTAAGATTACCAGACATTATACAGGTAAAGGCATGCGTTTACGTAAAGCAAAATATATGTTAAACTAGAAGAAAAAAAAAAAGTTAAAAAACGAGACCCGATGGGCCATATTTAATCCAACGTGTACCAAAAGTTTCACGTTAAAACGTTGGTAAAATTGCGACGCCGTCTAGCAAATGAATATACAAGACAAAAAAAAATCATATACCTAGATTTTGGCAAAATTTTTTTCGTTCATGCCAGCATGTAATATACTTCGACAGGATTACTCTGTAACGTTGGCGTCGTGAATTGGGTTACCCGTAATTATATTTACAGATTTTTTAAAATCCCCTTTATTAATCTTAAGATTATTTCAAAATTCAATATAAAAAATTTATGATATGGTGGTTTAAAAAATAAAAAAAATGCTGGTAGACGAAATAAAGATCTCATATTCGTTTGATACAAATACACCAAAACCAACATATATATTATAGTTACAAGAAAACGTTCAAAGGTACATCTAGATTAGATTGTATGGCTATGTGAAACACGAACAAATATGCGTATATACGATCGATATTACAAAATTAACTAAATATTTGTTCAAAAAAATGTAAACTTTCAGCAACTTTTGGAAAGTGTTAAACTTGATTTAAGCATATTACTGGGCAGCAAAAAACGCACAAAACCTTTTATAGGTTATATTAAAAAAAAAGTTATAAGTTAAAAAAATGGCTACAATAGTCAATTACGTGAAAAAAAAACTGCAGACAATCTTTATAACACTTTATGGTATAAATGAATTTCTGCAGCAAAACTTATTGGAATATGTCAGTTACATCCGGGTAAAATATAAGAATTTTTCCGAAATGTGATAAATTTTTTTTTATTTTAAATTATTAAAAATTGAATATAAATTACGTGTTCATGTTTTGCACGTATCATGTTATTTTGGTTTATAAAACTTATGTGGTCTTCGTACGCACAAAAACTTCTACAAGAGGTCAACGTACACAACAAATGCTAAGAGCCAACAACGTTTTCACTTGCAGTAAAGCATTACCTTTAAATTAGCCACCAAGCATTTTATCAAAACAGATCGCAAGAAACGTGGAGGTAAAAATATTACACCTAGTAAAAATAAAACTAGGTCTAAGCTTGTGGTTAAGAAAAAAAAGAAGTAATTAATTGTTGAAGACGGAAATCAAGGACTTACTTTCAAAAACTTTAAATTAGATCTGTATTTTAGTGTTCTGAGGATAAAAATTTAAAAAACCAAAATTACTTGGTGTAGCTTTGGATGCTTGGACTTTTTTAAACCACCTTTAACATTACATGAATTTATATAAATAAACTAATTTAGTTATCTTTTAAGTAATTCTTGATTTATGAAATAAAGCACTTTCTATAAGAATCAGTTACTTTTGATGAATTACCTGATTCGCAAGTAAACAAATATACATGAATTTTTTCTTTTCTTTCTATCATACAGAAATAGAAACAGTTACTCTTTATCTTATATGTTTGTTTGCGTAATCCATTATTTGTGATATTTAAATAAAACATTACACTTGACTTTGAAGAAAAACCTATTATTAAACAAAAACGTTTATACACGCAATTTACATAAACGAGCAAAAAAAGCCGCATTACCTATTAACTAAAAAAAAAATTGAAGTCATACGAGAGTCTATTAATAAAGCTTAAAAGAAAAAAAATTAAAATTATTGTTATGGTTTAGTTTTTATAAATTTAAACGTACAACATTTTTATCAGTATTTCACTAAGCCACACAAAGTGAATACATAGTTTCAGCTGGTAAGCTAAATTTGCTGGACGTCATAAATCTAGTAGTTTTGCTCGTGATTCTATTGCAAATTGACTTCTAGTAAAGCCATTGCTTTAAATATCGTGTAATAGATGTTTGGTTTATTAATACAATCAGTCAACTACAGACCTATTTGCTTGGTCTTATTTTGATTTTGTTATAATACGTTTATTAAAAATACGTTACCGTCGCTCACGGTTATGTTCGTTAGGTAAACGACGTGTATTTAAAATGTTTTTTATTAATAAAACTGTTATTTAGGTTTTTTTCTTTTAATAAATTTTTATTATTTTTTTTAATATATTTAACTTAATTCTTAAAATAACGTAACTGAGTTTAAACTCAGTTACGTTATTTTTTTTTTATAATTCTTTGCGCAAAAATAGTTAATTTCCTTTTCTATAAATTGGCGGCCAAATATCCAACGCCAAGCAATCTTAGTTACCTGTGGAACTTCGGGGTATTTGCACTTGTAGTTTAATAATTCAGTTAATTACGGTATAGTGTTAGTAATGATTATACACCACAGTAGATTTTGCATTTGCTAGTTAGAACATATTAGTGTGATGTAAATTAGGCTGGCTTCTTAGATAACACATGCAAACGGAGCTTCAATATTCTTTATAGTTGTAATGTATGCACATATATGTAGAGGTTTATATATGGATCGTATTTGGTTCGAGAGAGCTATTGCGGATTACGGGAGTAATTATATTTTTATTAATGATCCTTACGGCATTTTTAGGATATATTTTACCACGGGGTCAAATGAGTTTAGGGGAGCAACAGTATAACAAATTTAGCTCAACAATCCCAGTAATAGGTGATAGATTGTTTTATGGCTTTGGGGTGGTTTAGTGTTGCAAATCAACGTCGAATAAATTTTTTAGTTACATTATTTATTTCATTTTTAATTTTAGCCTTGTAGGATTACATTTGTTATATTACATTCAACGGATCTTCAAATCATTGGGTGTAGATTATCGTTTTGATATAGTTCCATTTGGTCCATATTACATTTTAAAAGATTTTCAGTGTTTTTGGCTTTTTTTTCTTTTTGCATATTTGATTTTTTTTGTACCAAATTTATTGGACATCCAGATAACTATATCCAGCTAATGCAGAATAACTCCAGAACATATCGTTCCAGAATGGTATTTTTTACCATTATGCAATTTTAAGAGCAATTCCTGAAAAGCTTTTGGAGTAATGCATTATTAGCCTCTATTTTGGTCTATTACTTCTTCCGTATATTCATAAATCAAATTACGATCGACAACATTTAAACCGCATATAAAGTAGTTAGTTGTTTTATATATCACTTTGTGTTTATTAGGCTTTTTGGTGCAAAACCTATGAAGAGCCTTTTTTAACTTAGGTCAAATTTTAACTGTATATATTTTACATTTTTTCTTGTTTTAAAGTTATAGATCGATTGATTATTATTTATTAATAAAATACTTGTATAAGCAGCAATGCATAAGTGGCACCCAAAATTCCTTTACCACCAATTGCCGTAATTTTTTAGTTTTTTTTAATTTGTAAAAAGTATATTTTATTATTATAAAATATTTAAAAAAACTTTAATAAATTTAAATTATATATTAGTGTATAAGTATTAAAAAAAACTTATATAAAGGTGCTTTTATGTAAAAAAAAGATGTAATACAAAAAAAAATGAATATTTCCTTAAGGAAATAATAAATAGTTAATATGCTTTAACAAACATTTATAACAATAATTATTTAATAAAACTAAGAAAAATTTTTAAAATAAGTACAAAAAATTTAAGATAAAAATTAAAACAAAAGCACTTAAAAAAGTAAAAATAAGACTATATGTTAAAAAAAGTGTTCTATGAAAAAAACTAAAAAAAAATGTTTGAAATTTCTTCAATGTCTTGTAGATAGTGCCTTTTTTTACATTAAAATAATGTTAGTTTATAAAAAAATAATAAATTTAAAAGAATAATAGTAAGTAAAAATCTAATTATAAACTATTATAAAAATATACGAGAAAAAAATTTATACAAGAACCTTTCTTAATAGTTTTTTTAAAAATTAAGTTTTTTTAATCATGTCGGGACCAAAGAATATGTACTATGAAAAAAGTACAGTTGATTTATTATTAGGTGTAATACAAAATGTAATTTAAACGAGCTGCAGGCAAAACAGTAGTTAGTATTCGAGCAGCATTTCCTGTAGGAAAGCTATGAAATACCATCTTTGGGCACAGCATAAGTAAATATGGTTAAATATGGAAGAAGTATAACAAGAATAAATAAGAAAGTAAAAATTCATTTGGACAAAGAAATAAAAATACAATACTAATATAATCAGTCCAGCAAAAACTTTGTTTTAGAGTATCAGCTGCCTACAGTTTATACCTTAATGACACTATTTAAATATGGATACAAGGATGGTATCCAATAACCTTGCGAAATTAAAAACAACTTTATTAGGTATACTTATAAAATGCAATTATAAAAAGTAAACAACAAAAAAACAAATTTAGAGAAGTGGATTTCCCAGGCATTGGGTTCGTTTAATTCATATAATCATATGATTTTGAACGTAAGTGAAAAAAAAATTTAACTATAAAAAAAAGAAAAAGAAATGATCACAATACATAATTAAAAAAAGGTGGTAGAATTGTAAGAAATTTAGAAGTAAAACACCAGCGTTTAAAGGGTGCCCTCAAAAGCGTGGTTATTGTCTTCGTTAGATATTGTAAAACCTAAAAACCAAACTCGGCCCAAAGGCATGTCGCAAAAGTACGGTTATGTAATGGAAGAGATCTATAGCATATATTCCGGGTTTGGTAGAAATCTAGCAAGAATAATGAAGTCTTAGTTAGAGGTGGTCGTGTACCAGATTTACAGGTGTTCGCTATCATTTGTTAGACACAAATTAAGTTTTATACTGCTGAAAAAGTTGATGTAAAGCACGTGATCGAAATTTGGTGTGAAAAAATCTTAATGAAAATATTTCACGTAAGTTTATTTCATGATTTCACCTAAGAATATGGTGAAAAAGTATATTTCACTTATTAAAAGATTAAAAAAAAATACAAAAAGTGACCTCAATTATTATTAGAAACACAATTAAAAAATAGCTCCAGGATTAAAACTTTTACCACAAGTGAAATCAGGTAAAGTTATTTATATCCTTCTAGTTATCCCAAAATAACTCTGTTTATTAGCAATAAAATGGTTAATAAAGGGTTTAAAGAACGTGATAAAAGATCATCTTTACACAAAAATTAATTACAGAAGTTTTTGATACCTAGATAGACGAGGATTGCTTACAAATTCGTCTCGAATTGACAAAAATGCTCTTAATAGTAGAGTCTTAATTAAGTATGTTTATGAGCCAGAAAACATAACCTCAAATCACCAATACAAAATAACTGTTTTGTAAACTAACTTGGCTTAAATATTGGAGGATGTAAAAATGACTATACGACAATAAAAAAAAAATTGCCAGCATCTGTTTTAGAGGAAGTCTTAGAATATTCGCAATTTTTGCAACAAGAATTAATAGCACAAATTAAGTTTTATACAACAAAAAAAAGTAAATACATATCAAAATCTTTAAAAAATAAGAAATAGTTACTTTCATGTCATAATTTCCGCTTATGACTTAACTTATTAGACGATCAACGAAAATATAGAAGTGACTCATTATGAAAACACAACTGAAAAAAAGCTCCTGGATTAGAACTTTTAACAAGTTAACTCTGGTAAAAAAGAGATATTCCTTACCCAGCCTAACAGGTTACTTTACAATAAAATGGCTTGTAAGAAAAAAATAACCATATTTAAAAAACCTTTCAACGCCCGTCTTTACAGAGAAATTAATTACAGAAGTTTTTAATACCTAGAGAGAGAGCTTGATTACAATTATTAATTACAAAAACGCGCTTAATAAGTATGTTTAGTAAAAACCAATATAAAAGTTTTTAAGCTACCGGTAGAGCCAACGTATGTCGCAGAGATTTATACAAAACTACTATTTTGTGAATAACTTGGCTTAAATATTAGAGGTAACCTTAAATATATAGAAAAGAATAATACCAAAAGTATTTTTAACAAAATGCCTCATGCAACAGGTTTACAAAATATATTAATTAACATATTATGAATGTTAAATGTTTTTGCAACAGGTACACATAAAAACATAAAAAAATCAT
>Ga0302303_10000705_pt1 | contig 25191 bp, 19 predicted proteins | sample III_Palsa_E2_1_FD_194542 | JGI IMG/M metagenome (GOLD analysis project Ga0302303, IMG submission 194542) | Peat permafrost microbial communities from Stordalen Mire near Abisko, Sweden - III_Palsa_E2_1 | ecosystem: Environmental > Terrestrial > Soil > Palsa > Peat permafrost | place: Sweden...
CCCCGGCCATTACCAGGGTGTAACGCAGGTGGTGTACAAGCTGTTTAACATCATCAAGCCCAATACCGCTTACTTCGGTCAAAAGGATTTTCAGCAGGTGATGGTGATCAGCAAAATGGTGGAGCTGATGAACCTGCCGGTTAAAATAGTGATGTGCCCAATTTTGCGCGAGGATGATGGATTGGCCATGAGCTCAAGAAACATCCATTTAACGGCAGATGACAGGCAGCATGCTTTAGTACTATCAAAAGCGCTGCAATGGGTTAAGGATAAGTTTGCTGCGGATAAGATAGAAGAATTACAGGCTGAAGCTGCCAAAATGATTGGCAATGAACCGGGCGTTGAGTTAGAATATTTTGAAATTGCTGATAGCAATAACCTGCATCCGGCAAATCAACATACTAAAAACCCGGTTGTGCTGGTAGCCGCCCGCGTAGGTAAAACCAGACTAATTGACAATATATTGATAGACTGATAATGAACAACTTAGCCAAGGTTTTACATTGGCATGAAGCTTGAATTATGAAGTATGAATTATAATACATTAACTTTGCGCCATGATAATTGAGGTGTTAAAATCCAAGATACATCGTGCCCGTGTAACCCAGGCAGAACTGAATTACGTAGGCAGCATTACGATTGACGAAGATTTAATGGATGCGGCAAATATTATTGCCAACGAGAAAGTGCAGATTGTAAACAACAACAACGGCGCCCGTTTTGAAACCTATGTAATTAAAGGCGAACGCGGCTCTGGCACCATATGCCTTAACGGCGCAACCGCGCGTTTAGCGCAGGTTGGCGATGTGGTGATCATCATGTCATACGGTTACATGGAAATGGATGAGGCCCGTGAATACCAACCGATAGCCATTTTCCCGGATATTGATAATCACTTGATAAAATAAAGATTCTTAATCCTTAGAGTGCCCGCCGATTCCTAAAACTAATTTCAGGGTAACATCGCTATTGATGCTATTGCGTAGTTTGTATACCATGCGGATGCGCACATCCGGCTGGCGTATCAACTCATCTAAAAAATTGGAGTTATCAATATCCAGTACCATGCTGTTACCTACGCCTTTGGTGATATCAGTTCTTGAAGCTACCAAAACCTCGCCGCTACCATCGTGTTTCGACATGTAGAATTTCACATACTCCATATTACCAATATTATAACCCGAAGGTTCCACAGCCCGCAGTTTGGCCGACTGGACCATCACCTGGTTGATATGGTTAGCGTTATTACCGTCCTTGGTAAAATCCTGGTCGAAACTGGTGGCCATATTAATGGCTACATATTCTTTACCCGGCGCGGATGATGCCGGGATAGTAAGGTTAGTTGTATACGGGAATGTTGATTTCACAACCGACTCGAACATTCCGCAACCGCAAAAAACAAACAACAAAGCAATTAAAAATGGCAACGGCTTCCTGATCATAACAATTCAGTTTATTGGTTAAGTAAATATCATTATAAATGTCAATAATAATCTAAAAATCAGAATTTTATTACATGACATTAAAATTGAAAAAATTAACCCTGCAATAGTTCTATTTTTCTATCTTTGCACCCCGAACGCTGAGGTCGGGTTTTCCGCTTTCAGCGCATAGGAAAACGGTTATTGTCGGCACTTACGACTTTTAACTTTTGACTTAGAACTTTTAACTTATATAAAAGCCCTATGCCCAAAGATACCTCCATTAAATCAGTACTGATTATCGGTTCAGGCCCCATTATTATTGGTCAGGCTTGCGAATTTGACTATGCCGGCTCACAGGCCGCACTTTCATTAAAAGATGAAGGTATTTCTGTATCCATTATCAACAGCAACCCCGCCACTATCATGACGGATAAGGTTATTGCCGATCATGTTTACTTATTACCTCTTGAACCTGAAAGTATCGAGAAAATATTACAGGAACAACAAATTGACGCGGTACTGCCTACTATGGGTGGCCAAACAGCGCTTAACCTTTGCATTGCCTGTGCCGAGCGTGGCATTTGGGACAAATACAATGTAAAAATTGTTGGTGTTGATTTAGCCGCTATCGAAAAAACAGAGAACCGCGAAGCTTTCCGCCAGTTAATGGTGGATATTGGCGTGGGCGTGGCAACATCAAAAATTGCCAACTCGTTTTTAGAAGGTAAAGAAGCTGCACAAACTATCGGTTTCCCGCTGGTTATCCGCCCAAGCTATACCCTTGGTGGTAAAGGTGCCGGTTTCGTACACAAAAAAGAAGAATTTGACGAAGCGCTAAGCCGCGGCTTGCAAGCATCACCAACCCACGAGGTTTTGGTGGAGCAGGCTGTTTTAGGATGGAAAGAATACGAGCTGGAGCTATTAAGGGATGGTAACGATAACGTAATCATCATTTGCTCTATCGAAAACTTCGACCCGATGGGGATCCATACCGGCGACTCGATCACCGTGGCACCAGCCATGACCTTGAGTGACCGCTGCTACCAGGAAATGCGTAACCAGGCCATCAAAATGATGCGCGCCATTGGTAATTTCGCAGGTGGCTGTAACGTACAGTTTTCTGTTAACCCGGCAAACGAGGAGATCATCGCTATCGAGATCAACCCGCGTGTATCGCGTTCATCAGCCCTGGCATCAAAAGCAACCGGTTACCCGATCGCAAAAATTGCCGCTAAACTGGCGATAGGCTATAACTTAGATGAGATAGAAAACCAGATCACCAAAACCACTTCGGCTTATTTTGAGCCGACTTTGGATTACGTGATCGTGAAGATCCCTCGCTGGAACTTTGATAAATTTAAAGGTGCTAACCGCGAACTTGGCCTGCAGATGAAATCTGTTGGTGAGGTTATGGGTATCGGCCGTAGCTTTATTGAGGCTTTACAGAAGGCTTGCCAGAGTTTGGAGATCGGTCGTGCTGGTTTAGGTGCCGATGGCCGCCAAAGCCGCAACCTGGAAGAAATCATGCACAGCCTGGAGCATCCAAGCTGGGACAGGCTGTTCCACGTTTATGATGCTTTGAGCTTAGGTGTACCTGTTGAATCGGTTAGAAAAGCAACCAAAATCGACCGCTGGTTCCTGAACCAGATTGTTGATGTGGTGAATTTAGAAACTGAGCTTCGCCGCTACAACTTAAATAATATCCCTGAAGATTTCTTCTACACCCTTAAACAAAAAGGATTTTCGGATACACAAATTGCCTACATATTAGGTAACGTAACCGAAGAGGATGTATACCAACGCCGCAAAGCGCTAAACATTAACCGTGTTTATAAAATGGTTGATACCTGCGCTGCTGAGTTCAATGCGCAAACACCATACTATTACTCCACTTACGAAGGTGAGAACGAGTCGATAGCATCTGATAAAAAGAAAATCATCGTATTAGGCTCAGGCCCTAACCGTATAGGCCAGGGTATCGAGTTTGATTATAGTTGTGTACACGGGTTACTGGCCGCTAAAGAAGCAGGCTTTGAAGCCATCATGGTTAATTGTAACCCAGAGACGGTATCAACCGACTTTAACATGGCCGATAAGCTATATTTTGAGCCGGTTTACTGGGAGCATGTTCGCGAAATTATCGAGTTGGAAAAACCTTATGGTGTAATTGTTCAGCTTGGTGGGCAAACTGCTTTAAAAATGGCTGAGAAAATGCATGAGCATGGCATCAAGATCATCGGTACTTCATTTGATAACATGGATATCGCCGAAGACCGCGGTCGTTTTTCTGACTTGCTGAAAGATTTAGGCATCCCATATCCAAAATACGGTGTTGCTGAAAGTGCTGAAGAAGCATTAGAAGTTGCACACCACGTTGGCTACCCGGTGCTGGTTCGCCCAAGCTATGTATTAGGTGGACAAGGCATGAGCATTGTGATTAACGATGAGGACTTGGAAAAAGCTGTAGTTAGCTTGCTTAAAAACCTTCCGGGCAACCGTGTACTGATTGACCATTTCCTGGATCGTGCTTCTGAAGCAGAATCGGATTCGATAAGCGATGGCGACGATGTGCATATCATCGGTTTAATGGAACACATTGAGCCTGCAGGTATCCACTCAGGCGATTCATTCGCGGTGCTGCCACCGTTTGACTTGTCGGAGAACGTGATCAGCAAAATGGAAGAATATACCATTAAAATTGCCAAAGCATTAAACGTACGTGGCTTACTTAACATCCAGTTCGCGATAAAAAATGAGGAAGTTTATGTGATAGAGGCCAATCCACGTGCATCACGTACGGTGCCTTTCATCGCGAAAGCATACGATGTGCCTTACATCAACATCGCAGCCAAGATTATGCTGGAAGCTAATAAGCTGAAAGATTTTACGATAGTGCGCAAGCTGGAAGGCTATGCGATAAAAGAACCGGTATTCTCATTTGATAAATTCCCCGAAGTTAACAAACAACTGGGCCCCGAAATGAAATCAACCGGCGAAGCTATCCGCTTTATACCAAACCTGCAGGATCCATACTTCAGGCACTTGTACAAAGAGAAATCAATGTATTTGAGCAAATAGCCCCCCTGCCCCCTAAAGGGGGAGTAATATAAAAAGGCCGAAAGATTACTTTCGGCCTTTTCTATTTAAAAACCTTGCATATCAGTTCCCCCTTCAGGGGGGGTTAGGGGGCTAATCTACCACCAAGCCGGTAGCCTCAAAGGTTAACTGTTTAGGATTATTGGCGTGCTGTGCTTTCTGACCCGCAATCTGCTGACTATCATCAGCCAAAAACTGCCTTGCGGCAACACCTTCAACAACCACGGTTTGGCCTTTCAGGTCTTCGGGGATAGTTATATCGTATTTAGAAAAATGCACCGCGATGGTTTTGCCATTCCCGGCAGCAATTTCAAACCAGCCACCTTTGGTTTTGGTTACTTTAGTTACTACACCGCGAATGGTAGTGCTGATACGCGTTTTAGTACCCATAAAGGCATCCAGTTTTGGCGCTGCTATCAATTCGGCGGTATTAGGTTTTGAACCATAAATAGTGCCTCTCGTTGCTGAATGTTGCGCGAAAGTTAGTGTTGATGTAAATATGGTTAGGGCAAGCAATAATGTTTTCATGTTATGAGTATTTAAGTTTATAACATTTTTTTTGCTGCTTGGTTTGAAGTTCTTGGCATTCTGCTATTTGTCATTTTATTTTCCGTTTGTCACCATGAACTTGTTTCAGTACTCACAGGATAAACAAACTTGCAAAGCTTCACCTTTCACGAGAGATGCTGAAATAAATTCAGCATGACAATAAATGAGGTCATTCCCGTTGTTTGTGTCCTCACAAACAACTTTTTTAGTGAGTGATTGCCTGTGGGGACACAGGCAATGGTTAGATTCTGCTCGTTGTGACTCCGTTCAAAATGACAAGGAGAAAGCCGAGATATTATCCAAACAATAACCCAAACACCTCCTCAATATTCCCAACTGTTTTTACTTCAATTTTATAGCGGGAAAGGTTTATCTCCCGTTGTTTGTGTCCTCATAAACAACTTAATTAGAAATAATTACCTGTGGGGACACAGGCAATGGAGAATATTACTTCTTGTCATTCTTCACAGCGTTCAGAATGACAAGGAAAAAAAGAATACCTTGAAAAATCAATACCCATCCCTGCCACAACACAGTCCATCGCACCCTCCTCATGGGAGGGGATTAAAAAATCTTATCCAAATAATAACCCAAAAACTTCCTCGATATTCCCAACTGTTTTCACTTCAATTTTATAGCGGGAAAGATCGATCCGTTTTTTATCCTTGCCGCCGGATGGCAGGTTGTATTTGGAAATAAAAATCTGCTCAAAGCCCAATTTTTCAGCTTCGGCAATACGTTGTTCAACCCGGTTTACGGCGCGTATTTCACCCGAAAGACCAATCTCACCCGCGAAACAGGTTTTAGATGGGATTGGAATATCCTCGTTTGAAGAAATAATAGCAGCCGCAAGTCCTAAATCAATAGCCGGATCTTCGACACGGATACCACCTGTGATATTCAGGAAAACATCTTTGATGCCTAATTTAAAGCCGCAGCGTTTCTCCAGCACCGCTAAAAGCATGCTCATGCGTTTGGTGTCAAAACCCGTTGCGGTACGCTGTGGTGTGCCATATGGCGAAACACTTACCAGCGCCTGGGTTTCTATCAGCATGGGGCGCATACCTTCTAAAGTTGCCGATATGGTAATGCCGCTTAATGGCTCATCACGTTGTGATAGTAATATTTCGGATGGATTAGATACCTCGCGCAAGCCCTCGCCCAGCATTTCATAAATACCCAATTCCGATGCCGAACCGAAACGATTTTTAACCGCCCGCAGAATACGGTAAACATGGTGCCTGTCGCCTTCAAACTGTAAAACAGTATCAACCATGTGCTCCAATATTTTCGGACCAGCAATCATCCCGTCTTTCGTTATGTGGCCGATCAGAAATACCGGGGTAGAACTTTCCTTCGCAAAACGCAGCAATTCCGCGGTACATTCGCGAACCTGCGACACGCTGCCTGGTGTAGATTCAATATGTGAAGAATGCAAGGTTTGTATCGAATCAACCACCACCAAATCCGGCTCCAGTTGTTCTATCTGTTTAAATATATTTTGGGTTGAAGTTTCAGTGAGGATGTAACAACCTCTGCCAAAGCGCAAAGTTTCCCCGTCTTGATTTTTGATTCTTGACTCTTGCTTCTCGTTAGGATCTAATCGCTCGGCTCTCATCTTAATCTGCCGTTCGCTTTCCTCGCCCGAGATATAAAGCACCTTCAAATTAGGCATGCTCAAAGAGAGTTGCAACATCAGGGTTGATTTGCCAATGCCCGGTTCACCACCAATCAATACCAATGAACCAGCCACAATGCCACCGCCTAAAACGCGGTTAAACTCCTTATCAGGCGTGAGCAAGCGTTGTTCTTCGCTGAAAACAATGTCAGGGACCTCAATCGGCTTATTGGCGCGTTGGGTAGATGTTGAGTTGCCGGTAGCTTTCCAATCGGGTACAGATGCATTCGGTTTCTCGATGATTTCCTCCACAAAGGTATTCCACGCTCCGCAGGACGGGCATTTACCCAACCACTTTGCAGCCTCGAAGCCACAACTTTGGCAGAAATATGCGATTTTAGATTTAGCCATTTTTGATGTGCGAATATGCAAATGTGCGGATTTTTCGCCACATATACTAATTTTATTAGCAAAGCATATCTTCTATGTCATTGCTGTAAGGAATGAAGCAATCGCGAACTGTGCATATTCGCCTTGCCTATGTGCTATTGCATCGTTCCTCGTAATAACAAGTAGGAATTACGCAATCACATAAATTTTATTCTGCTGTAGCCAATCCTACCAAAGCCTCAATCCAAGTTGGCGAATCATTCAGGCTTTCAACCAATTGTACATGCTCTCCGCCAAGGGCTTTAAATTCATCACCATACTCGCGGGTTACTTCATAAACAGTTTCCAGGCAATCAGCCACAAAGGCCGGGCAAAATACCAGCAGGCGTTTTTTTCCTTCGGCAGCCAGTTTGGCTACAATTTCGCTGGTATAAGGCTGCACCCAGGGGTCGCTGCCCAGGCGCGATTGGAAACAAATGGTATATTTTTCTTTCGGGATATTTAACTTTTGGGCGATAAGTCGCGCCGTATGGTGTGATTGCGCCGAGTAGCAAAATTTATTGGTATTGTTTAAAGTCTGGCAGCAATCAGCCGATTTTAAGCAATAATTATGGGTATGATCAGAATTGATCAGTTGCCTTTGCGGCAAACCATGAAAGCTGAACAAAATATGATCGAAGGTTTCGGGCTGATACTTTAACGCGTTATCGGCAAAGGTTTGGATCATCAGTTCGTTATCATGAAACGAGTTAATGAATGATATATTTGGCGATGTTGGCCATTTACCAACCAAGCCCATCACCTTTTCGTAAACCGACCCCGTACTTGCCGAAGCGTATTGCGGAAACATCGGGATCACTTTAATGTCCTGTACCAAAGCATCCTTAAGTCTTTCCAAAGCCGACTCTATCGACGGGCTTTGATAACGCATCGCCAACTCAACTATATATTGGTCGCCAAGTTTATCCTGTAACAGATGCTGTTGTAATTTACTGTAATGCAGCAATGGCGAACCGGTTTTCTCATCCCATATCTCGCGGTATAATTTGGCAGATTTGGGGCCGCGGGTTGGCGCTATAATGCCTTTAACTAAAAATGTGCGGGCTATCGGGTTTATATCAATAACACGAGCATCCATTAAAAATTCGCGCAAGTATTTGCGCACATCAGCGTTTGAAGGGCTATCAGGAGTACCTAAATTAACCAGTAAAATTCCTTTTTTACTCATCATAATTATAGTGGCAAAAGTAAATAATTTTGGTACTGCAATTGGTACTCAAGGCCATTTTATTACTAAGATATGATTAGAATCACATTTTGATTTGGCCCAAAAACAGGTTAAAATAAAAAAAGTGAAATTTATTTTTGAAGAATAGCTGAATGTCCTATATTTGCAGTCCCAAAACAAGGGAGTTTAGCTCAGCTGGTTCAGAGCATCTGCCTTACAAGCAGAGGGTCACTGGTTCGAACCCAGTAACTCCCACTTAATAATCAAACGCTTACGGTTTAAAATCCGCTAAGCGTTTTTTATTTGCATACAATTTGCATATAGCATGTGCGTTTTAATTATGTGATTAATCTAAAAAAAAATACCTGTGTATCCTTTTTTTAGATTAATGCTAAGTACGTTAATATTTTTTGACTTCTATTTTGGGCAACACTATCTAACGCGCGGTAAAATCATCTTTTAAATTACAAGCTCTTTAGCTATCTTTCAAATGCTCCTTTATATCAACAGATTGGTTAATTAACATTCCTAGCAAAGATTTAATCATTAATCATATATTAGTTGGTAATCTAAATTAAATAGACGTAAGTAATATGCTACCCGAGTTCATTAAAAACAGAGTTAAAGATTTATGGAATAAGTTTTGGGCTGGAGGAATCTCTAACCCTTTAAACGCCATTGAGCAAATAACATACTTATTGTTTATTAAGCAAATAGACGATAATGATAAACAAAACATCGCTAAGGCCGATTTATTAGGACACAGATATCAATCAATATTTACTGGCGAATTTGTTGCGCCGGGAAGTAAAGAAGCAATTCAAAAGGACATATTGAGTTGGAGCAATTTTAGTAAAATGCCTTCAGAAGAAATGTATAATTTGGTTCAAACAAAAGTTTTCCCATTTATCAAACAACTTGGAGATGAGAATTCGTTTTTTACTAAACACATGCAAAATGCAGCATTACTTATCCCAAGTTCAAGACTATTAACGGAAGCCGTTAAATCAATAGATGCAATATTTTATGAATTAAAAAAAGAAAATCGCTTTATTGATGCACAAGGTGATTTTTATGAGTATTTATTAAGTGAGTTAAATCATGCCGGAAAAAACGGACAATTCAGAACGCCCACACACATCATTGAATTAATTATTGAACTCTTAAAACCCAAACTGGGGGACAAAATCGCTGATCCTGCTTGTGGTACATCAGGTTTCTTATTAGGTGCTTACAAATATTTAGTGACGCAATATACGAGCGAAGACTATTGTCAACCCGACGACAATGGTTTCTTAAGAGGGTCGTTAGCTGATAATCTGGTTGACGAAACCATGAAAGAACAATTAGAAAAAGAAACATTGTTTGGATTTGATATTGACCCAACAATGATTCGAATAGGCTTAATGAATTTGATGATGCATGGCATTAGTCAGCCACAAATTGATTATAAGGACACACTAAGTAAACATTATAATCAAGACAATAATTATGATGTTGTTTTAGCAAATCCGCCATTTACGGGAAAAATAGATAAAGGCGATTTAAATGACACATTTAGTATAAAGACTACTAAAAGCGAGTTGCTTTTTTTAGAGAGAATTTATAAAATGTTGCGCATGGGAGGGACTGCTGGTGTTGTTGTTCCACAAGGCGTTTTATTTGGAAGCGGTAAGGCCTTTATAGAAACTCGTAGATTATTAATAGACAAATGCGAGCTAAAAGCCGTTATATCTATGCCAAGTGGCGTTTTTAAACCTTATGCAGGGGTATCAACGGCAATTCTTATTTTTACCAAAGGGGGCGATACAAAAGACATTTGGTTTTTTGATATGATAAGTGACGGTAAAAGTCTTGACGATAAACGGACAGATTTGAAAAAACAGAATGGAAAAAGAGATTTTGGTGATCTGCATTTTATTATACAAGAATATGAGAAGAGAGAAAAAAATACTAATAGAACACTCCAACATTTTACTGTTCCGAAATCGGAAATAGTAGAAAATGATTATGATCTAAGTTTTAGTAATTACAGAGAAGAAGTATATGTGGAAACTAAATATGAAGATCCTCAAAAAATTTTAGATAAAATATCGCTCATTGAAGATGAGATAAGCAAAGGAATTGACGATTTAAGGGTGGTTTTATCATGGAATTCAAAATAAAGGATTTAATAACAAATAAAATTTCTGGTGAATGGGGTAAAGAACCATTACAAGGAGAGGGTATTAAAATTATTAGAACAAGTAATTTTACAAATCTTGGAGTAATTGACTATGATGACATTGTTTACCGGGAGATATCCCCAAACAAAATCTCGCAGAAAAAATTAAAAAGGGGAGATATAATAATTGAAAAATCTGGAGGAAGTCCAAATCAACCAGTTGGTAGAGTTGTATTTTTCGATTTAGATTCGAATGAAAATTACCTCTGTAATAATTTTACAACAATACTTAGACCTGATAAATCAAAGGTATATCCATTATTTCTTTTTTATCAGTTATTTATCGGCCATTTAAGAGGAAAAACACTAAAATTTCAAAATAAAACTACGGGCATTATAAATTTAAAGCTTGATAAATATCTGAATGAGGTTATAAATATTCCACCGTTAAACGAGCAAATTCCGCTTGCACAAGTATTTCGTCAATCTGAAATGCTCATTAGTAGAAGAAAAGAAAGCAACAAATTATTAGACTTGTTTTTGAAAAACATCTTTTTTAAAATGTTTGGTCAAGGTAATGATTCGATTTTTCCACTTAAAACATTAAATGAAATTTCAATAAAGATCACCGACGGAGAACATGGAACAGTTGAAAGGATTAATCATGGTCGACTCTATTTGATGGCTAGAAATATTACTAATTCTAATGAATTAGATTTTTCTGAGATTTCTTATATAAGCGAAAAAGATCATCAGAAAATATTTAAGCGCTGTAATCCTATGAAAGATGATCTACTTATGGTTTGCGTCGGCGCAACTATTGGTAAAGTCGCCTTAGTTCCAGACATACAAGAATTCAGTATAGCGAGGAGCGTAGCATTAATAAAACCTAACAGACTTAAAATTAATCCTAGATACCTTATAGGGTTTTTCAATACTAATTTTGGACAACGTCAGATTAAAAACAAAAGTAATGAATCTGCACAAGCTGGGTTATATACGGGCAATCTGAAAAAAATCAAAATTCCAGTACCCTCTAAAGCATTGCAAGATGAGTTTTCGATGATAGCCGAAAAAGTTGAGGCTATAAAAACCCGATATACAAATAGTCTTAAAGAACTGGAAAATCTATTTGGTTCATTAAGCCAACGAGCCTATAACCTAAATCTTATTTTAAAAAGTCCGTTGGAATACATTGATGAATACTACGCTGAGACCGAAAAGAATGAGGTATTAGATAAAATAATAAAATCCGATAATTCCAAACAAACTAAAAAAACGGATAAAAAAGAGATTAAGGAATTGCAAAAAAGCAAGATTACGTGGGAGGCGGTAAGTAGTCAACAAATTGCAGAATGGATAAAAGAAAGATACGACGGATTTCATTTTTCAAGCGAAATGCTAATCCGTTTTTTACAAGATGAATGCATGACTTTTCCAGATTACTATTCATCTGAGCAATTAAAGAAACAACCTCGCCTTAATGGAACAGAAGACCTAAAGTCTTTTATATTTTCAGCGCTTAATAGTGAAAACCCCTTTATAAAACTTAAGCAACACTTTTACAATGCTGAAAAAAAAGACACTTTTTTAAATGTTAATGACCTTGATTTTGAGCTGTTCGAGTCAAAAGATACAAAGAATCGTTCGGGAATATTTTTCAGTATAATTGACCAATGAAGTTAATTAGCGTAAAAATATTGGGCAATGATTTTAGAAGCCTTACAGCAAACAAACTTTACAAGTTTAATTATTCATTTCGTAATGATAGACTTTCTACCAAAATTTTCGCAGGTTTAAATGGAAGTGGCAAATCGAATTTTTTAGAGTTATTCTCTGAAATATTTTATTACCTAGAAATATACCATCTACCAATGGTAGGGAATGCTGAAAAGAGCAACAAAAACTTTGGCTTTGAGATTGAATACTTTTTATCTCTCTCTGATGAAAATAAAAAATTGCTTTTAGGAGAAGTGATTGAGGATAAATTCATTCAGGTTAGAATAATAAAAAACCTCGACGATTGGCCAAAATTTAGTATTAAAAAATTATCTGAGGATGGCTACAGTATAGGAGTTACAGAATTTACTAATCTTCTTTTACCCACAAAAGTAATCGCTTACACATCTGGCCAAAACGAGTTGCTGAGCAACCCTTACCACAAAATTAAATATCATTATTTTAAAGAGTTTTCCAACCAAAAGGAATTCTCGGAAATTCCTTTAACACAATCTCATCGCCTTTTTTTCCTCGACTATAGTACCAATTTTTCCATTTTTATTGCCAACATGCTTTTGGCAAATGAAAAAAAATTATTGTATTTAAAGAAAGTATTGAATATTAATAATTTGAATGCTTTTCGAATAACCATAAACATGGTTGATGTATACAGAAAAGCAATTCCCGTTAGTGATACATTACTTACTAATATTAATAAACTTAAACTATGCGCGACATCATGGATCGAAAAAAGAATCGATAAGGAAAACCTATTAATAATAGATTATTTAGTAGACGATGCCACTAAAGAGGCCTTTGCATTTCATTTTACAACAGCTTTTAATTTGTTCAATGTTTTTTATGAATTAGAGATAATGAATTTATTTCTTGTTAGAAAAGACACAAGAAACTTAATGCTCAAAGTACACAAATCATATAATTTTTCAGACGAATTACCAAAACCTGATCCTTCCAGATTGGTATTCAGAATCGAAAAAATAATAATCAACAAAACAGTAGAACAAGCAGAGGAGAAAACGAAGAATATATACTATAAAGCTCTTTCAGATGGAGAGCATCAATTTAATGAGGTAATTGGAACTATATTAATGATGGAACAAGAAGGATGTTTATTTCTAATAGATGAACCGGATACCCATTTCAATCCGAAATGGAGAGCTAAATTAATAGCAATGTTCAATTATATGGCAGCAGAGGCATTTAGTAATGATGATGCCATAAAAAAGGTGAGAACACAAGAGATAATTATTACAACACACTCGCCATTTGTTGTTTCCGATTCATCAAGCGATGACGTTTACAGATTTACTAAAACAAATGGAGTTGTTGAATATGACAATCCAATCATTCAAATGTATGGTGCGTCGATTTCTTTAATCCTTGAAGAGATATTTGAAAAAGGAGAAAGTATTTCTGAAATGGCCATAAAGGAGTTGGAAGAAATGGTTAAAAATATAACTACATTGGATCAGCTAAGGCATGTTATAGATAGACTAAATTCAGAGTTTGGCGATTCTGTAGAAAAATTCGATTTATTTAGCAAGTTGAACGCCATTAAGCGTGAGATAGAAAATCATAAAAGTTAATGTTGTATTTTTATAAGTCTATATCGCCAGATTCCATTGAAAATCTTCATAATTATTTACACTTTTTTTTTACGAAATTATTTGCGGAAGTCCATCCTACTTACGACCATGCTTATTACATCGACCCCAATTTTCAAGATATCATTGACGAATATAAGGTGCAGGTGGATGATAAACTCAATATTATCTTTACAACTTATATGGGCTTGTCACAGCAAAATAAACAAGTTGTCGAAGACATTTATCACACAAACAATGATATTCAAGGAATTTGTGGTCTGATTGTCTCTCCTGTAAAATTTGAAGGGCTACCATTACCAATAAGAACGCCAATTAAAAGTTTATACGACAATTTGTGGGGGGATAACAAAATCCTTGGTTATGTAAAAGTCGTAAACAAGTGCGGAACTCTGAAAACCCATTTCAATAAATTCAGAAAAACAAATGAATATAGTGTTTGTCCTTTTTGTGGGATAGATGGGTTGTTATGTGAGCATGATGATGGCCGGGATGATTACGATCATTATTTAGCAAAATCTGATTACCCTTTCATATCTGTAAACTTTGAGAACCTGTTCCCAATGTGTCATAATTGTAATTCAAAAAATAAGGGACAGGTTGACACTCCTTTTATGCCGAATACGACTGTTCAAAGACCGTTATATTACCCATTGGATAGTACGATTGCAGGCCATGAGATTCATTTAAACATAACCTCGCAGAATACAGATTTGAGTGATCCTGCTAATTGGTCATTGACAGTAAGTTGCGACCCTATACAAAATCACCTCAAGAAAGATTCTTGGGAACAAATTTTTAATATAGAATCGCGTTATAAAGCCATCATTTCTAAAGAAAGTAAAACTTGGAAAGACTGGATTATAAAGAAACATTTCAGACTATGCAAGAAAAATGGCGCATCTTATCAAACCTTTTATGAGGATGCGATTAATGATAATGAAGATTATTTAAATAAAAGTAAGGGCATCTTGATAAAAACATTTTTCGACTTTATTTTAAACGACCCGAATTGCGAATCTTATTTATCTGGTCGAGGAATTATTTAACCCGATACAATCATATGCTTAATATGACAGCTAGACCTATCGCTTGCTTAATTATTTAGTGTTTTTCTGAATATCAAAGAATCTCTTTATATCAATTTCCAACGCCTCAGCAATTTTCAGAAGAGAGATTATGGTAGTATTAACTTCACCTCGTTCAATTCTCCCAAGTTGCCTGTATTCAATTCCCGCTTTATATGCAACCGCCTCCATACTCATACTCCTTTCTTTTCGGGTCAAACGAACCTGTTTGCCGAACTCTTTAAGAAAGTTATCATAGCGGTTATCATCCACGCTACGAAGCTGATTTTAAACTTGCAGATTAATTAGGTCACAAAAGACCTATTTCGTAATATTGCCTATGGTAAATTATTACCTGACCTATAGCAACATATTATAAAATCATTATTATCTCAATATGAAAACCTTATCAAAAATCATTTTAACTACATTGGCGTTGGTAGTATTATCAAACCAATGCAAAGCCCAAAAGATGGAAAAACCTATAACAGACAAATTCACTGGATCAACTTCTATATCTACTACTTTGGAACGTATTTATGCAACAGCCTCCCCGGTAACTACGGGAGTAAACGTAGCGGTGAAAAAGATAGATGATAATTATATTTTAGCTGTAAATATCGTTATCGTAAATGGTGAATCATTTTACAGCATTGATAAAGATAACATGCTAAGTTTGAAATTGGCAGATAATACAGTATTGAACCTAGCAGATGCCGTTGCTACCACTTCAGTTGAAAAACTTATGGGATATAATCGCAGATCAGAATCCATTATTTTCTATACGCTATCAAAGGATGATATGACTAAGCTAATGACTTCTAATGTTACTGCTGTACGTGTAGCCACATCTAAAGGAGATTTTGATTATGATATTGCTAGTAAATACGCCGACTTGATTAAAAAAGAAATTGCCCTATTTAGTATCAATTAGTTTTTCAAAGACAAGTTATTAGCTATAGCTTGGTATATTAATTGACCATAATTAATATATATTTTAATAAAAACACGCCCCCTACTATTTAATAATAGATTTACTGAAATTGATTTTTAAAGGTTCACCATTTTCACGTTTTTCACACTATCAATTTATCATGTTTGGGGCTTGAATATTTTTGACAAATTTGTATCTATCATATCTTATTAGGTAATCCGCAAGGTCTGCCCCCCTTAATTTGGCAGCCTCGCTTGCTTTGTTTTGCAGTAAGTCTGAGACCTTGAATAATGTACCCGGCATTTGTTTGGATAGCTCTAGAGCTTTGTCTCGCCAATTATCTAACGCATTTAAGTCGGGAAACAGATAGACATTCCGCCCGGCCATAGCCTTGCATTTATTTACGTTTAAATTGGTAAGACTACCAACGGCCAACCAAACTAACTTTGGAAAATAAACACTAGCAATTATAGCGGTCTTTTCACTTTCAACGATTCCGACCGGGGTTGAGGGATATTTATTTAAAAGATGCTCGCCAAAACAGCATTGTTGTAGGTTGTAATTATCTAATTTAAGCACTACATGAACCCAGTTGATAAGACTTTTTTGTCCCTTTTTGATCCTTCGTCCAGTTTCAGTATTGTAAAGCATTATTTTACCTGTTCTTATTTTGCCTTGCTTATCAATTTGCCAAAACACAGTTGCCCCCGGCCAATGTTTTGATGTTCCTACATGATAAAGGCTTATTAAATTGCTCACGACATCCTTTTCAAATAAGTTACTAAGCCATTGTATAAAATTGTTTTGGTTGTACCCTTTCCGGCTTTGCTTTAATATTTCCTGTTTGATAGTGCTTAATTCTTTAGCGGGTATCTTCGGCCTTAATATTGGCCGAAATTGTTTACGGTTATCAAATAAAGCGTTGGCATAGCCATCTTTATAAGGATTAAGGTGATAACCGCAATTTATCTCTCGGTCACACCTACCATAGTTATTAGGTAAATGTTCGCCCGTTTGAATATCAAGGTACAGAACAAAAGTCTTTTTTGAACATTCTGGACAAATGTGTTTTCTATTGCTTTTTTCAAATATATACCTATAAGTTTTCATATTTATTTAGACAGTCAAATGTGTGAAAAAAGTGAATTTGGTGAACGGGAATAATAACATTATCAGAAAGAGTCGTTTTGTTTAGCCATAAACGCCACATTTCCAATATTCTTTTTCTCAATAATTACATCAAAAGAATTTAGTCGCTTAATAAAATTTGTTTTGTTGACTGGTTTATGTCCATCTTCTAAACAAAATGTCCTATACTCATTATATAAATATTTTATAAGATTATGAGCATGTGTGCATTTTTCGTAACCGCATTCGTCTATAAATAATCTTACAGTATTTGATTGCTTTTCGTACAACTCTCTTGCCATTTGTGTCGCCTTACAGTCTGTAAAACTCTTTTTTTCCAATAGACGGTTAAGACCCTCTAATGCCCAATTAAATACCCCGGCAAGTTCAGACTTAATAATTTTTTGCGGTAGTTGCTTATCCTGTTCCGCTTCGGGTATTGTAACATCAAAGGGGACTATTATAAGCCGCCTGAAATATGCGTTGGTGTGTTCAACATCTTTTGGTAACTCGTTACAATTAAAGATTAGTTTAGCATATTTGGTTAGTACAAATGGTTGTCCGTAAGGTAATCGAGCTTCTACAGGTTCACCTGAAACTAATTGTTTAAAAATTGATGTTTCAAGGTTTCCGTTTATTTCGCTTGCATAGTTCACCAACTTATTAGCCAACTTTGCCCGGAAATAACCGCTTTCGTTAGTTAAACTTTGCAGGGAGTAGCTCGAAACATTATCAGAGCCTAATAAAGCGTTTACAATTTCAAAAAATACAGATTTACCATTTGCACCCGAACCATACAGTAATAATGTCTTTTCAAGTTTAAGCGTACTTGGTTGTATAAAAATATACCCTAAATATTCTTGAATTATATTTTGCCTTTCTATATCGGGTAGCACTTTATCAAGATAGGCTTTAAACATGGGCGCTGTTGCCTCGGGATTATATTCAAAGGGCAGTTGATAAGTGATAAAGTCGAGGCTATTAAAAGCCCTTAAAACAGGCTTGTTGGCAGTAATCTCAAATGTTCCATTTTGTAGGTTTACAAATACCGCATCGTTTGGCGGTATTGGAGTAGGTAAGTATTCGGTTGAAAGAAATTGTTTTAATAGACGTTCTCTAAATTGATAAAACCGAGCTTCAAACTTTGCTACGCCCATTTTTTCAGCAGCTTCACCTAAAAACTTTTGGAATTCTTCGTTTTCAATATTTTTCCAAAACGCGCCATTAAACAGGTAGATAAAATCATTATTTTTACATAACCCCCATTTGTTATATACTGCTAAGGCTCTAAGATTCTCAATACAGAGTATTAGGAAGTGTTTGTCTTTGGTTTTGGCCTTTTCTATCACTTTAGATATAGCATTAAACTGTTCACGCTCTTTTTCTAAACCCGGGCTAATATTAGGACTACCATCGCTATTAGTAAGTTTTACCGAAAGTTCACTTTGTTGTTTGCGTAACGTTGTAATTTCAGGAAATGCCAAAGCTTTAAAGTCCAATACTTCAATGGTCTCAATTAGTTCTTTTAAAACCCTATCATGCGGTATTGGATCGCCCGTCGATATTAAATCATTTATATGGTTAATTAATGTTTGCGGCTCGAAAGTACTATCATCAAATTGAGGCGTAAGTTGTTTTGTATCCATGTTATCCTCTTTTCTTTTGATTTGTCAAAAATGTTAATGCCTGGCTATCAATTTCTGTAATGGTAAGTTTGCGCCCTGCCTTTATCCATTCCGTTAATTCTTGTTTTGAAAAGTAAAGTCGTTTGCCTTTTTTAGATACAGGTATCTCTTGTTTGGCAACAAGGCCGTAAATGGTGGGAACAGATAAGCTTAAAAGTTCGGCGGCCTGTTTTATTGTTAGCAGTTGCTCACTCGCTACATTTTCTGTAGGTGGGTTGCGTTTAAGATCAAGTAACAAACATTCAATATTTGTTAGCCTTGCATCAATAGTTTCAAATGGATTAATCATATACATCAAGTTTTGATTTTTGCTTGATGTAAAGGTGATACGGATTAAAAGCAGTAACTGGTTATAACTGGTTACAAGTTTGAAAAATTGGCGTCGGACGAGCTTTTTAATAATTTCAGTTCATCAATTGCCTTTTTTTGTCCATGTGTGTTGTGCTTTAATAATTGGATAACGTCCTCTAATAGTTCAATTTTAGCTTTAAGAGTAGTTTCAATTTTTGAACCTTCCACAATTTTAATTCTATGTCTTCTATCAATATAGAAAGTAAACAATTGATATAATTTATCTCCTGATTTATGACCGTTATCAGATGCTTTTTTATTTGCAACGCCACCCCTCGTTATAACCTCACCTTCATAACAGCACAATAATGCTATTTGTCGCAGGGAAAGTGTTGCTTTAGCTTGTTGACTTGTTAGTTGTTGTTCTTTTGGAAAAGGGAAATGATAATCTGTTTCTTTGAAATGTAGCTCACTAATGTAGCCTAACGCCATTGTCAATGAGTGGTCAATAACGCTCCAAGTCGATGAATAGCAACCGGGGGCAAAGTTTTCTTTACAAATTCGGAAATTAGCCTCATTAATAACTTCATAAATCACTTTATAATAATTATCTTTTTCCTTGTTATCGGAAAAATATATTTCCCTTAACGCTGTAAGAAAATCATGCCCTCTTAATGTTATAGTTGAAACGCTCCCTGTATCCGGTTCGCGATTAAAATTAAATGCGGTTAAAATATTTTCAGTTGCTGCTAAATAGGTTGAGATAATAGTTTCTTTTTTCATTATTCAAATCGCCCGTAAAAAATCCTAATATATTAGCATTTGTATCTCTTTTTAAATGTCGTATTATTCGAAAAACAAAAGGAATAATGAAAAAAGTAAAAGATTTCTTTTGCTTTCTTCACGAAATTGGCGAAAGATGATTTTTTTTATAAGGGTATTTGACAAACCCTATAAGCATTTTGCTTGCTTTGTTTACCGTTTTATAAAAGCCAAATACACCTGCAAATAGGCATAAAATTGCTTTAAGTATTTCAAATATATGCATTGCTTCTATATTGATAAGTAATATATTTTATCTTTCAATTCACTTGACCTGCTATGATTTGTTTGATTTACTATTCTCTTTTTTAAAATTGAAAATTTTCATAAGGATACCAAACAATAAATTTAAGCATTCAAGCAATTTTAATACGTTGTCCATTTTTATTAGTTTTTCCACTAATTTCCTTGGTAAAAAAACTATCCGTTTTCTCAAATACGCTCGATTGCCTCTAAATGCTTTCAATTGATTTCAAATGCTCACAATATTAACAAAGACTATAGTCATTATAAAAAGAAGTTAATTCACGGTGATTCGTCTTATTGAACCTGTAGTATTTTTATTACTATTATAGAACTTTGCAGATCTATAAACATCCTTATCTGTGATTTCAGCATTAATGTACTTTTCAAGAGTAACTCTGTCTATTATGATAGATGTCATTTCCCCATCACCGGAATTGTCATCTGAAAAATCTTTAGCTAAGTAACCTACATTAATTATAAATAGTGATATATCAGTACTACTCAATAAGGGACGAAGGTTTGCAAGAGAGGGTAATATGATAGATTGTACAATATGTTTAGCTCTTTCGTCAACATCTAACTTTAATGTGTTAAGTGAGTAACTATCGAATATCCCTGATTGAATAAAAGCTTTTTTTCCTCCAATAACATTAATAGTGAATGGAACTTTGCCACCTTCTAATACCATATTGGCAGGTGTTTCACCAAATGTGTTTAAGCCATCTAAATAACTTATAATTGAACTTTTATACTTTTTGAAAGTAAGTACACCGGGTTTGCCAACACTATCTAAAAAAATCTGTTTTACTTCTCCGGGAGAACTATACTTAATTGAAGTATAATGAGCATTAAGGGCATTTAAGCCCGATGAAAGAGATTCTTGAATTAAAATCATATTTAATTCTTGTTGGAATTGAGGGTTATTTTTTGTAGCCTTCTTTTGTGCGATGACGGTCGTGAAAAAAAATGTTGTTAGAAAAATTAAGATTATATATTTCATAATTATGTGATTGGGTTTCGGTAAAAATAAATATAAAAACAACAAATTGGGCTTAATTTATATCAAATAGAATGGCGTTAAAGGCTTTAGGATCATCAATTGATTTGAACCAATAACAAATATTAAAACGTATAGCCTGATTAAAATTCCAGTAACTTCTCCATCAAATCTTTTTTGCTCGCCTCTTCAAAACCTGCAAAATAACCTTGTGTAGTTTTCATGCTACTATGTGTAAAGGCCTCACTTACAAACTCCATACTTAAACCACTTCTGATAGCATTAGTAGCAAAGCTATGTCTTGCCCAGTATGTTGAGATTTCGGAAGTTATACCATTAGCTATTGCTAATTTTTTAACATTTTGATTTATGAATCGGGTAAAATTTTGGGTCGCTTTAAAATTCAATACCGGACTTTGTTCATCGTCCAGTATCGGAAAAATTAACTGTTTCGGTACTTTGTTGTTATTCCCATACTTCTCAATAATTGACTTAGCATATTCAGTTAAATGAACTACTACTGGCCGTAAATCAGCTTTAGATGTGTTAATGGTTTTAGCTCTATAAAAAATGATCTTACCCTCTTGTATATCTTCATATCTAAGCAAGGCTATATCTTTAATGTTCATACCATTACATATATAGCTAAAGAACCAAAAATCACGTGCTTTAGATTGTTCCGGTGTTTTGGCATCTGCTTGCATTAAAATTTTAAGCTCCGCTTTCGATAATGATTTTTTTACATTTTTAACAGAAGGTAGTTGATATTTGCGTTTACCAAAAGGGTAATTTTCTTTATCAATTTCTTTATCGGCTATGGCGGTATTAAATACAGTTCGTAAAACGCGCAAATAAATTGATACGGTTGTCCGACTTCTTCCTTTCATATTAACCATATAGTTTTGATATTTTTCTAGCCATACTGGGGTAACATCATTAAAACCAAGTTTTCTAATATTTTCTGTAGCTGCCTCAATCGCTTTTTTATCCTCTTTTCCATCTTTATCTATAAATATCTTACCATTTAAAAACAACATGAACTGCTTTAGTGACTTTAAACTTAATTCATAACTAATGGCTGTACCTAACTGATTATTTTCTTGTAATCTTTTAATAAGTAATCTATATTGATAAAACACATTCTCGCCTTCGCCTTTACCTCGATAAAGCTTTTTTTCAAATTGTTCAAATGTAAAAGGGGTAATATTTTCAGCCGTCTCAACAGCCAATGTTTCGGTAGTTGTTAAAGCTCTTCGGGTTGCCTTATGTTCATTGCGAGGTTTATTTGTTTCCCAAATGCTTTCAAATTCTTTAGCCGTAAATTCAAATTTGGTAGGATAAAGCTTTTGTTTCCTTGGATTGGGTGTAAACACTCTGATTTTAACCGGGAACAAACCATTTGATTTGGCTCTACGAGTGTCTAAGTAAAGTGAAATAAAGACTTCTTTTTCCATTGTATGCAAATATATTAAATTTGCATATAATTTGCATACGTCAATACTAAATAAACAAATATCATTAAAGCAATAATCATTAACAATTAGCTGTAAAATCCCTATATTTGCGCAATAATTGTATAAATAAAGCAGATCAATAATATAACATATTTTCTGCCTTACAAGCAGAGGGTCACTGGTTCGAACCCAGTAACTCCCACCATTTTGAAGGCCTTATTCGAGAGAATGAGGCCTTTTTTGTTGCTTATACTTTTCTAATAGTCCTTTTTGTTAGTGCAATGTTAGTACATTGATAGTACACAAGGTAACCACAACACAAAGTTTATGGTTTACTTCAAAGTGCTTTTAAATGACAAGCGATCAAAAGATGATTCTATCTACCCTGTAGTCATAAGGGTAACATTCAATCGTAACAACACTACATTCAGTACTGGCATTCGAGTTAAGAACAATCTCTGGGATGCGATTTGATTAATTGTTAAACACTCTCATCCTAATGCGCAGGCTTACCATAAGATTATTTCAGACTTTTACAGTAGATACAGAATATAGCGTATCAGCTTATTAATTAGGGTTCGTTCTCATTTGAAGAACTGAAACAGCGACTTCAATCAAACAGTCCCGTGCTTGTCGCATCAAAAGCAGTAACTTTTAAAAAGTTTGCTGAAGGACTCGTAACCGATCTGATGGCCATTAACAAAACTGGTAATGCTATAGTTTATACAACAGCTATTAACAGATTTATAACTTTCGTTACAAATCCCGGGTTGCGGTTTACTGATATTGACTACAATTTCCTGGAAGCGTATGCTTACTGGCCGACATGGACGATTATTTAAGCAAACCCGTAAAACTGGATGAGCTGATGAATAAATTAAGCAAGTGGTATACAACCAGCCAAAAAGTACTTATTTAACAACCTCTTTATTCCCTTTTATTAACGAGCTGGCGGCAATTAGCGCAATCAGACTTATAGCCGCGGCAAAGGCCAGGTAATAGCCTACATATGGCAAACCGTAGTTTTTTGCCAGCGTGGTAGCCAGGTATGGCGTAAATGATGCGCCTAATATCCCCGCCAGGGTAAAACATAATGACGCACCGGTATAACGTACTGCCGGTGGGAAGATTTCTGCCAGCGTGGTGCCTATTGGCCCGTAAGTTAAGCCCATCAAAAACATCCCCACAACCTGAAAAACGATTGTTACCATTAAGTTGCCGGTACTAAAAAACGGCGCGAAGAACAAGCCAAATACCAAAATAGAAAAACTGGCTATCATCAGCATCCTGGCCCGGCCAAACTTATCGGCAATAACAGCCGATAGCGGGATGCCTGCACCAAAGAACAGCATCGAGATCATTTGTGCGATCAAAAAGCTGCTTTTAGGGTAATGTAATGCGGTAGTGCCCCAGCTTAGGGTAAATACCGTCATCAAATAAAACAGCAAAAACGTGGTTATAGTGGCCAGCGTGCCTAATACAATGGCTTTGGTATGTTTGGCAAATACATCTGCCAGGGGTAGTTTTACAAAGGCATTGCTTTTTTCTACCTTCAAAAAATCCGGTGTTTCGGTCAGCTTTAACCGAACGTATAAGCCCACCCATACCAGCAACGCGCTGGCTATAAATGGTATGCGCCAGCCAAAATCTAAAAATTGCTGATCGGTAAGGTTTTTACTCAATATCAGGAAAGTTCCGCTGGATATTAAAAAGCCAATTGGCGCGCCTAACTGCGGGAACATGCCATACCAGGCTTTTTTGCCTGTCGGGGCGTTCTCTGTGGCCAGCAAAACCGCGCCACCCCATTCGCCGCCCAAGCCGAGGCCTTGCCCAAAGCGAAATATACATAATAACAATGGTGCAAAAATGCCAATAGCGTGATAAGATGGCAATAAACCTATCGCTACGGTTGATGGCCCCATCGTCATTAATGCGGCAACCAACGTAGTTTTTCGCCCTTTACGGTCACCAAAATGCCCAAAAATAGCGGCACCAATCGGTCTTGCTAAAAACGCCAGCGCGAAAGTAGCGAACGAAGCCAATGTAGCAGCAGTTGGGTTACCTGCCGGGAAAAACAGTTTAGGAAAAACCAGTACCGCAGCAGTAGCATAAATATAAAAGTCGAAAAACTCAATCGTAGTGCCTATCAGGCTGGCTGTTAATATCCGTCGTACCGGGTTCCCTGTATTGGTCATGTTGTTTGGTTTGGTTGCGATTAAAACACAAACTCAAACATATTATATTCCGGGTATAAATGCTAATGGATTTTTGGGGAATTAATTTTGAATGATGTGCCTTAACTCCAGCACATTCCCTTCCGGGTCTTTAAAAAAGATGCCTTGTATTTTAGCTTTGTTACTATCATCCACAACCTGTGGAAAAATTACGCCTTTGGCTTTCATTAGCAAATAGCTTTTATAAAAGTCATCGGTATTAAACACAAAATGGCGCCAACCCTGTGCCAGCATATGGTCGTCTGTTGAAAGATCCTGCGATGGCTGATGTTTTGATCCTTTTATTTGTAACATATCCAGGTACAGGCCACCCATATCTATTCTCGCGCTCCTATCGTCGCCAGCGCCTGATTCTCTAACCAATTTCAGATCGAGTACGTGCGTATACCAGTAAACCATGGTATCAATATTTTTAACTGATAAGGTCATGTGGTGAATTTTTAATCCAAGATCGTTTGTTTGGGCATTTGCCTTGAAACACACCATAAGTAAAATTGAAGCAGCGATAAAGAGTTTAACT
>Ga0302303_10000706_pt1 | contig 25182 bp, 27 predicted proteins | sample III_Palsa_E2_1_FD_194542 | JGI IMG/M metagenome (GOLD analysis project Ga0302303, IMG submission 194542) | Peat permafrost microbial communities from Stordalen Mire near Abisko, Sweden - III_Palsa_E2_1 | ecosystem: Environmental > Terrestrial > Soil > Palsa > Peat permafrost | place: Sweden...
ATATGCTTTCATGTTAGTGATTAGTGGTTGGAGATTAGTCTATTACATTAGGTATAGCAACTAACTCAGCTATTCTATTTTTTAATGAAGATTCGCTTATAGACAATTGATCGATTGCCAATTTCTGAAGTCTCTTATATAATTCTATTATATTTTTATAAAATTCATTTTTTACCAAATCAAATGATTGACTTTCTATATGTAAGTCTAAGGGAGGATAATCAATTATAAAAACACCCCTATCATATATTATTTTATACTCAAAAATTTCCTTAAGATATAATTCCTCCCCTTTATAGGCGATTGTATCTGTAGACTGAGTAAGTTCAGCATAATCTAATTCTTTAGTTTCTAATATGCTCTTTTTATTCAACTTCAATTCTTCAGCTGTTTTTTCAGCCATACCTATAATCTGAAATAAAGATTCAGATTTAATTATTTCAGGGCTTTGAATTTTCGGTAAAAGTTTTTCTCTAATTGGTTTTGAAACGGGTTTTAAAGTTTTTCTTATTTTTCTAAAAGAACTATCTGTAATAGAAATCTTGTAATCATTTGTTTCTCTTGAAATTTCTATTATCGGGCTATAAATTGCCCGTCTATCCATTTCATCATATTTTTCCGTTAAAACATTTAATATTTGCACATCGTAATCGATCTCGATCACTTCATTTCTATATTTTATAAATGTTTCTTTACGCCAATTTTGAATAATTGGTGAAAACTCTTTAGACATTAAATAATCTGTTGTAATACTAGCGCAAAAACTGCCATAAGCTAAATTCGGCATTAATAATTCGGAATCTTTAACAATTGTAGAAAGTAAAGTATCAAAATTTAAATTTTTAAAATCGTCAGAAGAAAAGTCTTTTTTAAAATTTATAGATACATAACTCGTAAATGATTGTTTTATATTCTTAAGAACATTTAATAAGTTATCTACTTTTACCGCAGATAAGTATTTCTTTGATTTACTTTCTATTTTAAAACTTATACTATCATTAACTAAGGCATGTAAATATTCTCTCTCTGCATCGTTACTTGTATAAATATTAGGAATTTTAAATTCAAAATAAGAGTTTTCTGTTGGCAAATAAACTGAAGGCAGACTATCTTTTTTTATTAAATTATTACATTCAAATTCTAAACTTTCATTTATGTCAGTAACCAATAAAAATTCTTGTTTGTTGTCAATTATTAAATCTAAAAGAGATATATTTTTATATAAATAATTAAGCAAAGAGTTCTTATCTACTTCAAATATTAACCATCTGTTATATGATAGATCATTATCAATCCATAAATACAATAGATGCCTATTATTATCACTGAAATGAGATAAAATAGGTCCATCGTGGTTAATTAGATCGCTAACTTTCTTAAAGCCAATATAAGGAAAGCTATTGCTAACAAATGATATGTTTGATATATCTTCCATTAAACTAATTCTTGGATAACTGTAAAATCATTATGCAAATTACATTCTTCAGATTCGTGAAGATCGAAATGGCCTTCTTCATCTATAGGCGTAATAACACCATAATGTTTATAAATTATACCTTTTGCTAGATGTGTGCCTATTGTTTTACCAATATTTTGGACAATACTTTTTAATATGATATATTTTGTGATTGCCTGAGCCTCTGACTGGTACAATGATATACCAAAAGCGCTACATTTTTCAGCATCTGATTTATCATTAAATCTTCTAGGATTCTTTGCGAAAACCGGTTCAAAATTTCTTTTGTCCTCGATAGTTTCATAAGTAAAACGATATGCTTGCATTTCAGTTGAAATGCACTCTACTGGAGGGCAAATCTCTGCAATCCCAATGTCAAGCATAGGCCGTTTATATTTAAAGTCCATTATAAATTGGCAAATTCAGATAAGGTATATTGTAAATTTACAAAAAAAATTCAGATTAATAATCTAACTCAAATGTGCCGATATCAAATTTAAAAATTCTGTGCGTGTTTTATCTTTCAAAAATTCGCCGGTAAATGCCGATGTGGTGGTAACGGAGTTTTGCTTTTGCACCCCGCGCATACTCATGCAAAGGTGGCGACATTCAATAACCACGCCTACGCCATAAGGATTTAAAGTGTCCTGGATGCAATCACGTATCTCGTTGGTCAGGCGTTCCTGCACCTGCAAACGGCGGGCAAAAACATCAACCACGCGGGGTATTTTACTTAAACCTACTACGTGCCCGTTAGGAATGTAGGCCACATGCGCTTTACCAAAAAATGGCAACATATGGTGCTCGCACATGCTGTAAACCTCAATATCCTTCACAATAACCATCTGGCTATAATCCTCCCTAAACATGGCCGACTCTAAAATAGCTTTGGCATCCAAATCATAGCCTTGGGTAAGATAAAGCATGGCTTTTGCAATGCGCTCGGGGGTTTTTAGCAGGCCCTCGCGTTCGGGTTTTTCGCCAATTTGCTTTAAAACCTCGTGGTAATGGCCCGATAGGCTGATGATGAGTTCGGGGTTGTAACGATCTATTTTTTCGTAGCCGTTTATATCATCATCCCTGTCGGGAATGGCATCTTCATTTATCATTTTGTCAATTTATTCGCCAAAGTACTCGGCAGAGTTATTTTCTGTTTCATATAGCTTTACCGAATGTAAAAACACGCCCTCATAAGCTTCAATAGGCGCTTTTAGCTGGTTAAATATTTCGATACAAAGCAATTCAGTCGATGCCATTTTGCCTGCCATAAATTCAACATCCTTATTAATATTTTTATGGTCGAGCTTTTCGATCACGTAATCATTAATAATGGTTTTTAGTTCTTTCAGGTCAATCAAATAACCTGTTGCATGGGTAACATGGCCCTTTACGGTTACAAAAAGGTTATAGTTGTGCCCGTGCCAGTTGGGGTTGGCGCATTTGCCAAAAACTTCTTCATTTTTCTCTGCGCTCCATTCTTCACGATACATGCGATGTGCGGCATTAAAGTGTTCTTTGCGCGTTATATATATCATCATAATAATTGTGGGTGCAAATATACAAAACAAAAAACAGGCATTTGTTTAACTTAGCTGTCAAAAAAAAGCAATATGCGGATATTGATAGTGGCAGCCACAGCACCCGAAATTGGAAAACTTATAGCCGATTTACGCTTCTCGGTATATGACTGTGACCGTGCCGCACATATTACCGATGTTTGGAAAACCACTTTAAACCAATTAGAGATATCAACGCTCATTACCGGCGCGGGCATGGTGCCCACAGCTTTTGCCTTAGGACAGCATCTAGCAATTAACCAATACGACCTTGCCATTAATTTAGGCATAGCCGGCAGTTTTGACAGGGATATTGCCCTGGGCGAGGTTGTTGAAATTACAGAAGATACCTTTGCAGAGTTAGGTGCTGAAGATGATGAGAACTTTATTACGATAGATGAATTAGGTTTTGGTAAAAGCGGTTTTAGTTCAACTTATCCGCTCCCTGCAAAATTCAATCTTAAAAAAACTGCGGCCATTACGGTTAATACGGTGCATGGTAACGAGGCATCTATTAAAAAACTAAGCAACCGTGTTAACGCCCAAATTGAAAGCATGGAAGGCGCGGCGTTTTTTTATGCCTGCGCAGCGGCAGGTGTGCCCTGCATGCAAATCAGGGCAGTGTCAAATTATGTTGAAAAACGTAATAGGGGTGCCTGGCAAATAGGTTTAGCCATAAAAAATCTGAATACATTTGCTGTGGATTTTTTGAAACAACTCAAATAAACGGATTGTCATTTCGACGAGTTGCGGTGGGATAAAATGTTGGCCGACGAGGAGAAAAGTTATACGCCATGATTTATTGCATATCGTATAAGTTTTCTCCTCACACTACGCACAATGCCACCGCGCTGTTCGTCGAAATGACAAAGTTTAATATTATAACAACATGACACTATCTCTCGGCTTTTCGCCATGCCCAAATGATACTTTTATTTTTGATGCCTTAATCCATCATAAAATTGATACCGAAGGTTTAGATTTCGAGGTGTTTTATGATGATGTGGAAACGCTTAACCAAAAAGCTTTTCGTGGCGAGCTGGATATTACCAAATTAAGCTACCATGCCTTTGCATACATTGCCGATAAATATGTTTTACTGGATGCAGGCAGCGCATTAGGCTTTGGCGTTGGACCGATGTTGATTTGTAAGGATGACCCCGAAAAACTCCGCGCACAACTCACAACTCACAACTCACAACTCAGCATCGGAATCCCCGGCAAATACACTACCGCCAATTTTTTGCTGGGCCTGGCTTTCCCGGAGGCCACCAATAAGCAGGAAATTGTTTTTTCGGATATTGAGAACGCCGTGCTTGATGGCCGTATTGATATAGGGCTCATCATCCACGAAAACCGCTTTACTTACCAGGATAAGGGCCTTAAAAAAATCATCGATTTGGGCGATTACTGGGAAAAGCAAACCGGCTGCGCCATACCGCTTGGCGGCATAGTTGCCAACCGTAATTTACCTTTGGATGTTCAGCATAAAATAAACCGTGTGTTGCGAAAATCGGTTGAGTTTGCTTTTGCCAACCCAAAATCGGGACTGGAATACATACGCCAGCACGCGCAGGAAATGAGCGAGGAGGTAATGTATAAGCATATTGAGCTTTACGTGAACAAGTATTCGCTTGATTTAGGCGAAGAAGGCAAAAAAGCCATTAAACTGCTGTTTGATACTGCGCTGGAAAAGGGTATTATACCGGAGATTAAAGAGGATATATTTTTGACTTAAGGCACAAGTTAACCCGGCACACCGCCTGCCCTTAAACTTGCGCCAGCGGCGGTATAATATGCCCGGCTACGTAAATAAACACTAAAACGCTGGGTTAAACGTCAAATTTAAATATCCCCGCTTGACCCCGCATTTGGGTTTAATACTGCGTAGTACCATCAAATTAACACCTGATTTGATGGACCAGCATATTAACGACAAAGCATTATACGGCGACGATTTTACTATTGAGCAGATAGAAAACTGGTACAACCAGGAGAAAGAAGCTTATGCCAACCTCGGCAATAAAAACCGCGAAACTTATACCTATGGCTATCACGCCTTAAATAATTTGCACGGCTTTAGTTATTTAAAAAGCAGGCATTTTATCAATGCGCTGGGGCTAGGGGCCGCCTGGGGCCACGAATTTGATATAATTATCGACAGGATAAATAACCTATATATTATTGAAGCTTCAGACTATTTGCGGTCTGAAAAGATTGGCCACATCAAACCTTTTTATATCTCTCCCGAAATTTCGGGGGATATTATTTACCCTGATGGATACTTTGACCTCGTAACCTCATTTGGCACACTGCATCATATCCCTAATGTTTCTTATGTGATTTCAGAATTAATACGGGTTACCAAAAAGGGTGGCTATATACTAATTCGCGAACCCATTATTTCAATGGGCGACTGGACAAAACCACGCCAGGGCTTAACTGCAAATGAAAGGGGCATACCTTTAGCTATTTTCAGGGATATTTTAGCAAAGCAACCTGTACAAATTATAAACGAAGGCTTATGCTTTACCATGACTGCCTTTTTACAGCGGATATGGATTAAATTTTCAAAACAGCCCATTTATACTTACAAAAGCTATATCAAACTTGATAAATGGTTATCAAAAATATTTTATCGCAACTTGCACTACCATGCTACGGGTAAGCTACAGCGCATTGCGCCGCAAAGTATTTTTTATGTGCTTAAGAAGATATAGCAGAGGCGGTGCGTCGCTAGTTTAGGCACAAGTTAATCCAGCGCACTACCAGCCCTTAAACTTGCGCCAGTAGTAGAGGATTTAAAAAGGATGTCATGCTGAGGCACTCGAAGCATGCGGGCAAAGGCATTTACGCTCACACTTCGAGTGCCTCAGTGTGACGCCACGTTATTATTCTCAACCTCCAAATAAAACTGATTTAAATAGGCTTCCATAAATTCATGCCTTTGCTGCGCGAGTTTTTTGCCGGTTGGGGTATTCATTTTGTCTTTCAACAACAGCAGCTTTTCGTAAAAGTGATTGATGCTGGGGGTGGCAGAGTTTTTATATTCTTCCTTGCTCATATTCAGGTTAGGCACTATTTCGGGATTATAAATTTCGCGGCCTTTAAAGCCACCGTAACTAAAGGTGCGGGCAATGCCAATGGCGCCAATAGCATCCAAACGGTCGGCATCCTGTACCACGCTTAACTCCGGCGAACTAAACTTTGCTCCATCAAAACTACCCTTAAAAGAAATATGCCTGATGATTTGTTGCACATGGTTAACGGTGCTTTCATCAACCCCTAATCCACGTAAAAATTTACCGGCTGTTGCAGGGCCAACTTCCTCATCCCCGTTATGAAATTTACTATCGGCAATATCATGTAACAGGGCAGCAAGCTCAACAATAAACTTATCGCATGGCTCATCTTCGGCAATCTTTTTAGCATTTACCCAAACACGGTGGATGTGCCACCAATCATGGCCACCTTCGGCATTGTTAAGCGTCTGCTTTACAAAATTTATGGTTTCGGTTATAACTTGTTCGTTGGTCATTTCCAATTTAATACACACCTACATAAGTAATGAATATTTAATACCTGGATACAATTGCTCCCCCTTTAGGGGGCTGGGGGGTTCAATATAACAACTGGTCATAAGGGTACCTGGCGGTATGTATGGCCACCACCTTATCGTACAACATCTTCCTAAACTCATCAATATTTTCCCGCTCAGTAGCTGATATAAATATAGCCGGACTGTTGTTTTTTGCCATCCAGCTATGTTTAAAATCATCGAGGGTTAACGGTGCCACTTCTTCGCCCTCGAAGTTTTGTACAGGTTGGTAGGCGTCAATTTTATTAAAAACGGTAATGGTTGGCTTGTCTTTAACACCCAGGTCTTTCAGGGTTTCGTTAACGGTACGTATCTGGTCTTCAAAGTTTGGGTGCGAAACATCCACCACATGCACCAAAATATCCGCTTCGCGCACTTCATCTAAAGTCGATTTAAAACACTCTACTAAATGATGCGGCAGTTTGCGGATAAAACCTACAGTATCTGATAACAGGAAAGGCACGTTTTCAATCACTACTTTTCGCACGGTTGTATCCAGCGTGGCAAACAGTTTATTTTCCGCAAAAACCTCTGATTTCGAAATCAAGTTCATGATAGTTGATTTACCCACGTTGGTATAACCCACTAATGCAACCCGCACCATAGCTACCCGGTTTTTACGCTGAGTTTCGTTTTGGCGGTCAATGTGTTTTAGTTTTTCCTTCAGCAACGATATTTTGTTGAGGATTAAACGCCTATCCGTCTCAATTTGCGACTCACCCGGGCCACGCATACCAATGCCACCTTTTTGGCGCTCCAAGTGGGTCCATAAGCGGGTTAAGCGGGGCAGCAGGTATTGTAGCTGCGCCAATTCCACCTGGCTTTTAGCCTGCGCGGTTTGCGCGCGACCGGCAAAAATATCCAGTATCAGGTTATTACGGTCGAGTATCTTAACTTGTAATTCATTCTCGATATTACGCAGCTGCGATGGCGTAAGCTCATCATCAAACACTACAATATCTATTTCCTCTTCAATCACAAAGGCCTTTATATCCTCCAGCCTGCCCGAACCTACAAACGTAGCCCTATCGGGGCGTTGCAGCTTTTGGGTAAAAGTTTTAACAGTTTCGGCCCCGGCGGTATCCACCAAAAATTGTAGTTCCTCTAAATATTCTTTTGTCTGCTCATCGGTTTCGTGTGGTAAAATAACGCCAACCAATACAGCCCTTTCCTGCTTCACAGCAGTATCATAAAATTTTTGCTTCATTAAATACTGTATATCAAATCAATTGCCAAGTTAACAAAATCTGCACATGTGGCATTTAAGGTATATTATTTGTGACAAATTATGTGAGGAAAACTTATTAACTTTATATTATGACACTGATAGAGTTGAAAAAATCACTTCATGAGCAAATAGATGTTTCTAACAATCCCCAGGTTTTAGAAAAAGTTGCTGCAATTCTTAAAGAAGAGGCCGTTTTTATTATCCCTGAACACATGAAAGAAGGAATAAGACAGGGAGAAGAAGATATTAGAAATGGAGATTTTATTACATTGGAAGAATTTGAGAAAAAATATGAAAAGTATTTGAAAGAATGATTTCGGGTCGTTGTGCTGAGGCTCTCGAAGCATGAGGGCAATGGCCTTTACGCTCACACTTCGAGTGCCTGTGTGACAGCCGCTTTTAATCTATTTCAACCCTTCCACAAATTCCCTTATCGCTGCACCCGGATCCTGTTGCCGCATAAAGTTTTCACCAATTAAAAATCCATTAAAGCCTGCCTGTTTCAATTCTTTTATTACGTTGGTATTGCTGATGGCGCTTTCGGATATTTTTAAAAACTCGGCCGGGATATGTTCCACCAAATCAAATGATGTTTGTACCGAAACCGAAAAATCGGCCAGGTTCCGGTTGTTTACGCCAATAGCGTCAAGATTTGGGTTTATGCTGCGTTCCAGTTCCTCTAAATTATGTACTTCCAGCAATACATTTAAGCCGAGGCTCTTTGCCAGCGAGGCCAGCTGCTGTATTTCGGCGGGTGTGAGTATAGCGGCTATCAATAAAATAATATCCGCGCCAAGTGCTTTGGCCTCAACTACCTGGTAAGCATCAATCATAAAATCCTTACGTAAAACGGGTATAGTATTTACCTGCCGGGCTTTTATTAAATCCGCCTTTCTGCCCATAAAAAACTGCTTATCGGTTAGTACCGATAATGCCGACGCACCTGCCGCGGCATACGCATTGGTTACATCCTTAACCGTTACTTTATCATTTATGATGCCTTTTGATGGCGATTTGCGCTTAAACTCCGCAATAATACCTGTACGTTCCGGGTCTAATAAAAACTCCCTGAACGAATAAGTTTCGCGGTTAAACAGTTCCGATTCTTCCAGTTTGGTATAGGAAACCCTCTTTTTTGCCGCCGCTACCTCTATCTTCTTATTCGCTACTATCTTATCTAAAATTGTGCTCATTTATACCTCTTTTAAATTACTCCCCCTTTAGGGGGCTGGGGGTTATCCAGTTTTTCATCATTTCCTTACCATATTCTGTGAGTATCGATTCGGGGTGAAACTGCACACCGCGCACATCATACGTTTTATGCCTTAAAGCCATGGCCGAGTTATCTGCCTCATCAATAGCGGTAACCGTTAATACATCAGGGATGGCTTTTTCATCAACCACCCAGGAGTGATAACGCCCTACTTTAAAGGTTTTGGGCAGGCCCGTAAAAAGCTGCTCTTCCTCATCTGTAACCAAAATTGGTGTGGCTATGCCGTGCATGGGTTGTTTCAGATTGTACAGCCTGCCGCCAAAAACCTCGGCTATAGCCTGCTGACCAAGACACACACCAAAAATGCTTTTGGTAGGCGCGTACTTTTCAATCACGGGCAACAGCAAACCTGCTTCGGAGGGTATACCGGGCCCGGGTGATAGGATGATTTTATCAAAAGCATCCACATCATCAATGACAAACTGGTCGTTACGCCAAACCGTACATTGCAGGCCAATTTCATTAACCAAATGCACCAGGTTATAGGTGAACGAATCGTAATTGTCTATTATTAAAATACCCCCCGACCCCCTGAAGGGGAAGGAAGTATGGCTATTGTTATTTTTAGTCGTCATATTATAATTTTTTAATTGCTCCCCCTTCAGGGGGCTGGGGGGTTATAGCTCCTCCGCCAACTCAATGGCTTTCCTTAAAGCCGCTATCTTATTATCCACTTCTTTTAATTCCATTTCTGGGATTGACCCTGCTACTATGCCCGCGCCGGCCTGGTAGTGCAGGGTATTGTTTTTACTTAAAAACGAACGTATCATAATGGCGTGGTTAAAATCGCCGTTAAAGCCCAGGTAACCTATGGCGCCGCTGTAAAAGCTGCGCTTAGTTTTTTCGTTGGCATCAATAATTTCCATGGCGCGGTATTTTGGCGCGCCGCTTAGCGTGCCTGCCGGGAAGGTATCGCCCACAATTTTAAACGAGGTAGCGCCGGGCAGCAACTTACCGCTCACATGCGATACCAGGTGAATTAAATGCGAGTAATACTGCACTTCCTTAAAAGCCTTCACCTCAACCTGCTCGCAATGGCGGCTTAAATCGTTACGGGCCAAATCAACCAGCATCACGTGCTCGGCAGATTCTTTGGGATCGTCAATCAAGCTTTGCGCCAGCGCAGCGTCTTTTACATCATCGCCGGTACGTTTAAACGTGCCTGCTATCGGGAATATACTGGCTACATTATTTTTGATGGTGATTTGCGCCTCGGGCGATGAACCGAAAATCCGGAAATCGCCGTAATCAAAATAAAATAAATAGGGCGATGGGTTTATAGAGCGCAGTGCACGGTACACATTAAATTCATCGCCCAAAAATTGCTTCGAAAACGCCCGCGAAGGCACAATCTGGAAAACATCGCCGCGATAAATGTGCTGCTTCATTTTTTCCACTATTGCTATAAAATCCTCGCCGGTCATGTTCGATTGCTCGGCAGCTTTACTTTCGAAACTATATTCGGGAAAGTTTTTGTTTTTGATGAGGTATTCTATTTTCTCTATACCGCCATTTTCTGCCTGGCCTTCAGGCTGGTTGTGCGAAATATGCAGTTCGTTTTTAAAGTGGTCGATTGCGATAATATACCTGTACATATTGTACTGCATTACTGGTATTTTTTTGCTGTCGTCGGTGGTTTTTTTCAGTTTGATGGTTTCAAAATGCTCCACTGCCTCATGCGTAAAATAACCGAATAGGCCGTTTGATATTACTTTGCCCGCATTTTCGTTGGTTTCAAAGCATTTTAAGAAATTGTTTATCTGGCCAATCAGATCAAAACTGCCGGGGGCTTCAATTTCTTCGCTGCCATCAGGGTAGCGCTTTTTTAGCTGGCCGTCGTTTAATATCAAACCGCTAAGAGGCTCGCAGCAAATAAAGCTCATACTGTTTTCGCGGCTGTGGTAGTCGGAACTCTCCAGCAACAGCGAATTGGGGAACACATCCCGTAAGCGCAGGTATATGCTTACCGGGGTGGTGGTATCAGCTAATAATTTTTTATGTGTAGTTATAATTTTAAACTTTTTCATGCTTTGTGGATAGTACTTAAACAAAAAAACCCGTCGAATGATATTCGCCGGGTCCCTCAAATAGGTTTACATTTGGTTAGTTGATCTTTGTCAAATAAATGCCGGCTGCCAATTAGGTTGGTGCCACCAGTAGTTATTATTTTGGTTGATTTTGATCATAATGCGGAGCAAATTTATAAAGAAATTTGAATTAGCAAATTTTTTCTGAAGTTTTTTATCGGCTCATGGTAAAAAAACCTCGCTGGCTGGCTATAATAGCTATAATTATAATTAATAAAGCTCCGGTATAATACAATGCTATGGTGCGGTGTTTTTGCTCTGGCAGCACAATTTTTTTGGATTTGATATGCCCGAAAGTGATTAACGCTATGGCAATAATCATCATAAAAATGTGTTCCACAGTCCAGTAGCGGGTGGTATCATCGGTCATGGTGGTTTTGTTAAATTGCACCAGCGGACTAACAAAATACAGCGCCAAACCCAGCACAAGCTGTATATGGGCTGATATCATGGCAAACATATTTAGTTTGCGGTTGCCCGGCGTATAAGGCTTGCGGCCCAGCCAGCCGGCAAACGATACAACAATGGCCAGCAATAAAAGTATGGTTACCACGTAGCGCCAACCCGAATGGGCCTGCAGCAAAAAGCTATATAAAGTCATGATTGAAATTTTATTCGAATATACGGTTGGTATAAGGGAATATCAAATAGCTGGCGAAGATTGATTTGGATATAGATAAATGTTTGATAAATTAGGCTGGATCCAATCGGCAGAATTGCATTTGACATTTTCTAATTGACCAATGATGAAAAAATATTTCCTGTTCTCTGTTTTATTATTGGCAGGCCGGTTAAACGCACAAACTCCAAAAGTTGCCAAAGATAGCCTGATTATCAATTTTTTTAAACGCACCACCGGAATGATAGCTGCCGATGGCGGTTACACCATCCCGCTAAACAACGGTAAAGTGTTATGGATTTTTGGTGATAGTTATATGAATGACTATGACAGCGTTAGCCATACAGTACCTTGCCTTTTTGAAGCGAATAATAGCGTACTGCTGCAGCCTAAAAACGACTGGAACCCCAAGCATACCGTTACCCTGCCCGGTAGTATTGGTACACAAAGCTATTTTAAAAATAAGCCCGATAATTTTATATGGCCCCTAACCGGTTTTCAGCATGGCGATACTGTATATGTAATTTGCAGTGATCTTTATAAATACGGCCCCGGCCAATACGATATGAAAAATGAAGGATCGGTTTGGGCAAAAATATTAGTGGGCAGCATGAGGGTAGTGACCTATTCGCCTTTACAAGATTTTAAGGGCATTGCTTTTGGGCAGGGTTTTATAAAAAGCAACGGATATGTTTATACCTACGGACTAAAGCAAAACAATATTTATGTTGCCCGTTTCCCCGAAAAAAGCCCGAATGCGCCCTGGTCTTTTTGGAATGGAGATACATGGACAGCGGATGTTAATAAAGCGGCAACAATTGCAAATGTTCCGGGTTTTAGCATGTATATGTGCAAAGTGAAAAACAAATATGTTTTATTAAGCACCGAGTTTAGCCTTAATTGTGATGCAGGCAAAAAGATTTATGCAGCTACTTCATCAAATCCCGCCGGCCCTTTTACCGAACGAAAGGTAATTTATATTATCGACGATAAAAAGCAGGGCCATACCCCATTTTTTTATGGCCCGTTAGCACATCCAGAATACATTAATTCAAAAAATGAGCTTTTGATAGATTATTCCATCAACGGCTATGCGCCATGTATACCCTCATGTAATAACGGGCGCTATGACCCTGATAATTACCGGCCCAGGGCAATTTGGGTGCCACTAAAGTTAATTGACCCGGAATTGTAATTACCCCGCAAAACTAAACTTCCCCATCAAAACCGCCGGGTTATTGCCAATTTGTAACGGCTCGCCGCACAAGGCCTCATTACCCAGCAGGGCAAAAAGTATAGCCTCTTTAGCATCGGGGTTGATACCCAGCGCATTAGTATCAGCAATAGTAATATTTGGTAAGGCCTGCCTTAAATAATCCATCACAAAAGGGTTGCTGGCGCCACCACCGCTGGCAAACAGTTTGATATCATCATCCCCAAAATTATCTTTAATAAAATCAGCAATCGATAGCCCTGTTAGCGTACTAACCGTGCAAACCAAATCCTCATCACTTATTTCCAAAGTTCCCGATTTTTGCTGGGCATCCCGTACATACCCCAGGCTAAACAGCTCAGGGCCAGTGGTTTTTGGAGACGCTTCGCTGAAAAACGGGTGACTGTGTAATTCCCTCAACAACCCGGGGATTACCTTCCCCGACCTTGCAATTTTCCCATCCAAATCATACGGCTTTTGGAACTTTTGGCGGCAAATTGCGTCAATAAGGGTGTTTCCGGGACCTATATCAGTGCATAAAACGGCGTTTTTTTCTCTATTTTTTGGCAAAAAAGTCAAATTTGCAATACCGCCGATATTTAGCAATATCCGGTTTTCGCCGGCCTTGCTGCCCAATATCACATCGCCATATAAAGCCAGCGGTGCGCCCTCGCCACCTGCTGCCAAATGTTTCTGCCTGAAATCGCTTATCGTAAATATGCCGGTCTTCATCGCCAAATGATCGCCGTCGCCAATTTGCAGGGTGGCGTTGGGGTATTGCTCCTGCTTATGCAACCGCTTCGGCGCATGGTAAATAGTTTGGCCGTGGCTGGCAATAAAATCAATAGTTTTTGGGTCGATGTTCCAATTTGCAAGCGCCTGTAAAACCAGCTCGCCATGATAGGTACCGATATACTCATTCAGCAAGCAAACCTTTTCTAAATCAGCATCCCGGCGGGCAAATACCTGTTGCACTTCCTTTTTAAAATCTTCGGGGTAAGTAATGGTCGTGAATTCTACCAAATCAAATTTAGTTTGCAGCCCATTGCCCCTAAACCTGCACAAGGCAATATCCAGCCCATCCAGCGAGGTGCCCGACATCAGTCCGATGCCCAGTTTTTCCTCTTTACCGGCCATATGAATCAATTTTTGCAGGTTTTGGTTAAGCGCTAACATAAGCCTAAAATTAGGTTTAAGTATCGGGTTTAGCGGCTTTGTTGTGTATTTTTTTTATCACAATAGGGCATTAGTTTATTTATAATTATAAATTTAATGTCTCTAATTAATTTAATACAGGCAATGGAAACACAGGTTATAGGCAAATCGCCCAGGCTGCTCTCGCTCGATGTTTTGCGCGGCGCTACAATAGCTACCATGATATTAGTAAATAACCCGGGCGACTGGGATCACATTTACCCGCCGCTTGAACATTCTGATTGGAATGGCTGTACCCCTACCGATTTGGTGTTCCCTTTCTTCCTGTTTATGGCAGGCGTTGCCGTGGTTTATGCCATGGAAACCCGCAAAGCCAATAAAGAGGATCACGGTAAACTCATTGCCCACGCTTTTAAACGTATGCTTACCCTGCTGCTTATTAACTATGGTATAGATTTTATTTTTACGGTAGTAAACAGTTATATAGCCACCAGCCATTTTAATATTGGCGATTCCTTAGCCCACCTGCGCATACCCGGTGTGCTGCCACGCATAGCTATTGTGTATTTTATAAGTACGGTACTCTATTTAAAAACCTCGGCAAAAACCAGGGCCTGGATATTTGCAGGCGTACTCATAGGCTATTACCTCATCATGACGTTTATACCTGTGCCCGGCATAGGCCATGCCAACCTCGAAAAAGAAACCAACCTTGGCGCCTGGCTGGATAGGCTGGTATTCGGCACTAACCACCTTTGGAATCAAAAGCATACCTGGGACCCTGAAGGCCTTTTAGGTACCATACCCGCCCTGGGCACCGGCCTGTTTGGTGTGCGCGTAGGCAGCTGGCTTAAAAACAAGGCTACCGACGATGCCAAAAAAGTTATCTGGATGTTTGTGTATGGCTTTGGCGCTATCATATTGGCGCTGATATGGGACTTGTTTTTCCCCATCAACAAGCAATTATGGACAAGCTCTTTCGTGCTGTACACCGGCGGCCTGGCTACCGTTATCCTTGCCATGCTGTACTGGTTAATTGATGTGCAGGGCTACAAACGCGCCACACCGTTTTTTGTAGCTTTTGGTATGAATGCTATAACCGCCTACATACTGTCAGGTGTAGTGCCCGCTTTAATAGGCTATATTCCTATGCATTTTAACGGCCATAAGGTCGACCCTTTGAATTATATTTTCCTAACCGTTTTTACCCCTAATTTTTCACCGCTAAACGCTTCGCTGTGCAGTGCTATATTATTGGTATTAATAATATGGGTAATTATGTGGATATTGTACAAACGAAAAATCATCATAAAAGTATAACCTTAACCTGTTACATCATGAAAATTAAATTTGCCCTGGTTGTGTTTATCAGCGTTTTTACGCTGTGTATTAAAAATGCAAATGCACAATCCGATCAACCGCCAACATCTGACCACCTGGCGCCCCGAGACTTTACCCCTTCGCATTTAAAAGCAGCCGAACGGTTATTTGAGGTTTCGGGAGTAATGGATAATTTGCACAAGGTTTTTGCAAATATGATCCAAACCCGGTCGCAAACACTGCCCGAAGATAAGCGCGCGATTTTTATCAGCGTTATGCAAAAATTTATTGCAAAATATTTTACTGATGATGCAATAAAACAAACTTTTGTGCCTATTTATGCTGCAGCGTATTCCGAAACAGAGCTTAACCAGATAGCTGATTTTTTATCGTCGCCGGCAGGGCAGGCAATGACTGCAAAGCAGCCAGAACTCATGAACCAGGGCATGCTTTGGGGACAGCAATTAGCTTTGGAACATCAAGATGAACTTAAAGCTATGTTTAACGATGCCTCTAATCAAAAATAATATTTTGTAACTATCAATCAGTTACGCCTTTTAGCAAAAAAAATGTCGCCTCGCAAGGATAAAGATATTTCTCCTTTCATTTTACGCTTTAAAAAAAACGATTAATAGGTAAGCGGTGACTTGCTGGTATGCCGCATGCGTACAACACGGATCTGATTTTTTGCTATACGATAGGAAATACGGTAATGATGCTTTTCAAAAGCCCGCCAGGTACCATCATTATCTTTTTTAAATTTATCTAACGGATGCTTTTCAGGATTTTCCGGCAAATCAATGGTCAGATCGATCAATGTATCTCTAACCATTTGTGCATTTTGTAATGAATCCAAAGCTATATACTCAAAGGCCCTTCTTAATTCAGCTTTGGCACTATTACTCCATACAACTACCATTTATTCGCTTCGGCTTTCAAATCAGTAGCCGTGGTAAATTCGCCATTCTCAATTTCAGTATTCCCCTTTTCAAGGTCCTTATTATACTGAGCAATGGTTTGTGGTTTTTCTGTTGTCTGAAACCCAATTTGCATCAACTTCAGCGAATTAATTAGCCACTCCCGTTTAGAAGGGTCTTTAATTTTATCAAAATCAATTATAAGTTCCATAACCACGTTTTTTAATTAAACGAATTTACAAAAAAACATTCGCCAAACAAAAAGTGCGACAGACAACCCGGGTTTTAGCCCAAACCTGCATGCTATTAAAGAACTGTGCCTATGGAGGAAATTATTTCTTCTTTTATTTTGAAAACCCAACAATCTATCGTAATATTGCGATAGATATGGGAATTACCAAAACAGAAATATTTACCGACGAGCAAAACAAGCTGGCCGTGCAATTAAAAGCAATTGCGCATCCTGCCCGTATTGCCATTTTGCAGGAACTGATAAAAGCCAATGCCTGTATCTGCGGCGACTTGGTGGATGAATTGGGCCTGGCGCAAGCAACCATATCACAGCATTTAAAAGAACTAAAAAATGCCGGTTTAATCCAGGGCACTATTGAGGGCGTTAGCGTGTGCTATTGCATTGAGCCGAAAGCCTGGAAGAACCTGCAAAACGAGTTAAATGGATTATTCTCATCCTACCAGGATAAGAATAACTGCTGCTAAAATTTTTTGACTATATCTATCGTAATATTACAATCAATACTAAAAGCTATGAATAAAACAGAAGCAATAAACTGGAAAACTTTTAAGGATAAATTGTTACAGCATCCTAACCTCGATCTGCAATTCCAATATGCCGAAGGCAAATTGGTGGATGCGGCCTACCATATCACCGAAATTAAGCAGGCACCGGTTACATCGGTAGATTGTGGTGGTGTGATGAATAACTGGACGGAGATCATTGTGCAATTGTGGGTGCCGGACAACCAGGAACAGTTGCGTTCAATGAAAGTAAGCAAGGCACTGTCTATTGTGAATATCGTAGAAAAAATGCTGCCTTTAAACCCGGATGGCACGGTAAAAATTGAGTTCGGCAATTCGGAGTTTGATACCCGGCAAATGTTCCCTAATGAAATGCTTGTGGATGGCGATAGCCTTACCATCGATTTGCGGCCCGATGCTGTACAATGCAAGGCCCAAACACGCGGCGGCAGTTGCGGCACCAACAATAAAGGCGAGGAGTGCTGCGCACCCGTTGCAGTAGAGAAACCAAAAGTACAATTAGTGAACCTGGCCGCACCAGCCGAAGCCTGCTGTACTCCCGGAAGTGGTTGCTGCTAAACAATATATTATGAGCAAAAAAAACATATTAGTATTGTGCACCGGCAACAGTTGCCGCAGCCAGTTAGCCGAAGGTTACCTGCGTTTTTATGCGGGCGATAAAGCAAATATCTATAGCGCGGGTATCGAAACCCACGGCGTAAACCCGAAAGCCGTCCGGGTAATGGCAGAGGATCATATCGATATCTCCAAACACACCTCCAACCATGTGGATGAGTATATGGATATACCTTTTGACCAGGTGATTACTGTTTGTGATAACGCCAACGAAGCCTGTCCGTTTTTTCCGGGCAATGTCGAACGCTTCCACCAAAACTTTCCCGATCCGGCAAAAGCCACAGGCACACCCGAAGAAGTGATGAACGAGTTTCGGCGGGTAAGGGATATGATTAAGGTTTATGCCGCTGATTTTGTAAAAATGCACGTCGCGTGAAAAAATATGTGGCCGAAATAATCGGCACCTTTATCCTTGTTTTTTGCGGCACCGGGGCAATGGTGATCGATCAGCAAACGGGCGGCGCAGTCAGCCACGTGGGCGTATCCATCACCTGGGGGCTTGTTGTAATGTGTTTAATTTACAGCATTGGTAATGTATCAGGCTGCCATATCAATCCGGCTGTAAGCATCGCTTTTACAGTAGCAGGCCGCTTTAAGGCAAGGCTGCTGCCGGGTTATATCCTTAGTCAGCTTACAGGCGCTTTACTGGCCAGTTTCACACTTAAACTTCTTTTCCCCACCAGCCAATTATTGGGGGCAACAATGCCCATAGGTTCCGAAACGCAGTCGTTTATACTCGAATTGCTTTTAACTTTCTTTTTAATGCTGGTTATTATGAGTACTGCGCATGGCAGTAAAGAGCAGGGCCAGGTCGCCGGTATCGCTATAGGAGCAGTCGTCGGGCTGGAGGCCATGTTTGCCGGGCCCATTTGCGGAGCGTCTATGAACCCGGCGCGATCTTTAGCGCCGGCAATAATGTCGGGGCATTTGGAGCACCTATGGCTGTACCTGGTTGCACCTATCGCGGGTGCCGCATTAGCCATACCTGTCTGGAAATATATAAATCCGCGTGAGGTTATACGGGATAAATGACACAGGGAAATTACTTTTAAAATATCGACTGTCCAAAACATTTGTTATCCGTAATGGCGTTTTTTTGGGCTAAAGCCAATGCTAATTTCTTTACCGGTCCGTCACATAAATGTGACGGCAATGATAAAAAAAGTAGTCTTTTCATTGCCGTTGGCTTCAGCCAACGGACTATTGTTGCAATTTCTTAAGGGCTTTAGCCCAAACCGGCGTTTCTATTGTAGAACTAAAGCTCCATGTAATTTAAAAGCGATTTCCCTGGTAAATAATACTTATAACATTAAATATCTTATTTAATAGTTATAATATTTTTGTAACTAAGCAATGCATTATGCATCTTAGCAAGATAATCCTATTAATTTAAATATGAATTTTAATAAAACCCTTTCTGTAGCGGCTTTGGCCATGCTTGTTGCCTCGGGTGGCGCGTTTGCCCAGGTAAAAAAGAAACCGGCAGCACATAAAGCAACCACTACAGCTCCGGCTAAAGCGGCAAGTAATTTATTACCTGTCGACCCGAATGTTATCATAGGCAAATTGCCAAACGGCTTAACGTATTACATACGCGCCAATAGCGAACCGCGTAACCGCGCGGTTTTGTACCTGGTTAACAAAGCAGGTTCGGTGCTCGAAACCGATCCGCAAGAGGGTTTGGCCCACTTTACCGAGCACATGGCCTTTAACGGCACGCGCGATTTCCCCAAAAATCAACTGATTGATTACCTGCAAAAAGCGGGTATAAAATTTGGCGCCGATTTGAACGCCTACACCACTTTTGATCAAACTATTTACCAGCTGCCTTTACCTACCGATAGTACAAAAGTTTTTGAGGAGGGCTTTAACATACTGGCCAACTGGGCCGGCTATGTTACCTTCGACCCTGCCGAACTGGATAGGGAACGCGGCGTTGTTTTGGAGGAAGCAAGGCTGCGCGGCAAAAACGCGCAGGAACGTTTACAAAAACAAATTTTACCCGTATTATTAAATAATTCGAGGTATGCCATCCGCTTGCCTATAGGTAAAGAAAATATTATAAAAACTGCTGACGTAGCCACCATTAAAAGTTTTTATCACGATTGGTACCGCCCCGATTTACAGGCTGTAATTGCTGTGGGCGATTTCGACCCTAAGCGTGTGGAGCAATTAATTAAGGAGGATTTTTCTCCCCTCAAAAACCCGACTCCTGAAAAGCCACGCACTTATTATGACGACCCTGCAACACCGGGAACCAAAGTAGTTATAGCTACTGACCCTGAGTTCCCGTACACCGTGGCCGAAATTATAATTAAACATCCCGAAACCATCACCAAAACAACTGCCGATTACCTGCAGAATGTTAGGGTAAACTTGTTTAACCAAATGCTGAGCGATCGCTTAGGCGAGTTAACCCAAAAACCAAACCCGCCGTTTTTATATGGCGCTGCCTCTTATGGCGCTTTAGGTTTGGGCAGGCAGGATGCCTTCACTTCTATCGCGGTAGCAAAATCAGCCGGCGAATTACAACTCGCGGTAAAAGCCGTACAGGCCGAAGTTGACCGTGTGCATAAATTTGGCTTTACCAATACCGAGCTGGAACGCGCCAAGCAAAATGAATTGCTGACTTTCGAAAAATCGTACAAGGAACGGGATAAAACCGAATCGGTAAATTTTGTGAATGATTACCAGGAAAACTTTTTAACCGGCGAAGCTATACCGGGCATTGATTACGAATACAACTTTTATGTAAACAATATCAATAAAGTTTCCCTTGCCGAGTTAAACGCCATGGCGGGAAAATTCATCAGCGATCAAAACCGCGTAATTGTGATTGAAGCCCCAGAAAGGGAAAAATCAAATTTACCTGATGAAAAAACTTTGCTTGGCTGGATAAACACTGCCGGCGATAACGTAAAACCTTATGTTGATAGCGTTAGCAGTAAACCTTTATTATCCATTATACCAACAGGCACTAAAGTTGTTAAACAGGAAACTGATGATTCCATTGCCACCACAACCCTAACCCTGGGCAATGGTGTAAAGGTGATACTGAAGCCTACCAACTTTAAAAACGACCAGATAATGATTAGCGGCTACAGCTTTGGCGGTACATCGCTGGCCAATGATGATGATTTTACCTCGGCTGATTTTGCTGCCGGTATAATAGGCAACAGTGGTGTTGCCGGTTTTAACCAGGTGCAACTAAACAAGCTATTGGCCGGCAGGGAGGTAACCTTATCCCCTTACATCAGCGCAACTACCCAGGGCATAGCGGGCAATACCACCCCGCGCGATCTGGAAACTACATTGCAGCTGCTTTATTTATATTTTACCCAGCCACGTAAAGACGCGGATGTATGGGCCAGCAATATGCAGCAGGCAAAATCGTTTTTAGCCAACCGCAGCCTCGACCCTACAAACGTATATAAAGATACCGTTGCCGCTGTTTTAAGCAATTATAATTTCCGTAGCGAGGTAACTACTATTGACCAGGTAAACAATGCCAGCCTTGATAAAGCTTACGCGTTTTACAAATCGCGCTTTGCCGATGCAAGCGGTTTTACCTTTACTATTGTAGGTAGTTTTAGTCCTGATAATATAATCCCGTTATTGCAAACTTACCTGGGTGGCTTACCATCATACAACCATCCCGAAACGTATAAAAATTTAAATATACACCCGCCGGCAGGGCAAATAGCCAAAACAGTTTACGCCGGTATTGGCGATAAAGCCACTGTACAACTGGTGTTTAGCGGCCCGTATGAATACAGCGAGGCAAACAACATACAATTAGATGCCCTGGAATCAATTTTGCAGATTAAGCTTACCGAACGCCTGCGCGAGCAGGAAAGCGGTGTTTACTCGCCCGGCGTACATGTTGATTATGTGAAGATACCCGATGGCAGGTACAACCTTAATATATACTTTGGCTGCGCCCCCGAAAACGTGGAGAAACTGATTGCATCTACCATTGATGAAATCAACAAAATAAAACAAAGCGGCGCGGTGCAAACCGATATTGATAAGTTTAAGGCCGAAGATACCCGCTCGACTGAAGTACAGCTGCGCGAGAATATTTTCTGGGCAGGATACATAGCCGGCGGCGCCCAAAACCAGGAAAACCCGCACCGTATCATCAACTTTATGAAGGATCTGGCTACAGTAACACCACAAAGCACTAAGGATGCCGCTAACAAATATTTAAGCGGAGAAAACTTTATCAGGCTGGTATTAATGCCGCAGAAGAAGTAAACCAAATAATTAAAAACTAAAAAGCCCCTCCATTATTGGCGGGGCTTTTTAGTTTTTAATTATTTCATTTTAGTATGAAATGCGAGGTATTGCGCGGTTGAGTTTTCATTGGGTTCATGCACTATTATACCGGTGCATATCCTTTTGTCATTTATTTCAAAGCTAATGCCGGCCACTACATCATCAAAAATAAAAAAGCGTTTGCTGTCCACCTTGTATTGCGCGGCTTTAACCAAATTAAAATTATATTTTTCTATGATGCTTTGCCCGGTCACTCCTGTGCCTAAATAATTGGCAGTTTTAAAGTCGGGGCTGGTAACCCTTATTTCGCTAACCCGACTGGCTTCATCTGCAGTGCCCATTTGCCGCGTAAAAAATACCTGTGTTTCGTAAGTGGTAGTATCATGGCGCTTAAACCACGTTGCTACCATTTTACCCATAGCGGCATCACTGCTATCGGGCTTGCCCAATACCTTAAAAACGCTATCGGCATTTTCATTAAGGCTGATATCGCCAATACTCTGCCCCGGCACTATTAAATGGTCGCTTGAAATAGGATTATCCCTCACTGTACCAAATTTTAAGTGCCGCTGTTTTTGCGTACACCCAAATAATAAAACTACCGCCAGGGCGGCTAAACAATGTTTAAGCATATCTTTACTGTATGTGCAAATGTAACCAAAAAGGCAATATTTTGTTATTCACATTATGATAAGCAAAGGGCAGCAAGTTATCCGCGACTGGTATAAACAAAAAAACTGGCAACAGTTTGCCTTCCAGGGCGAAATGGAGGCTGCTTATTTAAGCGGTTTTTCGGGCCTGCTGAACGCTCCAACCGGCAGCGGTAAAACCTTCGCGCTGTTTTTGCCTTTTTTGGCAGATTACATTAACAAACACCCCGATACCTATACCCAAAAAAAGAATAACGGCCTGCTGATGCTTTGGATAACCCCCTTACGTGCCCTCACCAATGATATTAAAAAAGCCATGCAGGAGGTCTGTGACGAGATAGGCATCCCCTGGCAAATAGCCACCCGCACCGGCGATACGCCCTTGGCCGAAAAACAGGCACTCCGCAAAAAACTGCCAGAAGTACTGCTCACCACCCCCGAAAGCCTGCACCTCATGCTCGCGCAAAAGGATTATCCCAAAATGTTCAGCAGCCTGCAAGTGGTGGTAACGGACGAATGGCACGAGCTATTGGGCACCAAGCGCGGTGTACAGGTGGAATTGGGCTTAAGCCGCTTAAAGCATTTAAAAGAAGTGGATGCTACTGCCCAAACAACTGATGAACTGCATGCCAAAAAAACCCGCACTGCCGATTGGAAAAAAGCAGGTTATACCAAAACCATCCGCCGCCGACTTACCGAGGCTGAGGGCATTTTATGGCAATTTTTGCGCGCGGTAAATACCGGCTGTAAATTCACCCGCGAGCATGAGTTAGTTGAAGAGCAATACGGCTTTGTTTGTGCCGATAAAAGGCTGGTGGTTGAGGTTGAACGCCCATACCCTACCGAAGTCGAAAAAGCTGAATACCAAAAACGAGATGAGGATTTAAGAGAACAAGGCTATACCATCAAACGCTTTACCAATAACGAAGTACTGTATGATCCAGATAAGGCCATTGAAGATATAAAGGCCCTGATGCGGACGCTGGAAACGGTTGAAGATGTAACAACCAAACGCAAAGTTGTCAATTCTGAAGCAGAGCAATTCATCTCCGGTCAGGAATTGCCACAAAACAGCAAACTAAAAATTTGGGGTATATCCGCCACCATCGGCAACCTCGAGGAAGCCGCGCAGGTACTGCTGGGCAATGATTTTCCACCCGAAAAAACCAAAATGGTACGCGCTAACCTGGAGAAAAAACTGGAAATCAAATCCATCATCCCCGAAAACGTGGAAACTTATTCGTGGTCGGGCCATATTGGCTTGCTGCTGCTGCCTCAGGTAATGCAAATTGTGCAGCAGAGCAATACCACGCTCATTTTTACCAATACCCGTTCACAGTCGGAAATTTGGTATCATGCCATACTCGATAATTACCCCGAGTATGCAGGCGTTATCGCCATGCACCACGGCTCGCTGGATAACGAGTTGCGCAACTGGGTTGAGGCTGCCCTGCATGCCGAAGCGCTGAAGGTTGTGGTATGCACATCAAGTTTGGATTTGGGGGTAGATTTTCGCCCGGTTGATTGTGTGATACAGGTAGGCAGCCCCAAAGGCGTGGCCCGTTTTATGCAGCGCGCAGGGCGTAGCGGCCACCATCCCGGCGCGGTTTCAAAAGCCTGGTTTGTGCCAACCAACTCTATGGAACTGCTGGAAGGCGCGGCGCTAAAGGAAGCCATTAAACGCGGCATTTTTGAAAGCCGCGACCCGCTGCTGTTGGCCATGGATGTGCTTATCCAGTTTATGGTTACACTGGCTGTGTCGGATGGCTTCCGTGCCAACGAATTGTTCAGCGAGGTAAAAACCACCTTCGCCTATGCCGACCTTACCCGCGGCGAGTTTAACCAGCTGCTGGAGTTTATAACCACGGGTGGCAAAACGCTGGCACAATACGATGAATTTTTAAAGGTTGAGGTAGAAAACGGCCTGTACAAAGTAAACAACCGTCGCGTGGCCATGCGCCACCGCCTGGGCATAGGCACTATTACCAGCGACCTGAGTCTGCGTGTTCGCTGGCTAAACGGCGGGAATTTAGGCAGTATTGAAGAATATTTTATTTCCAAGCTAAAACCCGGCAGCGTGTTCCGTTTTGCCGGCCACAGCCTGGAGCTGGTGCAGATAAAAGACATGACCGTTTTTGTAAAAAAAGCCCGCACCAACAAAGGCATCATCCCCAGCTGGATGGGCGGACGTATGCCGCTATCATCCCAACTATCAGCCATGTTCCGCGAAAAACTGGATGAGGTAGCCCATGGCAAAGCAATTGATGAGGAAGTGGTAGCCCTGCAGCCGCTTTTCGAGTTACAAAAGCGTCTCTCGCACCTACCACAAAGCCATGAGTTTTTAATCGAATCGTTCAAATCCACCGAAGGCCACCACCTTATTTTTTACCCCTTCGAGGGTCGTTTAGTGCATGAGGGTATGGCATCGCTGCTGGCCTCT
>Ga0302303_10000711_pt1 | contig 25003 bp, 25 predicted proteins | sample III_Palsa_E2_1_FD_194542 | JGI IMG/M metagenome (GOLD analysis project Ga0302303, IMG submission 194542) | Peat permafrost microbial communities from Stordalen Mire near Abisko, Sweden - III_Palsa_E2_1 | ecosystem: Environmental > Terrestrial > Soil > Palsa > Peat permafrost | place: Sweden...
TATCAATCTACCGGGCGAAGTGGCTGTATATTTCCCCCTTTCATATTCATTTGCCGGGCAGGTGGTTATCATTTCGGCAGACAAAGTACACCCGATAGATAAGAGCGCCGCCGAGGTAATGAAATTTGTTATTTCGGGTGGTGTTAGCGGGCTGGATTAATATCTTTTTTCAAACTTCTTATCACTATTAAAATGCTTATCAATATTAATAAGGCACCAAGTATATAAGGCGCTCCCGGAAAATAAACAGCCGAATCTTTATGGGTAAAAAATTTAAAGCTATAACCCATTACCAGCGGGCCAACAACAAGGCTTATGCTGGATAGTAATGTTAAACCACCCTGTAATTCTCCTTGCTCGTTTGCTTCAAATTTACTGGTGATATATCCCTGCAAGGCGGGGCCTGATATGCCGCCAAAGCAATAAGGTATCATATACAGGTACATCTGCCAGCCGTAACTCGAAAATGCGATGAGCAAAAGCCCGACACCATACGATACTAAACCTATGATGATATTTTTCTTCAATCCCCATTTAGGTATCAGGTAACGGATAAGCCATCCTTGTATGCATATCAGCATGAAACCAATAAAAAGCCCGAGGCACCCAACACTGATCATCGACCATTGGAATTTCTCATACACATAAAAAGGTAGTTGGTACTCTACAGCCTTTTGCGCGATGTAAACCAATGTAAAAGCTATGGCCAGGCCTAAAAGCGCCCGGTATTTGCCCAGTTGTATAAACGAGCCTACAGGGTTTGCCCGTTTCCACTCAAATTTACGCCGGTGTGTTTTATCAAGCGATTCAGGCAAAACAAAATAGCCGTACAGAGCATTAAACAAAGCGGCAGCGGCAGCAACCATAAAAGGAAACTTAATATCAATACCTCCCAAAAATGCCCCGCCGGAAACTCCTATAATAAACCCTAAACCCGATGCGGCGCCTACTATGCCAAAGTTGGCTGCTCTTTTATCGCCGGTACTGATATCGGCTATATATGCGGTAGCGGTTGACATGGTTGCCCCGGTTATCCCGGCTATTGTACGGCCAACAAAGAGCCAGAAAACACTGGGGGCAAAGGCCATAAAGGTATAGTCGATACAAAAGCCTATTAAGGATATAAGCAGGATGGGACGCCTGCCAAAACGATCGCTGAGGTTTCCCATTACAGGCGAAAACAGGATCTGCATTATGGCATAAGTAGCGGTTAGCCAACCGTTAATTTCCGAAGCTACTGAAATATTAACGTCGCCAAGTTGTTCCAATAATTTAGGAATAACCGGAATGATGATGGCCAGGCCCATTACATCAATAAAAATGGTAACGAAAATAAAACGAAGCGCTGCCGAGGTTTTTATTTTAGGCTGATTATCCATCCGGAGTAAAAATGTAAAAAAATGTTAAATGTTTTTAAATAGATGCATTTAATTTCTTTTAAAACTTCTGATGGCCAGCAACGCGCTTAAAAGCATCAGTATGGAACCTATGGCAAATGGTGCCCCCGGGAACTGAAAATATGGATTGGGCTTAGTAAAATAATGGAAAGAGCCTAACATAACTATTGGGCCAAAAATAGAGCTTAAGCTCATAAGGCTGGTTAAGCCGCCCTGCAATTCACCTTGTTCATTTGCAGGTACACTTGTGCTCATGTAGCCTTGTAACGCTGGCCCCGCTATACCGCCAAGGCAATAAGGCACTAAAAAAGCGAACATCATCCATCCTTTACCGGCGAAGGCAAAAAGCATTAAGCCTATGGCATATAATACCAACCCTATCCAGATACTACGTTCCTGGCCAAGTTTTGGAATGATGATCCTGATCAAGCCGCCTTGCACCAGCGCTACTAACAAACCAACCGTGCCAAGGGAATAGCCAACCATAGCTTCGTTCCAGTTAAATTTATACATGGTGTAGAATGTCCATGCGCATTGTACCGCCTGTACCGCAAAGTAAATCAGGAATAGTGAAATAGCAAGCCCAATTACTGATTTGTATTTTTTTAGTTGTATGATAGCACCCCATGGGCTGCACCTTTTAAGTTCAACCGGCCTGCGATGCGCTTTATCTAATGATTCAGGCAAAATAAAATAGCCATAGGTGGCGTTTAGCAAGGCCAGTAAAGCCGCCGCTATAAACGGGTAGTGTACATTATATTTACCAAGTATGCCGCCAATTACAGGCCCTATAATAAAACCTACCCCGAAGGCCACGCCAACCATACCGAAATTTGCAGCCCTTTTTTCGGGTGTGCTTATATCAGCAATATAGGCTGATGCAGTAGTGAAACTGGCCCCGGTAATACCGGCAACAATACGCCCAACAAACAGCCAGGCTATGGTTGGTGCAAAAGCCGAAAACATATAATCAACACTAAACCCAAGCAATGAGCAAAGCAATACCGGCCTGCGGCCAAACCTGTCGCTCAGATTGCCTATAAGAGGGGCAAACAAAAACTGCATGCCTGCATAAGCAAAGGTAAGCCACAGCGCATAAGCCGACGCATCGCTTAAATTGCCATGAATTAAACGCTCAATTAGTTTGGGTATTACGGGTATAATAATACCCAGGCCCATTACATCAATTAAAAGCGTAGCAAAAATAAAACCTAAAGCCGCCTGGCGTTTTTTGGGTAGAGGTTCATCCATGGGCGCAAAATAACAACTAATGCTTAAATATCTATATTAATTTTTGATGCATTAGATTCCTGCCTAAAGTAAATGGCATAATAGGGTATAGGCTTTTTATGGCTCGATCCACAAAACAGAATTACCTGTTCCATACTGATTTTGTTCCCATAGCGGATTGCCCGGATCGATCATCCAATTGCCATCCACAATAAACTTATACAGATACTTACCGGGTTTAAGGCGCATACTTATGCTCCATTCATCACCCGTATGGGCTAAAGTATAACTATCAGTACTCCAATTATTGAAGCTGCCCGATAGGATGATCCTTTTTGCATTACCATATCCTTTTATTTTAAAGGTATGATTTGGTTTAACCGCCAAAAAGTTATTGGCTTGTCCATTTTCAACGCTAATGTTTTGGTTTAGCGGGTCTAACACCCATTGTTCATCGACAATGAATTTATAATTGTAATTACCGGCAGGCAATATAACCGGCACCGACCAGCCATCTATTGTTTTTTGCAGTTTTATTTTATCCGGTTTCCAATTATTAAAATTGCCTGCTATATATACGTTTTTAGCTTTGGTATAGCCATTAAGGGTAAAATATACCGCGTTGCCTAATTTTATAACGGAGGTCATTATCCCATCCTCATCTTTGTATTTATCAGGGTTTGCAGGGTCGGTTATCCATTTGCCATCAACCATAAAGCGGTAGGCCTGTGTGCCGTCATGCAAATAAAGTGGCAACTCCCAGGTATCGCCTTTTTTCTCAAATAATAGCTCATTGGCATCCCAGTTGTTAAAGCTGCCTGCCAAAGTAACCTTTCGCACTGCCGGGAAACCTTTTAATTTAAAAGTATAGTTATACTTAAAATAAACCGAATTAACGTTTCCTGCGCCATCATCAACATTTACCAGGTTATCTGGGTCGTCCATCCAGCGGCTATCGGCAATAAATTTATATTCGTAGCCATCAGGGCTTAGTTTTATATCAATTGCCCAGCCCGTAGGGGTTTTGTTCATCAGGCCTTTTAAAGTACTCCAATCATTAAAACTACCCGACAGAAATACCCGCCGTGCCGATAAATGCCCCTGCAACAAAAAGCGGGTTAGGCCATTAGGCAATTCAATTACTGATGGATTTGAAAATTTATTGATACCATAATCCGCATCATCCAAATAACCATGCCTGGTATTGTTTTTAATGATCTTACCGGTAATAACATAAGGGCTAAGCTGCGGGTTGTTATTTATATCCTTTAGCGGCCTGCTGTATTGCACCAGGTTGCCATCCTTTCCAATCAATATCCAGCCATCGTTTTTCAATGCGGAAACATCTCCCTTTAAAAAGGCCTGTTTATCTGTTTCGCTGATACCGGCCCTTTTTAATATGCTGTCGATATCGGTTTTTGGTGAATTAAGATCGATAAGAAGAATAAGTTTTTTACCATTGGCTATCAGGTTATTGCGCGTTTGACCTATAGCATTGGGTATGCTAAACAGCAGCAACAAAAACATGATAATATATTGCCCGTAACGCCTCATAATTATTGGTTAGTGTAAATGTACATTTCAAATTCCTTTTTAACGAAATTGATACTGAAAACGCCCCGCGTAAAAAAATCATAGCCTAATATGCCATCAATATTATGATCGTATGCTTTGCCCATTTTGTCGAGGCTGGTTATTAAAACACGGTTCCGGGTAAACTGCTGATCGCCAATTATAAGTTTATCAAACCGCGCATATAAAACTTCGAAACTTGTGCCGCCCACGCCTGTAAGTTTCGACCTGCTAATGATCTGCATGGATTTAATGAGCCTCCGCGATCTGCTATAATCTAAAAGGTTTGTTTCGGCACCGGTATCAAAAACAAACCACATGCTTTTATCGTTAACACTGCCTTTTAAAAAAATAATATCATCCAGGTATTTAAAAGATGTTTTCAAAAACGGGTTGCGGAATACCTGCTCATCCGTTGGTATGTTTCCGTCGTTATCAAGCTTATGAATATAAAGTAAGTTGTTGATCAGGTCGAAAGTAATGGCAAATTTGGCAAACAGGCGTGTGCCCAGCAAACCAAGTATTTTTATACCCCGCCCGTTTTCAATGCCCGACAGGTCGGTAACATCGGCAGTTAGGCGGCTATAATGCAGATCAAGGATAGAGAAGTTGTGTACTATCGTAGTAAATGTATTCTCTGTCTCGCCGTTTACACCACCTGATTGTTTGTCATCCATTTTTGGCGCGTCCCTAAAATAAGTCGCGTTTAAAACAAGGTATGGCGCACCGGTATCCATCACAAAATTTCCTTCAACAGAGTCTACCCGCGCTTCTACAATAATTAAGTTCCCGGCTCTTTTTAATGGTACAATAAGTGTTTGAAAATCGCCATAAGGTGCAGGGTCATCAGGCACAACCCTGGCATTTTTAAAGCTGATATTGCCAACCATAAACTTTCCGGCACACTCACCCTTATACCCGCTTAAAAGCAGGGATATGATAAGCAGGGAAAGTAAATGTTTGCGCATCGGTTAAATAGTCTTAGTATTTAATAAGACATGGATTTCCCCATAACGTTACATTTATAAAAAATATGTACCGCGCATAAAAAATCCCCGGGTAAAGCTGCCGGGGACTTTTTATAATAATGACTATTGACTCAAGACTCCCGACTCAGGGCTCACTTCAACTCCCTGTCTGCCGATTGCCTTTCAACCATCCAGCCGGGGTATTCTTTTGGCAGGGCGCTTACCTCGTCAATTCTTTTAAGCTCATCGTCGGATAATTGCAGTTCGGTTGATTTGATGTTATCATTCAGCTGATCGATATTTTTAGCGCCGATGATGGTGCTGGTTACACCTTTCTGTAGCCTCACCCAAGCCAGGGCAACAGCCGCGGCCGATACTTTATGATGTTTGCCTATATCGGCTATCACATCAATAATATCAAAAGATTTCTCTTTGTTGATGGGTGGGAAGTCGAAGTTATCACGCCTTGAACCGCCTGCTTTTTCCTTATCGCGGGTGTATTTGCCGGATAGAAAGCCACCTGCCAAAGGGCTCCAGGGCATCATTGCCAGGTTTTGGTCGGCGGCAAGCGGTAAAATTTCACGCTCAATGTCGCGCCCCGCTAACGAGTAAAAGTATTGCATGCCTGCAAACTTGTTCCAGCCATGTTTTTCGGCTATGCCCAGGCCTTTCATTACCAGCCATGCGGGCCAGTTGCAAATAGCTATATAACGTACCTTACCCGTTAAAACAATATCATTTAAAGCACGCATGGTTTCTTCTACAGGTGTTTTTGGGTCGAAGCCGTGGACGTATAATATATCTATATGATCCAGTTGTAAACGCTGTAAACTTTCATCAACCGACTGAAAAATATGATAGCGCGACAGGCCAACATAGTTTTTGCCTTCACCCATGCGGCCACGTACCTTGGTGGCTATCACCAGTTCGTTTCGGTTAAGGCCAACATCTTTTATTGATTGCCCCAGTAATTTCTCCGATTCGCCGTAGGAGTAGACGTTGGCCGTATCGATAAAATTAATGCCGGAATCAACAACCACCTTCATCAGTTCGTTGACTTCCTTTTGTTGTACACTGCCAATGTTTTCCCAATAGCCCTTGCCGCCAAACGTCATGGTGCCAAAGCAAATTTCGGATACCACCACGCCGGTGTTCCCTAAAAAATTGTATTTCATAAGATGTGAGATTTGTGTGTTTCAAAAGTAACTATCGCAAATAGGTTTTGTTCTTAGGTATCGTCAGCATATGGTAAAATATGTGCTATAATCAATTAGAAAATTAATTCAAGGTGTAAAAACTTAACCTATGCAGTATTGTTGTTATCGCAATGAACCGTCTCCTGAAAAAACTCGAAAAAATTGGCCGCGACCCTAAGGTCACTGCTAAATCTGTCGGCCTGCGTTATGCATCCGATTCAACCCCCGGCTATACCCGTAAAAAAGCCGGCAAAGGCTGGAGTTTTTATGATGCGAATGGTAAACTGGTGAAAGATAAAGATCTGGTAACCCGCTTTAACAAACTGGTGATCCCGCCTGCTTATACCAACGTTTGGATATCGCCATACGAAAACGGGCATCTGCAATTTACGGGCACTGATGCCGCAGGCCGTAAACAATACCGCTATCACCCCGATTGGAATAAGATCCGCAATCAATCAAAATATCACCGCCTGCAAACATTTGCGGCACATTTGCCCCAAATTCGCGAGCAGGTGGAAAAAGACCTGGCGCGCCATAACCTCGGGCATGAAAAGGTGGTTGCTTTGGTGATCAGGCTGATGGAATTAACCAGCATCAGGGTAGGGAATGAATCATACAAAAAACTGTATGGCTCGTTTGGGTTGACAACACTGATGAACCGGCATGTGGATATTAAAGGCTCAACCCTTAATTTTGAGTTTAAAGGTAAAAAGGGCGTTTTTCATAAGATATCCTTACAAAGCAAAAAGCTGGCGCGGCTGGTTAAGCAATGCCGCGATATACCGGGCAGGGAGCTTTTTCAATACTACACCGAGGATGGGCAGCATTGCACCATAGGCTCGGGCGATGTGAATGATTATTTAAAGAATGTTACCGGCGAGGATTTCACGGCGAAGGATTTCCGTACATGGGCAGGGAGTGTAAGCTCACTGTATGCTTTTAAAGAAGCCGGGGAGTTTGACAACATTACCGAATGCCGTAAAAAAATTGTGAGCGTGCTGGATGAGGTTGCCTTGAATTTGGGTAATACACGTACTGTTTGCAAAAAATATTATGTGCACCCAACCATTATAAAAAGTTACGAAGAGGGTAGCCTTTTCCGTTATTTAAAAAAGATAGATGATGACCGGGATATTAAAGCCGCAGAATTAAATTTAGCCGAAAAAGCCTTATTGCAAATATTGGGTCACGAAAAATTGGCGGAGGCCAGTTAGTGCCTATATTTATGGCGTATTTAATCCGCATATATAAATGTCGCTAAAAACTACAGTAATTACGGGTGCCACATCGGGCATCGGCAAAGAAACCGCCTTAGCGCTGGCAAAAAAAGATCATACGCTTTACCTGCTGGTGCGCAATACTATAAAAGGCGAAGGGCTTAAAGCGGATATAATAGCCCAAACAGGCAATAAAAATATCCATGTAGTAAAATGCGACCTCGCCGACCTGCAAAGTGTGCGCCATGCTGCCGATGAGCTAAAGACAAGCTTATTTGCTATAAATGTGCTGATAAATAATGCCGGTGGTATGTTTGATAAGCGTGAGCTAACTAAGGACGGTTTTGAAATGACCTTTCAAACAAACCATTTAGGCCACTTTTTGCTTACACAGAGCCTGATGCCTTTGCTGGAAAAAGGCCATGCCCGTATCATCAATATAAGTTCCGACGCGCATAAAATAGGCAAGGCTAATTTTGACGACCTGCAGTGGGGGCAGCAAAAATATTCGGCAATGAAGGCTTATGGAATGGCTAAGCTGTTTAATATATATTTCACCAAGTCGCTTGCTGAAAAGTATGCAGATAAGGGTATCTCATCCTTCGCGGTACATCCGGGCATCGTAAATACAAGCTTTGGGGCCGGGGTAGGAGGGTTTAGTAAGTTTTTATTAGCAATAGCCCGCCCGTTTATGATCTCGCCCGAAAAAGGCGCGGAAACCAGTGTTTACCTTGCCACCGAACCCGGTATGGAAGCTAAAAGCTGCCAGTATTTTACAAAGAAAAAAATGGTTAAATCGTCCGTGTTATCATGGAGCGAGGCAAACAGGAATAAACTTTGGGATATTAGTAAGAAGTTGGTGGGAAATATACGTCTATAGCTTAGTCATCCCGAACTTGTTTCGGGATCTCATAGGACACGTAGCCTTCATACAGGCAACTTAGCGTGAGATGCTGAAACAAGTTCAGCATGACACGTTTTTATACAATTAACAAATGCGCATAACATTAATAGGCTCCGGCAATATAGCTACCCATTTGGGCGCTGCTTTTAGAAATGCAGGGCACCGCATAGTACAGGTTTACAGCCGCAATATGCAAAATGCGGCATTGCTGGCCTACCACATAGGCGCCGAAGCAATTGACGACTTAAACAGCATCAACCCCGAAACAGATATTTTTATCATCGCGATTAGTGATGATGCCATCGCATCTATTGTACAGCAATTAGCTAAATACGATAAACTCATCGTCCATACCTCCGGCGCGACTGATCTATATACTTTGTTAGCTTTTACTGATAAAGCGGGTGTATTTTATCCATTGCAAACATTCAGCAAAACAAAAGAAGTTGATTTTAGGACAGTACCTTTATGCATTGAAGGGGCAACCGAAAGTGCCACCCAAGCCTTAAAAGAGCTCGCCCAGGGCATTAGTAATAATGTTTATATCATTGACTCATCACAACGTAAAACATTGCACCTGGCGGCTGTATTCGCCTGTAATTTCTCTAACTACTTGTATTCGGTTGCGCAGGAATTATTAGCAAAGCAAAATATAAATTTTGACCTGCTGCGTCCGCTCATTTTAGAAACTGCCCAAAAAGTACAGGAACATCTGCCTGCTGATGTACAAACCGGCCCCGCTGCGCGTAAAGACATCAAAACAATAGATATGCACCTGAATTTGCTTAAGGGCGAGCCCGAATTAGAGCAAATTTACAGGCTGTTAAGTCAGGGTATTATCAAAAAGGATAATGGGGGTAACGCTTCGTAAGTAATTTTGCTACTTTTGCCAAAATGAATATTTTTAAGGTTAAGATAAACTTTGAGGAAAAAGGGCACGAATCAATCGAGTTGCCTATTGCCGAAGGTGAATCAGTTTTGGATGTTTGCCTGGAAAATGGTATCGAACTGCAACATAATTGCGGCGGCGTTTGCGGATGCAGCACCTGCCATATATATGTAAATAAGGGTATGGATAGCATACAGGAAATATCAGATAAAGAAGAGGATTTCATCGACAGGGCTGTTAACCCGCGCATAACTTCGCGTTTAGGTTGCCAATGCGTGATCATTGATGGAGATATTGAAGTAACTTTACCAAACCAGTCGCAGTTTTTGGGACATTAATACCTGATCATTAGATTAATTTCTACTCATAACATAAAAAAATGGCCGACACTAAATTCGCCTTACCTATACACTGGAACGATCACGAAGATATTGCTATGGAACTTTACGAAAAGTTTGGCGATGATTTTAACGAATCGAAAATATACCGCATCCGTTTTACCGATCTGCTGGAATGGGTTTTAACCCTGCCTAATTTTGCAGGTACACGCGAGCAATCAACCGAAGGCCACCTGGAACAAATACAATCTGCCTGGGTATATGAGTGGCGGGATAATCAATAGTTCAGTATGCAGTTTTTAGTCGGCAGTTAGTATAATAAAAATCAATGGAATCATTCCTGAATAAACTTAAAGACATAACCACATTTATTTTTGATGTGGATGGGGTACTTACCGATGGCTCTGTTTTTGTAACCGAGAATGGTGAACAGGCCCGTGCTTTTAATATTAAGGATGGTTACGCCATACAATTGGCCGTAAAATGCGGATACCAGGTTTGTGTAATTTCGGGTAGCCGCTCAAAAAGCGCTGTTTATCGCCTTAATAGTTTGGGTGTAACCGATGTTTATATGGGTACCCATACTAAAGAGGAGCGTTTAAAGGTTTATTTAGAAGAAAAGATCACCCATTCATCTAACGTATTGTACATGGGCGATGACATACCCGATGTAGGCGCTATGAAACTGGCCGGCTTGCCGGTTTGTCCGGCTGATGCTGTTGAAGAAATTAAAGCTGTAAGTTTGTATGTTTCGCCATATCCCGGTGGTAAAGGCTGCGCCCGCGATGTTATTGAAAAAGTGTTGAAGGTGCAGGGCAAATGGATGAGCGACCAGGCATATAGCTGGTAATTTTTGGTTAGAAGTTTGCAATTGGCAGTTTGCAGTAAAACCAGCCAATTGCAAACTGCTCACCGGTAACTGCAAACTGAATAACTATGAACCATAAAATAATTCTCGCTTCCAAATCCCCCCGCAGGCAGGAGCTGTTAAGGCTGATGGATGTTGATTTTACGGTGGTATTAAAAGAAGTGGATGAATCGTACCCGGATGGCTTATCGCCGCAGGAAATAGCCCTGTACATTGCCACGAAAAAAGCTGAAGCATTTGATGAAACCGTAGGGGATGAGGTAGTGCTTACTGCCGATACGATTGTAGTTATTGACGGCCTGATATTAGGCAAACCCGAAACACCTGAACATGCTGTTGAGATGCTGCAACTATTATCTGGCAGGGTACACCAGGTGATCACCGGTGTTTGCCTGCTGCATAAGCACCAATATAATAAGTTTTTTGATGTGTCCGAAGTGTTCTTCCGTAAACTTACCGATAAGGAGATCACCAGTTATGTTGAAAAATATCAACCCTTAGACAAAGCCGGCTCTTACGGCATACAGGAAAGGATAGGATTGATTGGCATTGAAAAAATTAATGGTTCCTATACAAATGTTGTTGGCTTACCTACCGAGAAGCTTTATCAACAGCTAAAAAATATTTAAAAACCCACATGTCATTTCGACGAGGAACGAGGAGAAATCCTATACGCTAAGCCCGTTTGTTTTTGCATGTATAAGTTTTCTCACCTGCCCCAAATTATTGCCCACCTCGTGCAGGTTCGAAATGACATGGTACAAAAAAAGAGACACAAAGTATTGTGCCTCTACATAAAATCTATTGCAAACTGTAAACTGCCTACTGCAAACTGTGCTACGTCGTATAACCTAATATCTTCAGCACCTGCTTGCTATTCTGCTCTTCACCAAATACTTCAAAGTTGAAGGTTTCATCGCGGTTTCTGCGGATGATAACATGCTTTGGCGATGGCAGCAGGCAATGGTGTATGCCGCCGTAGCCACTTAATACTTCCTGGTAAGCTCCAGTATTAAAAAAGCCTACATATTGCACCTTACGCGTTTTAGGCATAAATACGCTGTTCATATGCGCTTCCTGGTTGTAATAATCCTGACCATCACAAGTGATGCCGCCCATATTTACACGCTCATATTCGCTATCCCAGTTATTAATCGGCAATAAAATATATTTTTGGTTTAGCGCCCAAACATCAGGCAGGTTGGTAATGAATGATCCATCAAGCATCAGCCATCTTTCACGGTCGTTTTGTTGTTTACGACCTAAAACCTTGTACAATATGCCCGAAGCTTCGGCAACGGTATATTTGCCAAATTCGGTTATGATATCAGGTTCTACGGTATCATGCTCAGCGCAGATCTCTTTTATACGGCTTACAATTTCATTGATCATGTATTCATAATCAAAATCAAAAACCAGCGAGTCTTTAAAAGGCATGCCGCCGCCAATATCAAGGGTATCTAAATGAGGATTTACTTTTTTAAACTTGCAGTACAGCGTAACATATTTCTCCAGCTCGTTCCAGTAATAAGGGGTATCCGAAATACCCGAGTTGATAAAGAAATGCAGCAACTTAACCTGGAAATTCGGGTTATCCTCTATCTTGTTATGATAAAAGTCAAGGATATCTTCCATCCTTATACCCAAACGTGAGGTATAAAACTGCGAATCAGGCTGTTCTTCCGCCGCTATGCGTATGCCCAGGTTGCAAGGTGAATCAAGTTCTATCTCGTCATCGTACAGGTTAAACTCCTCTTTATTATCAAGCACCGGCACAATGTTTTTAAAACCATCATGCAGCATATCAATAATATAGGTTTTATACTGAAAAGTTTTAAACCCGTTACATATTACGGTGATATCCTTGGTTACGGTGCCTTTTTTCTCAAGCGCGTCAATCATCGGCATATCAAAGGCTGATGATGTTTCCAGGTGGATATCGTTTTTAAGCGCTTCCTCAACCACATGCTTAAAGTGCGAACTTTTGGTGCAATAGCAATATTTGTAGCTGCCGCGATAATTGTTTTTTATAATGGCCTGCTGGAACAACAGTTTTGCCTGCTGTATTTTTTTTGAGATGATAGGGATATAAGTAAAGCGCAGGGGAGTGCCGTACGTTTCAATCATTTCCATCAAATTCAGATCATGAAAATATACTTCATCATCGATGATCTCAAAACCTTCCTGGGGGAAACCTACACTTAGGTCAAGAAATTCCTGGTAACTCTGCATCTATTAAAATTTTGGCAAAAATGTAATTTTCTAATGGGATATTTATCAAAACTTTATAGTAGTAGTGTAATTATTTTTATTTAGTCCATAGTTCATGGTTGATAGTCCATTGCAAAATCTCAGCTATTGACTATAATCTATGGACTATTGACCATAGACTATCGACTATTCGCCAACTGGCAAATGCACCTCTGCTATCATGCAACGGGCACTGCCGCCACCATTTTTTTCGATAGTATTTATATCGCTATAAACCAGTTTGCCATATTTGCCAAGGGCGACTTTCTGTTCGTGATAAAGTGAATTAAAAGCACTTTGAGACATCACTATCAAATGCTCGCCATCTTTATTCTTAACCTCCAGCATATTGCCTGCAAACCGGTTCATCTGGGCAAATGATATATCGATAATTTCTTTTTGGGTTGATCTTAATGATTCCACAACCACAACTCGCTCATGCGGATTAGGAACACTATCCAAACAGATAACCGCGAACTTGCTGCCTAAACACATCAGCACATTGGTATGGTAAATAGCTTTACCATGTTCATCAACCGCGTCAAAACTAAGGGCTTTGTAGCCGGTTTGCTCGCAAAAAACAGCCAATACATCCCGGTCAGTTCGGGGCGATATGCAGGCGTAGGCTATTTTATTATCCCTGTCCAACACCATGCTGCCTGTTCCCTCTAAAAACTTATTATCAGCCTCAAAGCGGCTCAGGTCAACAATATGATGCACCTTAAACTTATCCTCTAATTGCGAAATAATATCTTCCCTGCGCTCCAGCCTGCGGTTTTCGGCCTGCATGGGGTACAGGAATACGTTACCATCGCCATGAAATGATACCCAGTTATTAGGGAAAATAGAATCGGGGGTATGTGGTTCTTTGGTGTCGTCAATAACGGTAACATCAACACCGTTTTGCCTTAATGTATTAGCGAGGTTGTTAAACTCAATTAAGGCCTTATCCTGTATTTCCTTTTGGCCCGTATCATCTTTATTCTGAAAAGCATTGCTTTCTGCTGTTTGCTCATTAAAGCCGAAGTTAACCGGCCTGATCATTAATATATGTGAGGTAGCTTGCATATTTCGAACCGGGATTTTCAGGATTTTACCCATTACCCGGATGTTTATAAAGTTTATTAATTCAATAAATTAATTTGTTGTTGCTTATCATCAATTCCTTTAAATTCGTTCAATCCTGGTTTACAGTACCTTATCTCTAAAAAGCGGCATGCTCATACAATGAAACCCACCGCGGGCCCTTGAAAGTTCAGCCGAGGGCATTAAAATTAATGTATCTTTCATTGTTTGCGGGTCGATCTCATTGGTTTCAAACTTTTCAAGCAGTTCTGCTACCTTGACTACCTTAAAGCCGTTTTGTTTAAAAGCCTCTACGGTTTTGTCATTCCTGTCATAACCCAAAACTACGCCCTCTTTTACGGCAAGCAGGTTGCATGAGTCAGTCCATTGCTCGCGGGCATCATACGGGAAAGCGTTATTGCCCGAATAAATGAACTTTACCGGCTCCTTGCTTTGCAGGTCGTGTTCGCTTATGTTTGCTAGCAGGTCTTCAATACAATCGAATTTCTTTGGTTTTTTGCCCTTTCTAAACTGGATGATTTCCGTCCTGTCCTTCGCTTTTTTATCGGCAAACCAAGCAATCGGCTCCTTATCTTCAACTGAATTTTCGCCACTGGCCAACGAGCCTAATAAAACCCACATATTGCGTTTTACCTGGGTAAAAACAGTATCGATATGCATATAATCGCGCTTGTGCGGAATTTTTACAACGGTTACCTTTTTTACCACATCGTTTTCAAAAAGCAACTTTATAGCTTCATTGGCGCCGCTGGTTGAGGTGCGCTCGCTGCAGCCAATGATCAGGTGCTGCGGACTAACCATCATTACATCACCGCCCTCTAAAGTGGTTTTGTCTATGTTGTCCTCACCGGGGCGCAAAAAGTGCTGCATGCTTTCGGGTATTTCCAGTATATTCCCCTGGTAGCTTGCAAATAGTGGGTGGTTGAAAAATATGTACCTCATCAGCAAGGTTTCGCGTGCGCGTGCCTTTTTTGCCGGGCGGTTGAGCAGCATATAATTATTTATAGCGATGCCTATATCGCGCGAAAATATCAGGTTAGGAATAGGGGCGAAAATCATCTCGTCGCCCGCCAACGAGCCCGATATTAATATTTTGGCTAATTCTATGGGGTTGGTATCAATCAAATTCTCCTGCAAACGGTAATTACAGCTTTCAATAGCACAAACCGATGCCACCAGCTTTTTGCGGATGCCCGCATCCTGTAATATATCGGCCAGTAAATTTTGTATCTCAATCACCTTACCCGATGCATGGAAACCCTTATTATCGGGTTTGAAAAACGCGCGTTTTTGCGCCGCGCTGTCTATCAGCTTAAGCTTGCCCTTAATTTTGTCAGGATCAAGAAAATACATCAGCAGCTTTACGTAGTAATCATACTCATTTTTGCGTACGGTATCTAAATGTACAATATCTTCAAAAAGCCAGTCCTGTGCTTTGGAAGGCACTACTTTACCCAGCCCACTATCGGGGCTATGGATCAATAAACTGCGTAAATTGCCTATTTCAGATGTGACATCTATTTTGAAATCCTCGTTCTTAAGTATCATAAATTGGTAAAAGAAAGAGCAAAGCTAAGACTTTTTCTTTGTCATCCTGAGCGATAGCGAAGGATCTATTGTACAAGCAACCGGTCACCAGGCGCTTGGTACAGAACGCGATTAGATACTTCGCTACGCTCAGGATGACAAAAATGGGGTAATATTATCCTAAAAATCCTATCAATCAATAAATCGTGTTATTTTTGCGCGATGGATTTTATTATTGAAGCTACCGTTAAAGCTGTTAAACAACTGTACCAAATCGATATTGCCGCTGCCGATGTAAACCTGCAGGAAACACGCAAGGAATTTGAAGGCCAGGTTACCATAGTTACTTTTCCGTATACGAAGTTTTCACGTAAATCGCCCGAGCAAACGGGTAATGAGATAGGGGCGTATCTTAAAACTGAACTACAGGAAATTGCTGCTTTTAATGTGATAAAAGGCTTCCTGAATTTATCTATAGCCGATGCCTATTGGTTAAACCAACTCTACACTCAAATTTTACCTGATAGTTTCGCGGTAGCAAAGCCCAACGGTAAAAAAGTGATGGTTGAGTATTCATCGCCCAATACCAACAAACCGTTGCATTTAGGGCATGTACGTAATAATTTGCTGGGCTTTTCGGTAGCGCAGATATTGGCCGCTGCCGGTTTTGAGGTGGTAAAAGCCAACCTGGTGAATGACAGGGGTATCCACATTTGCAAATCCATGCTGGCCTGGCAACTTTTTGGTAATGGTGAAACACCGGAATCAACTGGCATGAAAGGCGACCACCTGGTAGGAAAATACTATGTGATATTTGATAAAGAATATAAAAAGGAAATAGAGTTTTTAAAGTCAGAAGGCCAAACAGAGGAAGAAGCCAAAAAGAATGCCCCGCTTATAAAACAAGCGCAGGAAATGCTGTTGAAGTGGGAGGCAGACGATGAGAATGTCATCAACCTTTGGAAAACCATGAATACCTGGGTGTATGATGGTTTTGGTAAAACTTACAAAGCCTTAGGCGTTGATTTTGATAAATTCTATTATGAATCCAATACCTATTTATTAGGCAAAGATATTGTTGAGGAAGGGCTTGAAAAAGGTGTGTTCTTTCAAAAAGAGGATGGTTCGGTTTGGATAGACCTTACTCCCGACGGCCTTGATGAAAAGCTTGTACGCCGTTCGGACGGCACTTCTGTTTACATGACACAGGATCTGGGTACCGCGCAGCTAAAATATGATGATTTCCGTATGGATGAATCTATTTATGTGGTGGGTAACGAACAGGATTATCACTTTAAAGTGCTTTTCCTGATACTGAAAAAGCTGGGCAAAAGCTGGGCTAAGGGTTTATACCATTTATCCTACGGTATGGTCGACCTGCCATCGGGTAAAATGAAATCGCGCGAAGGTACGGTTGTTGATGCCGACGACCTGATCGGCGAAATGGAACAGACCGCCAAAGAACAAACCGAAGCGCTGGGCAAAACCAATGATTTTAAGGAAGAGGATAAACTTGAGCTATACCATACTATAGGCATGGGCGCGTTAAAGTATTTTTTACTTAAGGTTGACCCTAAAAAACGATTGTTGTTTGATCCTAATGAATCGGTGGATTTTCAGGGGCATACCGGGCCATTTATACAATACACACATGCCCGTATCAAATCTGTTTTGAGCAGGGCAGGAGTAGCTTATGCTGATAAGCTAGCTGTTGAAGAATTAGCTGCTGTTGAGCGCGACCTGATCGTTACTTTAAGCCAATACCCAACCATCATAAGCGAAGCGGCTGCGGCTTATAGTCCGGCGGTTATTGCCAATTATATTTATGAACTGGCAAAAGCATATAATAAGTTTTACCACGAAAAATCAATCCTCCAGGCCGAAGATGAGCAGTTAATGAAATTCCGTTTACAGCTTTCCGCGGCATCAGCCAAAGTTATCAGCAACGGAATGGGTTTGCTGGGTATTGATGTGCCGGAACGGATGTAGAACCCACTAACCCCCTGAAGGGGGAACAAATAGTACAAAAAACAAAAAGCCCTTAACTGAATGTTAAGGGCTTTTCTATTATCTTATTCCCCTTTAGGGGGTTAGGGGGCTTATCTCCAATGTCCTCTGCGCCATGCATAACCGCGTGGGCCATGGTACCAGGCACCAGCTACATAAACACGGCCTGAACGTGGCCTTGCCCAATGCCCGCGTGCATGTACATAAGCACCGCCGCTATATACCCAGTCGCCATCAATCCATACGGCGCCCGCATAAGGTGCTGCAGGCCTTGCATAATAAACGTCGGTAGGTTGGGCGGTAACATAATATTCGCCCGTACAAGCCGACATAAACAGTGATCCTGCCAAGGCAGCAACGATCCCCAATTTTGTTAATGTTTTCATAAGTTTTTGTTTTTTTATAATAATATTTATGTGACAAACAAATACATGAAAAGTTTAAATATTATTTACTATTAAATTTCTCGGCCACTACCAGATCTTTGCTCCCGGCAACATATTTATAAAACCCGCTGCCCGATTTTACACCTAAATGCCCGGCTGTTACCATGTTAATTAATAGGGGGCATGGTGCATATTTTTGGTTACCAAAACCGGTATATAATACATTTAAAATAGCCAAACATACGTCCAGGCCAATAAAATCGGCAAGCTGTAAAGGGCCCATAGGGTGTGCCATGCCTAACTTCATAACGGTATCAATCTCATCAACCCCGGCAACGCCTTCAAACAGGGTATAAATAGCTTCGTTTATCATCGGCATTAAAATACGGTTGGCTACAAAACCGGGGTAATCATTCACTTCAACAGGTGCTTTACCTATTACCCGCGATAGTTCCATTATTTTATGGGTTACCTCATCGGTAGTAGCATATCCCCTGATAACTTCTACCAGTTTCATTAATGGCACCGGGTTCATAAAGTGCATACCTATTACATTGCCCGGCTTTTTTGTTACCGATGCTATTTGTGTAATGGATATGGATGAGGTGTTGGAAGCCAGTATAGTGTCCGCACTGCATATTTCGCTTAGTTGCTTAAATAAGTTTAGTTTAATTTCGCGGTTCTCTGTTGCGGCTTCTATTACCAGGTCGGCTTTGGCGGCTGCAGTTTTCAGGTCGGTATAGGTGGTGATATGGCTTAGCGTATTTGCTTTGGCCTTTTCATCAATGGTTCCTTTTTTTATTTGGCGGTCAAGGTTATTAGTGATGGTTTGCAAGGCGCGGGTTAAGGCTTCGGGGCTGGTGTCAACCAGGGCTACACTAAAGCCATGCTGTGCAAAAGTATGCGCTATCCCATTCCCCATAGTGCCGGAACCTATTACTGTAATGTTTTTCATACGGTCGGTTTATAATATAATGCTAAGGTGAAGCAATTTCTTTATTTGGCAAAATCCGGTGGATAATTATAGATCGATATATGCGCCGGCACCGGTGATGGATCGTCTATTTATTGATTCAAATTCGGGTAAGTGCCCAAGCAATTTAACCCCGGTATAAGCTAAAATGTATTTTTCCGAATCTGCATCGGCTTTGCCATTAAATATTATTCCTTTTATAGCAATAGTATATTGTTTTAATAAGGCGATAGATAATAAAGTATGATTAATACTTCCCAGATAGTTCTGCGAAACCAGTATCACTCCTGCATTTAAATGTTTGATCAGGCCTATCATCAAAAAATCATCATTCAGTGGCACCATTAAGCCGCCTGCGCCTTCAATGATTAGCTCGTTATTTGTTTCAGGAAGGATGAAATTCTTAGCATCGATTGTGATTCCATCAATAGCGGCTGATTTATGCGGCGAGTAGGGTTGGGTTAACCGGTATGTTTCGGGATGGAAGACCGTTTTTGTATTCGATACCAGGCTTTTCACTTTCAAGGTATCGCTATTATCCAGATCGCCGGATTGTACGGGTTTCCAGTAATCAGCTTTCAGTTTTTCAGTTAATACGGCTGATACGATGGTTTTACCTATCCCCGTACCAATCCCGGTAACAAATAGCGGCTGTTTATTCGGCATTTATCAGTTTATTAATAGTATCTGTTAGCTGCATGATCTCATCCTTGGTATTAAAGGCATGCAGGCATATCCGTATCCTTTCAGTCCTCTCAGGCACGGTTGGGCTAAGTATGGCTCGAACATCAAGTCCGGCATTTTGAAACTGCAGGGCGGCTTGTTTGGCCTTATCGTTACTGCCAAATATCATGCATTGTATCCCGCTATCACTTTTGAGCAGGGGATAGGCAGCACTTTGTTTTATGCTTTGATGAAACAGGTTGATGTTATGTTGAAGTTTATCAATCACTTCATCCGATTGCTGCAATAGTTCATAAGCCATTTTAGCAGATGCGATTTGATGTACAGATGCCGCGGTAGTGTATATAAACGACCGTGCAAAATTTATGAGGTATTCCCGCAATAAATTGCTGCCTAATATAATAGCGCCGTGGCAGCCCAATGCCTTGCCAAAGGTAACTATCCTTGCAAATACCTTGTTTTCTATTCCAAGCCCGCAAACCAATCCTTTTTTATAAAGGCCTACGGCGTGTGCTTCATCAATGATAAGGGCTGCATGATACTGATCTGTCAATTTTAATATTTCTGATATCGGTGGCGTGTCACCATCCATAGAGTACACGCTTTCAATAACCACATAACAGGTTCCTGTAGAGTGCCTTAGCTTGTCCTCCAGGCTTTTCAGATCGTTATGCTTAAAGGTATAGCGGTTGGCGTAACTTAAGCGTGCGCCGTCGATGATAGAGGCATGTATCAGCTCATCAGTAATAATAGTATCGCCACGCTGGGGTAGTGAGGAAAATAAGCCAACATTAGCATCATAGCCCGAATTGAATATTAACCCGGCCTCGCTGTTATGAAAATCAGCTATTTCGCGCTCCAGGTTTTCGGTATAAGTTAAATTGCCAGAAAGCAACCGCGAACCCGTTGAACCATTTAATACCTGTGGCAGTTTTTTTAACTCTTCATCAATTTTAATTTTTAAAAATGATGAGCGCGCAAAACCCAGGTAATCGTTGGAGCAGAAATCAACCATCGTACTTTCAGGCTTTAATGCCCTGTAGATGCCTGCTGATTTTCTTTCAGCCAGTTTCTTTTGAATATATTCCTCCGATGGTTTCAATGCAGATAATTTCCGCTAAAATAAAGAAAGCGCCCCGATATTTACCGGGACGCTTTCTTTTAAAATTTGCTGGCTGTTAGATTATTGGCCGCCACCACCACCGCCGCCACCGTTTTGTTGCATTTTGGCGCGCATATCATCCATCATTTTTTTGTAAGCCACTTTCTGGTCGTCAGTAAGTACGGCCTGGACCTGTGCATTTGCAGCTGTCATAATAGGGCGCATAGCTTCCCTGTCGCCGCCAGCATTTCTAACGCTGTCTCTTTTTGCAGCTGATGATTTATAAATAGCCAGGATCTTAGCTGATTGGTCATCAGTTAATTTTAACTGGGTTTTCATCGCAGCAACCCTATCTTCCGGGGTCATTCTGCCGCCGCCACCTTGTGCACGGCTAACCGCTGTAATTCCTAAAAGGATACAACACATTAACAATAATTTTTTCATTTTTAGATTTTTAAAGTTTTTTTACGTTTTAATAATAGTAGGATAAAGATACCCCCTTATGGTTTAATAACAACCATGTAACTTAATTGTTGCAGCTACCAATGTCATTACGTTAAGGAAAGCACATTCAATATATTAATATCGAACATTGAACACCGAATGTCCAATATCGAAGTTAACTTCTTCATTCGGTGTTCGATGTTGAGTATTCTATATTATTTCAACGTTAAATCTCTTAAATAATGACATTGCCCAACCCTAAAGGGGAGCAAAAAGGTTATACGACTATTAAGTTCCCCCTTTAGGGGGCGGAGGGGGTTAATTATTTTGCTGCAAGTTAGCTATCGAGCGCTGCATCTGGGTCATCATGCTGGTTAGGCTTTCCATTGTAGGCTCGGGTGCTGGTAAAGGCATTTGGGTTGATATATATGCTTTTGCCTTCCATATCTCTAAAACATCTTCGCCGTTGATCTCGTAAGGCTCATACACCGGGTTATCAGATATTAACTTTAACTTTTTATTTTCTTTGAATTTATTGCCAATGCGTTTATAAACCACGCCTTCGCTTTTCGAAATGATCACATAGGTTTCAGCAGCTTTTACATCGGCCCAGTTTTCCATATACTCACCTATAATAATAGTACCCGATACCAATGGCAGCATCGAATCGCCCTTTATTTCAAAAGCACGGTAAGTACCCTGTTTAAACATAGGCAGATAAAATTTTGGCAATTGGGCTACAAATTCCGGGTCGGCATAGCCATTTAAATAACCGGCGCTTGCTTTTACGGGCACCAACTCAATGTTTTCGTTATCATCTTTATCAACAGAGATGCTCAGGATGCGCAAATTACCTTTTGGTTTTGGCGTCCATTTCTCATTTATGGTTTCCTTAATAAAGTCATCAAGGGAAATATCAAAGTATGCTGCTATTACTTTTAGCAATTCATACTTGGGCTCGGCCCTTTCTTCTTCATAGGCGCCCACTAACGACCGCTTAATACCCACCTCATCTGCAAACTGTTGCTGTGTTAAACCCTTCTTTTTGCGAAGAAATTTAATATTTGTTGAAATAATTGACATAAAATTTGGAATTGCTAAATTTATTAGTAATTTTATGCTCATAAAGTTAGTAATTATTTTTTAAACACCAAATTTATTATCAAATGAAACGGTTTATTTATATCATCACAGACAGAAACAGGAATAATTTACATGTTGGCTTATGCTCTGATCTGGTAAAAACATTACAGTTTTATACACAAATGCCAACCCTGTTTTTTGACAGCGCGCAACAGCTTAACCGTTTGGTTTATTTTGAAGAGATAAATACCGAGGAGCTGGCCATGGAAAGGTTTAAACAGGTAAGCACTTACACCAGGCCCCAAAAAGAAAAAATGATCAGACCTGTAAATCCTGATTGGATAGATCTGACCATTGGATTGAATTTTGAGAGCAATTTGCGTACAAGGCCGCAAATACGCCCGTCAATAAGTTCTTTACGCAGAGCGGTTACTTCGATTTAACAAAAACAAGCGCGCCTGAATTCATGCAGTAGCGTTTACCGCCGCGATCAGCCGGGCCGTCGTCAAATACATGACCCAAATGCAGCCCGGTACTTTTTTCGATAACCTCATCGCGCGACATGCCGAAACTGTTGTCTTTTACAACTTCAATTTTGCTCATATCGGCAGGCTTAACAAAACTTGGCCAGCCTGTGCCGCTGTCAAACTTATCATCCGAAGTAAATAAAACTTCGCCCGTAGCGGCGCTTTTATAAACCCCTTTTTGAAAGTTCTCATCATAGGCGTTATGAAATGGAGGCTCTGTACCTCTTTCAACCATTATTTCGTACTGGTTTGGGGTAAGAATCTTTTTCCATTCGGCATCTGTTTTGGCCTTAGGTCTTTTTACATCCTTATTCTGCGCATTCATGTTCTGGCAGCTAAACAAAGTAACTGCGCTTAACAGTATTATAGCTAAAATCGATTTTTTCATTTTTTATCTTTTTATGTTGATGAAGTAATGTGCCGGTTAAAGCCGCACATTTACCACTTAGTCTAAAATTACGTAATAACCTTACAGTAAGATTGTCATAATTAGGTTAGTTTACGCAGGAGGCTTTAATGGAAATAAAGGTGAGGTGATGATATCTAAGATCCCATTTTTTTGCTGGATATCAAATATGCTGATAACGCTTTGGCCGCCGTTCATATCGGTTAAAACAATATTACGGTTAGTATCAATGGTTGCAGTAAGCGTACTACCTGAAAGTGTGGTTAAAACAGCCTGCCCGTTACCCTTGCGTATCAGCGTTAAAATATCCTTTGAGGTGAACCTACCCGGAACGATATAACATTTTAACAAATTAGCCAGCTTCCATTTATCCTCAGGTTTATTAAAAGAATCATAATAATTATCATGCAATTTGGCAATCGCATTATTACTCGGTGCGAATATGGTTACAATCCCTTTGCTTGTAATAGTGTCGGTTAAACCGCAATAATTTGCCAGTGCAACAAACTTACTTAACTCTTTTATTTGCGATGCGCTTTCAACAATACTATCTGTTGATCTTATCATTGCCCCGTCAACCATCCTCTTTATGGTATCTACTTTTTGGGCAAAAAGTAAACAGGTATTAAATGTAAGTAATAGGAGTAAAGCCGTTTTTTTCATAAGTGCTTGGTTATAACAGCAACCATTTTTGTGCCGATAAGTTTTACCAGCCTGGCGTAAAGCCTAAGCCAAATACAGGTTTGGTAACATCATTACGGTTAAACGGTACTGCCAGGTATGGTTCTAAAATAAATGCCCCGAATACATTTACCCTTAATGATATACCCGAACTTAAGGCGGGTACGCGCTGTAATGGGCCGCCTTGCGCATCCAAAGCCTGTGTATCGGGTGTTAGCCCTAATTTGATCTGATCGCCCTGGTTCCAGGCTAAGCCTGCATCAAAAAATAAATTCAGATCAGAAAAAAAGAACTTTGATTTTATCTGCGCAAGCCTTTCAGGCCCGGTAAATGGTAACCGTACTTCAAAGCTGGCCACCGCTATGCGGCTGCCTGATAACTGGTTGATGGTAAAACCATTGCTCGGTTTGCCATTGCTGTTATAAAAAGTTTGCGCTTCGTAACCACGTATCAGGAACGGATAACCAACATACAACGGATAAAGCCCGTTTGAATTACCAAAACGACCATAACCATATAAACGTGCTGCGAAAGTTACAGGCGCTGCACGCAGGTACCCCCGCAAGTCAATAGTAGGGTCGAAAAACTTGTAGGTGCCAACATTGTATTCAGCCTCCAGGCGGTAGCGGTAGCCGCTTAATGGTGCCGCTACACCGAAGAAGGAATTATCGCCTATTAACGAAGTATTTAATTGGTACAGTGTAAATGGGTTTAATTGCTGCCCGGCATTTAAGGTATCGGCATTATAGGCAGCGTTTGATACATGTGTATGGTTATAGCTGAGGTAATTGCCATTGGCATCATATAAGGTGCTGTACCTGTCAACCCGGTAATAATAGGTAGATGCGCCGCCGCCAAATTCTACACGCGTTGTTCTTGAAAAAGGATAGGAGGTGAACACACTGGCCTGATCTTCGAAAATACGGATGATATCATATCTTTCATCAACGGCAGGTATAGTGGTCGACCCATTTGTATAAGTTGTGTTTATTACATTATAATTTGCAAACTGGTAAGGGATATGCGATAACCCGAACCCGAAATTCCAACGCCCGGTTTGTTTGATGTAGATCACTTGCGCACCAAAATCATAGATCTGGCCATTTACGGCTGCCCCGGCATAGATCTCGTTGCGGCCCAGTATATCACTGAACACACCCTGAATGCCGGTGGCTAAACCGGTGCCGAATGAGCTTACGCCAACACCAACGCCGCTGCTTGCCAGATAATCGAGCTTGAACATGGGCTTATAAGGCACACTTTTA